>Ga0256832_1000096_pt1 | contig 51438 bp, 38 predicted proteins | sample 134614metaG_FD_190534 | JGI IMG/M metagenome (GOLD analysis project Ga0256832, IMG submission 190534) | Hydrothermal vent microbial communities from Lau Basin, Pacific Ocean - 134-614 | ecosystem: Environmental > Aquatic > Marine > Hydrothermal vents | place: Pacific Ocean: Lau Basin | collected...
TCTTGAATCTTCAAGAGCAAAAGCATAGTCTCGTCTTCTTTTCAATCCGGCAATGGATTGTTCGCCAAAGATTTCATTTTGGTAAAAAATAAATTTAGTTATTTCTCGTCCTTTTTCATTATAACAACCTATTTTTACGCTTCCCTCTTTTATGCAATATATTTCATTAACTTTTGTACCCGGTGTATATACTTTTTCCCCTTTTTGGAAAGTAATTATTTCAGAGTTTTTTTCAAAAATTGATTTGATTTTCGCTAATGTCATTTTGAAATATTTATGAATCAATATGTAGATCAAACTGTTTTATGAAATCCAGTATTAGTGGATTCTTATTAACTAACAATTCATATTTCTCTTTTGTTGATAATATTTTCTTAGTTTTTATCTCTTGGTGCTCCGGAAATTTATTCAAATCCACTGCTATATCAATATCCAAAACCGGATTATGATGTACTTCCCTGATTTTTTTTAATAATTGCTTTTCTTCTAATAGTACATCTTTAGCGAGATTGGTGGGTACATATATTTTCAAATTGCCATTAACATCTTCAAAATCCAATTCTTTTAGTACATTGATTGTAATCTGAGATGTATGTTTATCAATCAATTCAAAAACAATATTTTTGATCAAATTTATATCAATTTCAATCGCTTCTTTTTTATTAGCGTCCTCTTTTTTGATTTCATCGAGCAAAGCATTTAATTTGGGAACTTTGAATGATGAATTAGAGACAAACTTCGCTTCTTTTTTTATGGGTTTGTCTTCTGTTTCAATTTTTGTTTGTTCTGAGTCGGATTTTGGATTTCCTGTAATGCCATCAGACTTTTCCGGATTTTTAGATTCGGATGTATTTGTCTCTGTTTCTTTTGATATAGAATTGGTTGAGTTATCTTCAGGTTTTAGGGTATTATATTGTCTATTCTTTTTTTTTTCAACAATGATATTTTCTCCTTTAATCATATCTTTGATATGGCATAATTTGCTGAGAGCGATTTCTACATGAAGTCTTTTATTTTGGGCTAAAGGAAACTGATAATCGCATTGGTTCAATATATTAAGGGCAGAAAGTACAAAACTCTTATCGACGAGACCGGATTGATTGATATACCTGCTTTTTAATTCATCACCAACTTCCATTAGAATATGAGTTCTAGGGTCTTTGCTAATCAGCAATTGTCTTAAATGACCGGATAAGCCTGATACAAAAAGATTGGCGTCAAAACCCTCTCTTAAAACTTTATTAAAAAGTAACAAAACACCTGAAATATCGCTTTTGAGAACAAAGTCTGTTATTTTAAAAAAATAATCATAGTCAAGCAAATTGAGATTTTGAAGTACCTGTTTATATGTAATGGTATTGTCTTCGGAAGAGCTGACTATTCTGTCAAATATTGACAGAGCGTCCCTCATAGCCCCATCTGCTTTGTTAGCGATTATATGGAGAGCCTCCCGTTCGGCAGTAATATTCTCTTTCTCACAGATCGATTCCAATTGTTTCACGATATCACTAACTTGGATAGCTCTAAAATCATAAATCTGACAACGGGATAATATTGTGGGAATTATCTTGTGTTTTTCAGTAGTAGCGAGAATAAATATCACGTGTTTTGGAGGTTCCTCTAATGTTTTCAAAAAAGCATTGAACGCAGATTTGGATAGCATATGTACCTCATCAATGATAAATACCTTATAAGTTCCTTTTTGTGGTAAATAACGGACTTGTTCATCTACCAACATCCTTATGTGTTCGACACTATTATTGGAGGCAGCATCGAGTTCAAATATATTAAATGATGCATTACTGTCAAAGGCTTTACAAGATTCACATTCATTGCAAGCGGTATTTTTGTCTATTGGATTCTCACAATTTACCACTTTAGCGAGTATTCTAGCACAGGTAGTTTTACCGATACCTCTCGGTCCTGTAAACAGATAAGCTTGAGCCAATTGGTCTTTGTTTAACGCGGATTTTAGCGTAGATGTGACATGTTCTTGTCCTACTACCTCATCAAATGACCCCGGTCGGTATTTTCGTGCTGATACAATATATTCTCCCATATTCAATAACAAAGATAACTCATTAATTCAAAATGCAAAAAAAATGTATTGAGATTTATTATTTTTAGGCAGCCTCATCAGTTTTAGCGTGCTTCCAAATTATAAACAACTAAATCTTTTCCCACTCATACCCGATAATATTTCTTTTTTCACGGCTAAACTCTATGCCGATGAGGTAAATGTCTTCAAAATCTTGGTATTTTTCCCAATATTGTTTTTCCTTGATTTGTTTCAGTGCTTCGCCGGTAGTTTTTTCAGACAATTTAAATTCAAAAATAAACACCTTGTCTTCAAGTTTTGCCGACAAATCCATTCTACCGAGATTGGTGATATCTTCAGGAATAATATCCAGACCTATACTTGCAAGGTAGGCATATACTACACTTCCATAATATCCTTCGTATTCATATAGCTTACTATTGGTAAAATTGGTATAAGAAATGGAAGCAAACAAAGTAAAAAGAGCTTCTTTGAAGCCGTCCAAGTCCGGTTTATCAAGCATATTATAAAGTTTATCTTGATATTTTAATTTATCTTTAGTTTGGTTTGTCAAATAAGTTATAAAAAGACTATTAAGCGAGGTTTGAACCTCCTTATTCGGTGTTCTTAATTTATATTTGATACTAAATCCGGAAGGAATTTCTTCCACAATAGTCAAATAACCGGTTTGCCATAACAAAGCAACCAATTCTATTTTATCAACATCAAAAGTGTTTAAAATTTCTTCATTTGCAGTGAAATTCTCCAATTCGGGAATATAATAATCTTGGGTTTTTAATAGCTCTATTAAAAAAGATGGATTTCCTGTACTCCACCAATAATTTTTAAACTTAAATTTATTGGATATAAAAAGTAAAATATCAAACGGATTATACACTTTATCGCCAAAATAATTGTAGCCATTGTACCATAGTTTTACTTTTTCCATATCTGCACTCTGCAAATGTTCGCTAAATACCGTTAATAGGTCATTGTGTGTATAACCGCAAATATTGCCGTAATCAGGATGCAAAGTAATATCTTCAAGATTGTTCAATCCGCTAAACAAATTCATTTTAGAAAATTTGCTAACTCCCGTGATAAATACGAATTGGACATAAGCATCATTATCTTTTATTACACCGTAAAAATCTTTCATAGCATCACGCATTTCACGGGCAATTTCCTTGTCTGTGATATTATCAAGAATAGGTTTATCGTATTCGTCAATTAATATTACTACTTTTTGATTATATTTTTTATATGATTCTTTTATCATATATTTAAAACAATCTTTAACATTTAAAGATTTTTTACAATTAATATTCAAATCTTCTTCTACATCTTCTAAAATACCCCTTAAATTATGTTGTAAATTTTCAATAGACTTAATTACCCCCGATCCCATACTTATTCTCAACACCGGATATTTTACTTCCCAATCCCATTTGTCATAAATATACAATCCTTTAAACAGCTCTTTATTGCCTCCAAAAATCTCTTTAAGTGTATCCAAAAACAAACTCTTTCCAAAGCGACGTGGGCGGGAAAGGAAATAATAGCCGGCTTTTTGAATCAAATTATAAGCAATTTCGGTTTTGTCAACATAGACAAAGTTTCCTTCTATTATTTTGCTTAATGTTTGTATTCCTATTGGTAGATATTTCATAAAAATGACTTTTGAAATGCTAATATACGAAAAATTATTCATAATGAGGTCGGATGTATTTCGTTTTTTGGGGTTTTTCCCCGAATATTTTAGAAAAAGAAGAGAAAAAATTGCGCTTCAACTTAATTACAAATTAACCTGAATTATTTAGTACCTGCCCAAAAACAGACAATTTTTGAAAATTAGATTTTTTTTGTTCTTGCTTTTGTAACAGAAATCAATTAACCCGAATCATTCACCACTTTAATCTATATATTTCATTAGCAGTAAACAATTACAAGAGGACAGCCATTTGACTCCATCTGTACCAATAATACAATCATCATCCGTCAAACAATTTCTTTGTCATGGGTCATTGGTACATCGCATACCGCTATCACATTAAATTCATCATCAATTTTGTTCAATTTGACCCAAACAAGTTCATTTTCAATATTCTTATCGGAATCAAAGAATACCTTTATATAATTGTCGGTAAAACCCGTATATTTTCCTTTTTTTGAGCTCTTTTCTACCAATACTTGTCTGGTTTCTCCCAGAAAAGATGAATTAAATGCACGTTTCTTCTTCAATGACAGATTTGTCAATTGGGTATTTCTTTCTCTTCTTATATTTACCGGTACTATTCCGGGCATTCCGGCAGCTTCTGTATTTGAACGTTCAGAATAAGTAAACACATGCAAATATGAAATGTCCAAGCTGTTAATAAAATTGTATGTATCTTTAAAATCTTGATCTGTTTCTCCCGGAAAACCCACAATCACATCCACACCAATACAGGCATGTGGAATTAATTCCTTGACTCTTTTTACTCTTTGTTCATACAAGTCCCTTAGATATCTCCTTTTCATCAATCGAAGCATTTTATCCGATCCCGATTGAAGAGGAATATGAAAGTGGGGAACCACTGCTCTTGATTCAGCGGTAAATTTTATTATTTCATCAGTAAGGAGATTAGGTTCAATAGAGGATATTCTTATCCTTTCTATTCCATCAACATTATCCAATTCTTTAAGCAAATCGAGAAAATTGATATCTTCTTTTAATCCTTGTCCATAATCTCCTATATTGACTCCTGTCAATACTATTTCCTTTATCCCTTTTGCAGCGATTTCCTCTGCATTTTTTATGATTAAATCAGGGTTGCCACTCCTGCTTTTTCCTCTGGCTTTTGGTATGGTACAATAAGTACATATATAGTCACAACCGGTTTGTATCTTTAAAAAAGAACGGGTTCTATCTCCATATGAAAAAGATGATTTAAAGTCTGCAACATCCTCAATTTCACATGAAATAATCTTTGAATCAATTTCTTCATTAAGGTATTTACCAATGTTAAATTTTTCGCTAGCTCCCAGTACCAAATCCACACCATCTATTCCGGATATTTCCGCAGGTTTCAGTTGAGCGTAACACCCTATCACAATAATCTGGGAATCGGGATTAATTTTTTTGGCTTTTCTGATTATTTTTCTGTTTTTTCTATCGGCAAAATCAGTAACAGAACAAGTATTTATAACGAAAATATCAGGTCTGTCCTCAAAATCAACAGATTCATAACCCAACTTTACCAAATCCCTACCAATTGTTGAACTTTCTGCATAATTCAACTTGCACCCTAAGGTATAGAATGCAAATTTTCTCTTTTTCGACATAGATTAATTACCCTCTTTTACCTTTTTTTCATACTCTTTGATATTGTCAAAGGTATCGACCAATTTATTCCAAAAATTATCAAAAAACGGTTTAAATTTAGCTACGGTATCCTGTGTTTTTGAAGGCAAAGTCTCCAGATAATCATAGGACATAGATGTGTTTTTACTATTTTGTGATAATAAACTCAAGCTATCTATTCCCCAAAGTGTGTAGCTATAAAAAACTAAAAATAGAATTGCCATCACAGCGCCACCAAGTACTTTGTTAATAAAGTTGATTTGTGCAAATTTCAACAAATCCTCCAATTTCTTACCCACAAACCTAATCACTATCAACACCAAAATAAAAGTCAAGGCAAAACCCAATATGAATGTCAAGCCAGGATGAAACTTAAAAATACCTTGTAATAAATCTATCATGTAAGGTGAAAGCTTCAATGCAGCCAATATCCCTATCATAATAGAAACCAAGGCAAATATTGTCTTTATAATACCACGGTTATATCCTATGTAAAATCCATAAAGAATAAGCAGTGTAGCGACTAAATCTATAAACATATTTCAATTTTTGTATTAATACTAAAAATAATGTGAGGGCAAAATAAATAAATATATTTTGTTATTCTCTTAAAAGAACAATAAAACCTAAGTTTTTAAGCAAAAAAAATGCAAATTAACAATTTTAACCGTGTTGAGGAAGGTGCATTTCATTTTTTCGCGTTATTACAATAAATTTTGTTGATGTAGGCAACATTGCGTACCTACGGCACGCATTTTAGTTGGATAAAAGCCCTTTTTTACCCATGTTTTGTGCCTAACGGCACATTGATATAGTATATAGTGTCTGTTTTCGGGCAGACACTATTTAGAAGTAAAACGGATTAATTTCATAAGTGAGGCGGTCTGTGCATATAGAAAAATTAACCTTGTTCGGTGTTCGATATTCTGTATTGCTATGTTTCAGCCCTCCCTGCAAAAGTCTGCCCTGTGAAATAGGCTTTGCCTAAATTGAAAATTTATTTCACAAACCCTATAATATCAATAGACTTATTTTTGAAAATTGGAACTTGGTCTTTAAATATAAAAAAAAATAGAAAAAAAACTTGACTATTTCAAATATTTGTACTTCCTTTGCGTTACCCAAGTGGGTAAATCGTAAATTATGAGTGTTAGTACAAAGGAAAAAATATTAAATTCGGCTATAAAAATATTTATAGAAAAGGGGTTCTCAGATACCAAAATGAGGGATATTGCCGATAAAGCAGGTATAAACAAGGGCTTGCTTCACTATTATTTCAAAAGCAAAAAGGCTCTCTTTACCGAGGTCATAAAAACCAGCGCTCAAGATTTTTTTCCAAAATTGGACAGGATTTTGCGCTCGGATAAAAATTTCTTTGAAAAAATAGAATTGGTCGTTGATGAATATATCGAAATGCTTTTAAAAAATCCGCATTTTCCACCATTTATAATCAATGAATTAAACCATAATGCAGATATTTTTATCGATACTTTATTAGATGCCGTCAGTATTCCTGATAGAGCTTTTGTTTTTTCAATGATTCTGGATGAGATATCAAAAGGGACTATAAAACCTGTGAATCCGCTTCACTTAATACTTGATACTTTATCTCTCATCATATTCCCCTTTCTTGCCAGACCTGCTCTTAACAAGATTTCGGAAATGAATGATGAACAGTTTTATGACATTATGAGATTACGAAAAAGAACAATTGTTGATACATTGATAAATAATATAAAATTATAATTATGTTACCCAAATGGATAAAATATAAGTTAATGATTTTTTTACTTGTAATATCTTATAGTTTGATGAGGGCACAAGTAAAACAAATCAATATAGACGAAGCGATAGAATCTGCCGTTAAATCACATCCTTTAAACGGACATAAAAGTCTCTTAACAGACCAATCAAGGCTGAATATTAAATATCTGGAAAAGAAAAATCTTCCAAATATTGATTTCAATGCTCAAGCTTCTTTGCAAAGCGAAAGTATAAACTTGGAATTTCCTCTACCAAAATTTGAACCCATAAGTTTACCGCTTTACAGAGCACAAGCTGATATAGAGTCAAATTATTTATTATACGATGGGGGTATCAAAAAAGCACTTATAAATAACGAGAAATTGAAATCAAAAATCGAACAACAGGATATCGAGACCAAACTCTATCAGCTGAAAGATAATGTAGTAGATATTTACTATTCAATTATGCTTTTGGAAAAACAGAAAGACATTCTGGATAGTTCGATGCTTGTACTTATAACTCAAGAAAAAATTGTTAATACAGCCATTAATAACGGAGTAGCACTGAGAAGTGATTTGGATAAATTGGAAATGGAGAAAATCAAACTCAACCAAAGAAAAGCAACAATCCAAAATAAAATAATTACTCTTAAAGTAGTACTTGGAGACCTTACGGGATTAGATCTTTCAAAAGCTCAATTCACATTACCCCATAGTTTTGTCAAAAGCAATATCGATTGGTCGAATAGACCGGAATTCCTGCTTTTAAGAGACAAAAAAGAACTTTTAGAACAAAGTAAAAGTATAATCAAATCCAAGAAAAAACCAAAAGTGGTGCTGTTTGCAAAAACCGGGGTAGGATACCCTAATCCATTCAATTTTTTCGATGATAATATCGCTCCTTTTGCTATTGGAGGCGTAAAATTTATGTGGAATATTTGGGATTGGAAAAAATCATCAATTGAAGAACAAAAACTGGAGATTAAAAAGTCATTAATAGATAATCAAAAGTCGATTTTAGATAAAAATATCAAAAAGCAGATCAATAAATTGGTATCAGAAATAGAAGGAATCGAATCAAATAAGCATTTTGACAAAGAATTAATCAAAAAACAGGAAATAATTATTGAAACAATTAAAAATCAATACCAAAATGGCATTGCAAATATCAGTGATTATACAAAAGAATTGAATACTAAAACCATAATGGAAATTCAAAGTGCAATTCACGATTTGGAAGAACAAAAATTGAAATACAAATTAAAGATATTATTGAATAAATAAGTATAGCAATACGTATTGCAGGATTGATAATCCTTATAGCAATGCGTAGGTATGATAATATATTCTAAAAATCAAATCTTGCTATTAGCAGGAAAACAACAATAAGAGACTATGAAAAAAATAAATTATTTATTAGTTGCGATTTTAGCCTTAGGCTTAATATCCTGTGAAACTACAGAGAAAAAATCAGATGCTTATGGAAATTTTGAAGCTACAACAGTGAATGTTTCTTCAGAAATGCCGGGGAAAATACTCTTTTTTGATATTGAAGAAGGAGACATCTTGAAAAAAGCTCAGGTGGTAGCTATAATCGATACGACCTTATTACACAAGCAAAAAGAAGTGCTTTATGCATCAATTAAAGCCATAAGAGCTAAAAGGCAACATTCTGGAGCAGAGGTTGATGTATTGCTTGAGCAAAAAAAGCACTTACTCAGTGAGCAAATCAGATTGAAAAAACTATTGGCAGGAAACGCTGCTACACAAAAACAAATCGATGATTTGAATGCCCAAATCAGAATCCTTGATAAGAAAATTGTTGCAGTAAAACAAAAAGTTAGAGATGCAAATACCGGCATTTCGTCTCAATCAGAACCGCTAAAAGCACAGATTGAGCAAATAAATGAGCAAATAAAAAAATCGATTATAACCAATCCGATAGACGGACAGGTATTGTCGGTTTATAAACAACCAAGTGAAATAACTGCATCGGGAATGCCTTTGTATAAAATAGCAGATTTGAGCAAAATGGAATTGAAAGCGTATATTTCAGGTGCACAATTACCGCATATAAAGCTAAATCAAGAGGTGACTGTATTGATTGACGAAGGTAAAAAATCAAATAAATCAATGAGAGGAAAAGTTACTTGGATCTCTTCAAAAGCCGAATTTACTCCTAAAACAATACAGACAAAAGAAGAAAGAGTCAATCAGGTATATGCCATAAAGATTGAAGTCGAAAATTACGGTAGTATCAAGATTGGTATGCCGGGAGAAGTTGTATTCAACAATACAAATAAGGAAGAAAATAACAAAAATTGATGAGTAATATTTTTGTAAATATAGATAATATTTCAAAATCCTATGGAGACATTCAAGCCCTCAAGGATATAAGTTTTTCTGTAGATGAGGGTGAATTATTTGGACTTATAGGACCCGATGGTGCGGGAAAAACCACATTGATTAGAATACTCATCACAATGCTTTTGCCTACCACCGGTAGTGCTACAATCAATGGATTGGATGTAGTCAAAGATTTTAAAAAACTCAGACATTTGATAGGCTATATGCCGGGTACATTTTCCTTGTATGAGGATTTGACAGTGGAAGAAAACCTTAAATTTTTTGCAACCATATTCAATGCCAAAATAAAAGACAATTATCATCTTATTAAGGATATTTATCAGCAAATAGAACCATTTAAGGATAGAAGAGCCGGTAATCTTTCGGGGGGAATGAAACAAAAGTTGGCTTTGTCCTGTGCTCTAATACACAAACCCGATATACTGTTTCTCGACGAACCAACAACGGGAATTGATGCCGTATCGAGAGTTGAACTATGGGATATGCTAAAAAAACTAAAGGAACAAAATCTCACAATAATCGTTTCAACCCCCTATATGGATGAAGCAGAATTGTGTGACAAGGTCGCATTTATGCAAAAGGGGGAAGTAATGGAAATAAATACTCCGCAGCAAATTGTAGAAGATTATGATATTCCGATTTATGCTGTAAAAGGAGATAATTTTTACAATTTACTATTATCACTTAGAAGGATGAAGATAACAAGAACAGCCTTTCCATTTGGGGAGTCTATCCATTTGACAACATACGAGGAATTAAATGAAAATGAATTAAACAAAATAATAAGCGAATTTAGCAATCAAAGGACAGAAACAAAAAGAATCAAAGCTAATATCGAAGATTGCTTTATGGCAAAGATGCTAAAGAATAAATAAAAATGATTGTTGAGTAGAATCCAATTTGGGACAATATTATGGCCAAGAAAACAAATGATAACAAATATGTGGTTAGCGTGAAAGATTTAACCAAAAAATTCGGTTCTTTTACTGCTGTAAATAGTATCTCTTTTGATGTGACAAAGGGAGAGATTTTTGGCTTTTTAGGTGCGAATGGTGCCGGCAAAACAACTGCAATAAAAATGTTGACCGGACTTTCCAAACCAAGTTCCGGAACTGCTATTGTTGCAGGATATGATGTGATTAAAAATCCCGAAAAAGTCAAATACAAAATAGGCTATATGAGCCAGAAATTTTCATTGTATGACGATTTGAAAGTATTTGAAAACATTAGACTTTATGCCGGAATATACGGAATCCCCTCAAAAGAAATCAAGTCCAAAATCAATAATCTGATTGATGAATTGGGAATGGAGAATATGAGAAACAAGCTTGTAGGAGATTTGCCTTTGGGTTGGAAACAAAAACTCGCTTTTGCAGTGGCGATGGTTCACGACCCACCAGTTGTTTTTCTGGATGAGCCCACCAGTGGTGTCGATCCTATTACAAGGAGACAATTTTGGGAAATGATATACAAAGCCTCCGAAAAAGGAATCACCGTATTTATTACAACCCATTATTTGGATGAAGCAGAGTATTGCACAAGGGCTTCGATAATGGTCGATGGAGTTATCAAAGCCTTGGATACTCCCACAAAATTAAAAGAAAATCTTGGGGTAAAAAGTATGCAAGAAGTATTTGTGAAGTTAGCAAGAGGATAAAAAATAGTATAATGAAAGCATTTTGGGCATTTATTAAAAAGGAATATTATCATATAATCAGAGACCCGAGGTCACTATTAATCCTCATTGGTATGCCTATAATTCAGGTTATACTATTTGGATTTGCGATAACGAATGAGATAGTAGATGCTAAAATTTCTATTTTGGATAAATCAAAGGATCAAATTACACAGGAAATCAGCAATAAAATACTTTCTTCGAAATATTTTTTATTGTCAGAATACTTAGAGAGTGCTGAACAAATTGAAGGTTCTTTTAGAAAAGGAAAAATAAAACTCGCCTTGGTTTTTGAGGAAAAATTTGCTGAGAAGTTTAACAGAAAAGAGAGACCCTCTATCCAAATAATCACAGATGCTACTGACCCGAATACCGCCGCAACATTGACCAATTATATCAATAAAATACTATTGGATTATCAAAATGAAATCAGTATATCTACGATTGCTCCAAAAGGAATTGAAGTGATAACAAGAATGGAGTACAATCCACAACTTAAGGGAGTTTACCTGTTTGTTCCGGGAACAATCGTGATAATATTGATGCTGATATCAGCTATGATGACTTCAATTTCCATAGCGAGGGAAAAAGAAAAAGGTACAATGGAAGTATTATTGGTTTCACCTCTAAAACCTTTTATGATAATTGCCGGCAAAGTGATTCCATATATTGCATTGTCTTTGATAAATGCGCTTACCATTTTATTGTTAGGGGTTTTTGTATTTGGATTACCGATCAGGGGAGATTATTTTTTGCTGCTTTTTGAAATCACCCTGTTTATAATTACATCTTTGAGCCTTGGAATTTTCATTTCAACTTTGGTTAAAACACAACAAGAAGCACTTTTGATTTCATTAATGGGCTTAATGCTACCAACAATTATTCTATCAGGATTTATTTATCCGATAGAGAGTATGCCCCGGATATTGCAGTATATAAGTCACGTGATTCCTGCAAAGTGGTTTTTGATTATGATTAGAAATATTATGATAAAAGGCGTTGAAATAAGCTATATTTTGAAAGAAACATTGATATTGCTGGGTATGACTTTGGTATTAATGATATTGAGTATCAAAAAATTTAAAATAAGACTTGAATAAACTATAATAATGCGTTCTATACTAATAATATTGAGAAAAGAGTTTTTGCAAATCATCAGGAACAAAACCGTTCTTCCTATGCTTTTTATAATGCCGTTTATCCAGTTGATTCTGCTTGGATTTGCTGCTGATTTTGAGGTAAAAAATCTAAATCTACACGTTATAGACAATGATCAAAGCACTTATTCAAGAGGTTTGATATCCAAATTTTCAGGCTCTCCTTATTTCAATATCGTTAATTTTTCATTTAGAGATGAGGATGGGATGCAAGATTTGAAAAAAGGAGATGCGGATTTGATTATAGAGATTCCTACTGATTTTGAGAAGAAATTAGTCAATCGTGAATCCTCTCCGGTTCATCTTAACATTGATGCTGTCAACGGGGTAAAAGCCGGTCTAGCCAATGCTTATTCCAATATGATAATAAGGGATTTTAATCTCGAACTTTTGCAAAAAGCGACAGGTAAAGTATTAGTATCACCAATTGGCATTAGTTCCGTGAATTGGTTTAATCCGAGTATGAATTATTCTACATTTATGGTTCCGGGAATTTTGGTATTGCTGATGACGATGGTGGGTATTTTCTTGACAGCAATGATAGTAGTCAGGGAAAAGGAAATCGGAACTATCGAACAATTAAATGTAACTCCAATAAAAAAACATCAATTTATCATCGGTAAATTACTGCCGTTTCTAATAATTGCTATTATAGAATTGACAATTGGATTAATAGTTGCAAAATTGATTTTTCATATAGAATTTCAAGGGAGTTTATTACTCGTTTACGCTTTTGCCTTAGTATATATGCCTGTAGTTTTAGGAATCGGCTTATTCATTTCCACATTTTCCGACACCCAACAGCAAGCGATGTTTATTTCTTGGTTTTTTATTGTGATATTTATTTTGATGAGCGGTTTGTTTACACCAATCGAGAGTATGCCGGATTGGGCACAAAAGATTACCTGGTTTAATCCCATCAAATACTTTATCGAATTTATGCGAATGGTACTACTCAAAGGCAGTACATTCAAGGATGTCACACCGCATTTTGTAATAATGGCAATTTATGGTGTTGTAATAAATGCCCTAGCCGTATGGAATTATAAAAAAGTGAGTGCTTAACCCTCATGCTCCCCTTCTCCTTTTGAAATGCGCCTTTTTGAAATGCACCTATTCGTTATTACATAAAGAAAAAGAGGCTGTTTTTTGGACAGCCTCTTTTTGAAATTAACTTTATCTTAATTAGTAAATTTACAGGTTTTTACTACCACTATTCATTTACAGTTCCGGGTTTTTCATCAAAAACAAAACTCCCATTGATAGCATCTATTAAGATAGTCTCTCCCGGTGTATATTCTCCGGAAAGAATTTTCTTTGAAATTTCATTTATTATTTCACGTTGTACTACCCGTTTCAATGGTCTTGCTCCAAAGGCAGGTTCGTATCCCAAATCTGCGATTAAACCAAGAGCATTGTCTGTTACTTCAATTGTCAAATCTTGTTTTTTCAGCATTTCCTCAAGTTCTTTTATCTGTAGCAATGCTATTTTTTTGATTTGTTCTTTATCCAATGGTAAAAACATCAATTTATCATCAATCCTGTTCAGAAATTCCGGAAGCATATAGTCTTTGAGCATTCCGAATATTTCCTCCTTGGTATCTTTTAATAACAATCTTCTTTCCTCATCGGTCTTGAGCATTTTTAATTCGGAAAAATTGTCAAGAATTATCTCAGAACCGATATTTGAAGTCATGATAATAATGGTGTTTTTGAAATTCACTACTCTACCTTTATTATCTGTAAGTCTTCCGTCGTCTAATACCTGGAGAAGTATATTGTAAACATCTTTATGCGCTTTCTCTATCTCATCCAGTAGTACTATAGAATAAGGCTTTCTTCTGACAGCTTCAGTCAATTGACCTCCTTCATCATATCCAACGTATCCCGGAGGAGCTCCAACCAATCTTGACACTGTATGTCTCTCTTGATATTCACTCATATCAATACGTATCATATTTTTTGAACTGTCAAACAAAAGCTCTGCCAATTGTTTTGCCAAATATGTTTTACCGACTCCTGTAGGTCCTAAGAATAAAAATGAACCTATCGGTTTCTTTTCATCTTGTAAGCCTGCTCTACTCCTTCTGATAGCATCGGAAACCGCTATTATTGCTTCTTTCTGTCCTATTATTTTCTTTGATAAATCTTCTTCAAGATGCAGCAATCTATCTTTCTCGCCTTTCATCATTTTGCTAACGGGAATTCCCGTCCATTTAGCTACTACCTCAGCTATATCATTTGCTGTGACAATTTCCCTGACGAATCTTTCTTCTTCGGGGATTGCATGTAGCTTTTCTTCTGCCGCTTTGAGCATTGCCTCTTTCTTTGGAAGTTCTTCATATCTGATTTTAGCTACTTTCTCGTATTCTCCGTTTCTTTCCGCTTTTTCAGCAATCAATTCTATTTCATCAATTTCTTTCTTGATTTTCTGAATAGTTTCCACTATTTCTTTTTCAAACTTCCACTTTGAAACAATAGAATTAGTTTTCTCTTTTAGCTCTGCTATTTTTTCTTCTATGACCTTGAGTTTTGATTTGTTCTTCTCTCTTTTGATCATCTCTCTCTCTATCTCAAGTTGTCGAAGTTTCCTGTTGAGTTCATCAATTTCTTCAGGTACTGAATCCAATTCAAGTCTTAACTTGGCTGCTGATTCGTCTATCAAATCGATAGCTTTATCAGGAAGTCTCCTTTCTGTAATATATCTATGTGAGAGTTCTGCGGCAGAAATCAATGCTTCATCCAAAATCTTTACTTTGTGATAAACCTCATATTTCTCTTTAATTCCCCTCAGTATTGAAATCGTATCTTCCACACTTGGTTCATCGATATAAACAGTTTGGAATCTTCTCACCAAAGCTTTATCTTTTTCAAAATACTTTTGATACTCATCAGAAGTGGTTGCTCCGATAGTATGCAATTCTCCACGTGCCAAAGCAGGTTTTAGTATATTGGCGGCATCTATTGCACCACCACCACCACCGGCTCCGATTAATGTGTGAATCTCATCTATAAATAATACTACTTGCCCATCGGACTCTTTCACTTCTGTGATTACCGCCTTAAGTCTTTCTTCAAATTCACCTTTGTATTTTGCTCCGGCAATCAAAGAGGCCATATCCAATGAAAATATCTTCTTGTTCTTTAGGTTTTCAGGTACATCACCTTTGACTATTCTCCAAGCAATCCCTTCTATTATGGCTGTTTTACCCACTCCGGCTTCACCCAATAAGATCGGATTGTTTTTCTTTCTTCTGGATAATATATGCAATATTCTCCTGATTTCTTCATCTCTTCCGATTATTGGGTCGAGTTTGCCACTTTCTGCCTTTTCATTGAGATTAATAGCGTATTTACCCAAGGCGTTATATTGATTATCCGCACTTTGGTCTTTTACTGTTCGTCCTTTTCTCAGTTCTGCTATTGCAGCTTTTAGTCCGTCCTCTGTAACCCCGAGATCTTTTAATATTTTAGCCCCTTTGCTTTTACCCTTTAATATTGCCAAAAGCATTAACTCAAGAGAAATATATTCATCCTTGAACTCTTTTAGTAATTTTTTAGCCGTAGCAAGGGCTTTATTGGCATCGTCGGACAGATATTGTTTATCCGATCCTTGTACTTTCGGGTAATTTTTTATTTCAGTATCAATTTGATTTTTCAGAAGTGCAAAATTCACTCCCATTTTTTGAAATAAAAATTTACTCAAATCCTCATCTGTCTCAAATATACCTTTGAGCAAATGCGGTGTGTCAACTGTCTGCTGTTCATTACCGGCGGCAATATTCTGCGCTTTGACAATTGCATCCTGTGCTTTTATAGTAAATATATCGTATGTCATTGTTTATAATATTTTTAATTAATTGTTAAATTTACGATATATATACTCAAAAACCAAACCAATACAAAATACCTGATTTAATCGGTCAAAACGACACAAACAACTTGTGACAAATGCCAAAATGGCTTAAAAAACTAATAAGACTGCGACTTATTAGCGGTAAAACTAATCTTCGTGATAAATAATCTCAAAGGATACCTTAGAGAATTTTCTAAACATTTCAGTTACTCCACAGTATCTATCTAATGATAAGTTAACTGATTTTTCTAGTTTTTTCTTCTTTAAGTCTTTACCCCAAAAGTGATATTCTATATGTGCGGTATGATAATATTTGGGATGTTCATCGGTTAATTCTCCTGTAACATCAACTTTAAAATCTTCGGGTTCTGCTTTCATTTTGGTAAAAAGCGAAGCTACATCCATAGCTGTACATCCGGCTAATGCCACCAATACAAGTGGTTTTGGTCTTACTCCTCTTCCTTCTCCTCCAACCGCATCACCTGCGTCCAACATAATTTTTCCTCCCGGCAAATCAGCTTCAAAAGCCATTTTCCCTTGCCAATCACATGATATTTTATTTACTACTCCCATATTTTTTTGTTATTATTTTAGAATTATGTTATTAACAAGCAATACATATATAAGTTCAATATCTGCTATAAAAATTATCTATTTTTGTTGCAGGTATTATTTAACTATTTTCCCTGATAAATATCCTGATTTTGTCTCTATTTTATAATAATACATTCCGCTTTTCAGAGGTCTATTGATGCTTATGGTATTAGTTCCTTGATCATAATATCTTTTTGTACTGAAAACCTTGTTTCCTCTCATATCATAAAGGAGTATTTTTACCATTTGTGCTTTATTCAGATACAATTGCATATTTATTTTGTTCTGTACCGGATTGGGAAAAATCTCAACATGATTTTTAGAATTAGCTATATAATCATTATTAGATACTAGATATTTATCAAATAGTGATTGTGCTCTATCCGCATTTGTTTTGATACCGGATTCACTTGTTCCACCAACAAGTGCAAAGTTAATAGTGAGAGTATCACCGGCATTAAGAGAATATGGTCCTACAGACAACATTGTACTCCAATCGCCTTTTTGATTTTGTTTGAAGTCGTTCAATTCTCCTTTAAGATATTTGTATTTTTTTGATTCACTGAGATAATCTACCGCACTGGCTACAGATACATAATTAAGTTTATCAGAATTATCCAAAAGTTTAATGCCGCAATAGATTCCATTTTCATGTTGATAGAGCAATCTTTTGCTTTCGTCTTTTTCAATATAATTTTCTGCAAAATCCGAAATATCAAAATCCATAAACTGAGATAAATAAAAATCATCCAAATCTTCGGAGCCTTGATTGATAATATTGTACTTAAAAAGGATTAATTCCCTGTATGGATCGAGGTTCCACGAATAGCTGGTTTGATCTACTACGATATTTTTGCTGTCCGGATGACCCGCATCCGAATATTTTATATTTATATCAAGATTGGAAATTGTACCGGCATTTATCTCAAATTTAGTCCCCTCTAAATGTTGAAAATCTTTTTGACTCCCTTTTTCCGAAACATCCACTATATAATCATCGCTATTTCCAAACATTAAACTACCGAAATAAAGTATATTCTTACCATCTTTGGGATAAATCAGACCATTTCCAACACCATCAGGAACATAAGTCCCAAAAGTTCCAATATTGGAAATAGACAATGTCATTTCGTTATTATCCTGATTAACCATAAATATACCTTTTCTTGCTTCTTTGAGTATCCAATCATCCTTATCCAAAGTTACTTCAATGGGCTTACTATCCAGATCAAATGAGTATTCTTGGAGTTTTTTATAATTATCAATAACAAAATTTTCCTCTCCGTCTTCGGTTTTTATACTGATATCAACCGGCATAGAAAATAAATTTTGTGTTTGAAATTGTTCGATGTCCAGTGTCAATTTGTATTTTCCTTCGTTTTCTACAGCACTCCAATCATATAAGTAAATAGGATGATAGTCTCCGTAAATCCACTGATCAAAAAATACATCTAAATCCTTTCCGGAAATATTTTCACATATAAATTCGAAATCTTCAGTTGTTGCTGTACCATATCTTTTTGCACTTCTACCATATGACTTCAGGATTTTAAAAAACCTGTCATCTCCTACAAAATGCCTGAGCATATGCAGAACCCATGCACCCTTTCTGTACGATAGATTCCCATCAAAAATTTCATCAGGGTTGGTAGTGATATCTTCTACGTAAATAGTTCCCTCTCCCAGATATCGCTTATCCATCATCTTGTCGTGATAAGCTTGCTTACCATATTTGTACTCTGTCCATAAGGCTTCAGAGTATGTCGCAAAACCCTCATTCAACCAGATATGATGAAAATCTTTGCAAGTTATCATATCACCCCACCATTGGTGTGCAAGTTCATGAGCCAATAAATACAGATGAGGACCAAGGAGGCTTGTCAGAGTTTGATGCTCCATTCCACCTGACCATGGAAATTGCGCATTTCCATATTTCTCATTGATAAACGGATATTCACCAAAATAGTCTGAATAGGCTTGAAGCATTTCTGTAACAACTGCATATTTTTCATTATCGGCATCAAAATCATCAGGAACTATATAATTGACTACGGGCATAGAATCGGTATCACTGTATTTAAAATAATCAGTCCTTATCTTATATGGGTGTATTGCCAGCGATATTAGATATGAAGCAATAGGATAACTTTCGTGCCATGAATATCTTATTTTGTTGTCATCAAGAGTATCTGTTGCTGTCAACAATCCATTTGAAGCAACTATAAGAGATGAGGGTACTGTTACAATCATATCTATGGAGTCAGCTTTGTCCTTTGGAAGATTTTTGCAAGGAAACCAATCAAGTGATCCATATGGTTCTGTTTTAGTCCATATTAATGCATTGTTTTTTATTACATCAAAATGAAATGACCCGCCGGGTTCACCGGAGTATTTTACACTTATTTCTATTTCTTCATCTTTTGAATATATTTTATTTAAAAATACTTTCAATACTTTTGTATCAAAATCATGCTCAAAAAGCAAATCACTACCATTTGATTTTATGCTTTCTACAGTGAGTGAAGGTGTAAAATCCAGATCTAAGCGTTTAAGTCCGGATTTTTTACATGTACTTCTAATATCCACAATCCCTTTTATCTTTTTTGCCCCGGGAAAAATCTCCAGATTAAATCTATAATAGTTAATATCAAAATCATCTTGATTTCCGGTATCTCTAAATTGTAAATAATTCTTGAAATAATTAGTCTTAGACTTACTACACAGTTCTACAGCATTGTCTTGAGAATAAGAAGAGATTGATAGTAAAACAAAGCTAAGTAAAAATATTTTTTTTATCATTATTATTTATTTTACAGGTAACTAAACTGATTGTTGTTTCCAATACCATGATGATTAAATCAATACAAACCACTAAATAAATTATTATAATAATAAATAAACTCTAAAACTTATTTGTTATTAATCAAGTAAAAGTATTAAATATATTTGAACTTCCCTCCAAAAAAACCACGAGGTTTAAGGGGGGTGCATTTATTTCAATTTAAAGAGAATGCACCTATTTCATGAACTACTTCGTAATGATGCATAAAATAGTATTCGTATGAAAGCTCATAACCAACAGGAATTGAATTAATAGTTTTGATTACTTCTTCTTCTGTTTCAGCTTTAATCACAATCCACATTAGGGCATCATCAATACTCATTGCGATCGAAACCAATTTTCCACTATTGCGCAAGTGAGTAAGAATAATATTTTCTATCTCTTCAAAATTATTTTCTTTATATACTATGGGATTAAAATAATCCAATTCAACCATAAAATGCTGTTCCATATTCAAATATTTTTAACATTTAGCTTTGTCTATACACGAATTTTCAGCCAAGTAGAACAATCATTTCGGCCAAAATCAGTACAAACAATATTAAAGAATCTTTAATGGTCTCGGGTAATATTACCCAAAAGTAAATTTTATTTATTAATTTACTATGATTAATGTTATTATTTTTTGCATTTTGTTTTAAATAATGTTTAAAAAGATAGAATAACAGTAAATAGTGTCTGCACAAAAACACATCAAATTTTAAATCAAAAACAAAATCCGGTCAAAAAGGCGTATTTCATTTTTTCGCTTTACCCATTGCTTTGCCTCTGACTCCTAAAGGAGAATCAACCCGCAACGCGAAAAAATGAAATGCATCCGGTCAAACTCAAGTATGGTTATATCTGGGAAAAATTGATTGTTTTTTTGCAGACACTAAAAGAAATTTATTTTTTCTCTTTTGTATCCGGTTTTATTTCGGAATCTTGTTTTTCTTGAACATCTTCTTTTATTTGAACACCGTCTTTTTCTTGAATTTCTTGTTTTTCTTGAACATCTTCTTTTGTTTTGGGTCTATATTTTTCCATCCATTTGAATCCGTCAAGAAAATGCGGATTTAATATTTCTTGCTTTATCGGAATGAGATTGGATTTAGGTGTGCCAAAAAATTTGATGATTTTTATTTTATTGTTTTTGAAGTCAAATTTTATTTTACTGCATACGGTTTTTACTGTTCCGGTGAGTTCTTGTTTATCATTTTCCATATGGTAAATTGTTTCGGCATTGCCATCGACATCCATTCTATTCAAGCTATCGTGTTTAAAATAGCTCAATACGGTTTTACCTTTAATTTGATTGTACAGATTTTCTGCTATCATATTTGTTATAAAGCCATTATTTCTGGCAAATATTTTATCAATCCCTCCGTTTTTTGAATAAATACTGATAGTATCTCCGGTTATTTGAGTGCTATCGGACCACAAGACAGGTGTTTTGTAAAGGATATACAGAGAATCGTCGGGAAAATAACTCAATGAATCAGATATTGATTGATAATCTTTGTTGTAGATTCTGACATTATAAAATGCTTTTAGTACTTTCGTTGTATCTTCATTAATGATATAATCCATAGAAATCAAGGTATCGGCAGATAGATATGTTGTATCTTCATTGTCCATAAAAAACATAAGTAATCTCTTAGTAGAATCCCCATAAGCAAGCATATAATTGCTTTGTTTCTCTATAAACATCTTGGAGCTATTAATCACAATATTGGATATTGTATCGATAAAAATCACATCGCCTGATGCAAACCCCTTTCCTGTTTTTTTAGAATAATCGGTATTATCAGCTGTTATTGTAATTTCTTTATCATTGATTGTGGATCTTCCTTTGGCTATAAAGCTTTCCGTATCGTGATTATACAATATTCTTTTTCCAGTAGCCGATTGAGTTTTGCTTTTGAAATTAGCATGACCGATAAGCATACTGGTGTTTTTCTTTGTATTGTGAATTATGGTATCTGCTTTTGCAAATATGTCATTTTCTTTGTACTCTGCATTTCCCATCAATATATACTCCGAAAGGCTGTCAATATAATGAAGTTTGTCAGCTATTGCAGCAGCATCATTTTTCTTGTAAGTCATGTTTTTTTCAAACAGGGCATTTCCTGTTTTTATGTCGTAAAAACCGTCTTCACAATAAATAATGGAGCTGTCTTGTTCGATTAAAGTTTTGGTTAGAAAATATGCAATCCTTTTATCGGTATCAAAATCTAATGAATCGGTATGCAATACAAATGAAGAGTCTTTGACCGATACATAATCACTAAATTTTATCTTATTTTGGTTAACATAGTAAACACCATTTATCGAAGTGAGTTCCGATGTTTTTTGGCTCAATACCGCACCTGTATTATATCGTCCGATTTTATTGTGTACATCATAATACAGATGGTCGGTTTTAAGTGTCTTTTCACCATTTTCCATAACGACTCGACTTATTAATTCGGCTTTAAGCGAGTCACCGTCATATATCAAAGTATCACTAAATATTTTGATAGTATCGTGTTGAATAATCACAATATTACCATATGCAAATAATTTTTTTCCATTTACAATAGCGGTATCTGCAAAAAAGAATGTGCTGTCATGGTAGATTTTGACATTGCCGTTCAGATGTCTAATAAATTGGTCATTATCCTTGATAATTTTTGTGTTATCAGAATTATATATCAATATTTCATCAGTCGAACTTGTGTCGGCGTTTTCTTGTGACGACAAAAGAATAGGCATAAGAAATACCGTAATAGTAAGAATTAATATTTTAAAAATAATTTTCTTCATAAGGTCTATATATAGTGTCTGTTTTTGTGCGGACGCTATCTAAACACAAAGAAACGAAGATTGATTATATGCTGAGTAATAATTTAGTTTTTTTATGAAATAATTAACTACTAAGCGTATTTAGGTTAAAGTTTAATTAATAATTTCTATATTTGCAAACTTTATTTTAAATTATTAAATCATACAAAGATGAAAAATATTATAACATTACTGATTTTTACAGTTTTTAGTTTTACTATTCAGGCACAAACAGCTTCCAAAGACTGGTTGTTATTGGATTATACTACAGATAGTGTACCCGGAATTAGTGCTAAAAAAGCTTATGCGGAATTATTGAAAGGCAGAAAAAGTGTTCCTGTTATTGTTGCTGTTATCGATGGAGGAGTTGACTATATGCACGAAGATCTTAAAGATATTATGTGGCACAACCCGGGTGAAATACCGGGAAACAAAAAAGATGATGACAAAAATGGTTATGTTGATGATGTATATGGCTGGAATTTTATAGGAGGAGCTGACGGTAGGAATGTAGATCACGACAATCTTGAGGTAGCCAGAATAGTAAAAGCTTATGAGTACAAATACGATAAAGCCGACCCTAAAAAACTAACTAAAAAGCAAAGAAAGGAATATGCGATTTACATGAAAGCTAAGAAAGAATTGGAAGAAAACAGGCGTAAAGCAGCTGAAAAAGTGGCGAAATATAAGGAAAGGAAAGATTTGGCTTTGCATAAATTAGAACTCGTGGAGAAACAAATGAAAGAGCAAGGTATTGGGTTTGATAAAATTGACAGTCTTGATGTTTCGAAAGATACCTTGGTAGAACAAGGAGTAAATTTTATAAAAAGAGTGAGAAATATGCCCGATATCAAATCTATCGAAGATGTGAGAAACATGGTTATAAAAACATTTAAGAGACCAATTGATTATTTTTCAGAGCAAATACTTTACCATTATAATAAAGACTATGATGCAAGGAAAATTGTAGGTGACAATTATTTGGACTCAAGCGAAAGATATTATGGAAATCCCGATGTGAAAGGTCCTGATGCCAGTCACGGAACACATGTGTCAGGCACTATTGCTGCCGTAAGACACAATGGTATAGGTATGGACGGAATAGCAGACAATGTTAGAATAATGGCTGTTAGAGTAGTTCCAAATGGAGACGAAAGGGATAAAGACGTCGCAAATGGCATCAGATATGCTGCGGATAATGGAGCCAGCATCATCAATATGAGTTTTGGTAAAAGTTATTCATGGGATAAAAAAGCTGTGGACAAAGCTGTAAGGTATGCAGAAAAGAAAGGAGTTTTGATGATTCATGCTGCCGGAAATAGCTCTGAAAACAATGACGTGGTTACCCACTATCCTACTGATAAATTTGAAAAGAGAATGTGGTTTTGCAGAAAACACGCAAAAAGTTGGATGGATATAGGAGCGAATTCATATAAAAACGATAGTTTCTTTGTAGCGCCGTTCTCTAACTACGGTAAAGAAGAAGTCGATCTCTTTGCTCCCGGTGTTGCAATTTATTCGACAACACCTGAAAACACTTATGCAAGCTATCAAGGTACAAGTATGGCTACACCTGTTGTTGCAGGAGTAGCAGCTGTGCTAAAATCATATTTCCCAGGATTGTCTGCTAAACAAATTAAGAAAATATTGATGGAATCATCAGTTAAGAAAAACTTAAAAGTGTATGTTCCCGGAACAGAGAATAAGAAAGTTGCAGATTTCAAAGATTTAAGTGTATCCGGTGGGGAAGTGAATCTGTACAATGCTATAAAAATGGCTATTGAAAAATATGGAAATAAAGCAGCTAAATAATAAAGGCAAATAATATTTACAAAAAAAAGAGGTGAGTGTTGAACTCACCTCCTAACTACTAACTAAAACGTACATTGTTGAATTTTCTAAATTGTCTCTTACACGAGTTGTTAATTCAAACAAAACTAATTAGTACAAAAAACGACATAGAACTATTTTATAGATTTACTTTCATTATCAGATAACTCAATCTAAAATCAAATAATGAAAGTTTTGTTATCATTCACAGGATTTAAAACCAAAACTCGCTATCAAGATGCAGCTGGGATACGATGTGCTGCAAAAAAATTAAAAAAAAATTAATTTTTTTCCAAGCCCTCACTTTCTATTTTAAAATACAGGAAAAGGAGAGGGAATATAGTTCTGATTGTTAGGGAAAAATATGGAAGATTAAGTTGGTGATTGTTCTGTAGGAATTCCTTAAAAAGCAAAAAGTGAAAGGGAAGAAATCTTCCGGTCATTATGATAATTCGTTTTTATTAATTCTCCGGATACCATACTTTACTCTCAAAATCCACAATCTTATTGTCTTTTATCTCTATTCCTTCTGCTTCCAGCATTTTTTGCATCATATCAGGAGTAGGAAAATGGTTTCTACCCGACAATTCACCTTTGCGATTGACTACCCTGTGGGCAGGAACAGACATACCTTGAGAGAAACTTTTATTCAATGCCCAACCTACCATTCTGGCTGAACCAAGTTCCAGGAAGTTGGCAATTATACCGTAAGTGCAAACCTTACCTCTCGGAATTTTTTGCGTTAACCGATATACCCTTTGATGATAGTTGCTCATAAATTTAATTAGAAGCACCGAGAGTTAAATCAACTACAAACCGTTTGCCGTCTCGCTGAATCGTTAGTTTTATGGTCTCACCGGGTTTGTATTTTTCAAGGGACAAGACCAAATCATTGCTATCATTTATATTGTCATCGTTTAATTTCAATATAATATCACCCAGCTTGTTTTTGGTAGTACCGTGTAATCCAGATTTTTCAGAAGGTGAGTCAGGGAATACATATGATATCACCACACCGTCAGTGATACCATAAGCCTTGGCTCTATAATCCGGCATCATACCGACACCTAAGACGGGTCTTCTTACTTCTCCGTATTTGATAATGTCTGAAACAACCCATTTTACCACATCAACAGGAATGGCGAAACCAATGCCGGCAGAAGCACCGGAAGGGCTGTAAATAGCGGCATTGACACCGATTAATCTACCGGAAGAATTGAGTAAAGGACCACCGGAATTACCGGGATTAATAGCTGCATCTATCTGTATAATATCTCTGATAGGAATCTGGGCTTGGGATTGTATTTCTCGGCCCAAAGCACTTATCACACCGGTAGTAAGAGTATGATCCAAGCCAAAAGGATTACCTATAGCCATTACAAATTGTCCAACAATCAGATTATTAGAACTACCTTTTTTTATTGCGATAAGTTTTTCTTTTGGAGCATCAATTTTTAATACCGCTATATCTTTTTCTTTTGCAACACCAACCAATGTGGCTTGCCATGACGTGTGATCACTCAATGTTACTTCAGCCTTATCCACCCCTTTTATAACATGATAATTGGTGATTATATGCCCTTTGTCATCCCATATAAATCCCGATCCCGATCCCACCGGTATTTCATATACATTTCTCGACCAATAATCCTGTTTATACGCAGATGTTGTGATATATACGACAGATGCAGAAGATTTTTTGAATAGCCCGATTACACCCTTTTCATATTGTTGAATGATATTAACCGGAGATATATCAGGAGCAGAGTTGTGGACATTGAGCGAATCTTTGATATTCGATTCACTATTTGTTGCCGTATTATTTTTTGCTAATAACTTTTGATTTTCGACTCTGTTTTCACATCTTTTCTTGGCGTCTTCATTGGCTCTCCAGGATATTCCTATAATTGCACCTGTTATGATTAACAGTATTGATAATATAACTTTCTTCATTTTACCGTTTTTTTTTCTTAATGACGAAATAATGACAAGAAATAGTATAAATAAGGAGTATTTTTAGTTAGAAATTATCAGATAAATAGGTAAAAGGAAGCAAAAGCGAAAAATAAATTGCCTTTGCTATTGGTATTTTGAACACTCACCACAAAAACCCATGAATAATACGGGTTAAATCACAATAAAAGAAAAAAATTTTAGTTTATTCCTGCTTTACCGGCTTTTGTGTATATGTTTTTCGGGAATTATGGATAAATCGTAAAAAAAACCTTTGAAAAACTATATATTATATATTTATTTAATATTTTTGCATTTCAATAACAAGTGTTAATATATTAGTGCTTGTGTTTAGGGATGAATTTTAAGAAATAAAAATGTTTTAAAATGAGGAGATTATTAATTGTTTCATTGCTTGTATTTTTTGTAGCAAATATTTACGCTCAAAAATCTGAAGTTGGTATTGGTATTGGTATAGCTACTTATGACGGTGACCTGAGTGTTAAAAATGTAAAATCGTATATTTCCCAGTCTCACCCTGCTATCCAAGTATTTTACAGCTATTATTTTAATCGTTTTCTAAATACAAAAGTTTCTCTTGGAGCAACTACATTATCAGCTAGTGATAGCAAATCGGATATTCAGTGGCAAAAGGAGAGAAATCTTAGTTTTAAGACCAATATTTATGAATTTAATGCCAAGGGAGAGTACAATATTTTCGGTATAAATCATGTAGTGAATCCGTTTATTTTTGCTGGAGTGAACGCATTTTCATTTAATCCTAAAACAAAATATAATGGAGAATGGGTGTATCTGCAACCTCTTGGTACGGAAGGACAAGGTTCAAGATTGCATCCTGATAAAAGAAAATACAAATTATATGATATAAGTATGGTATTTGGCATAGGTGCAAAAATAAGATTGAATAATTCAGTAACAATATCGGTTGAATTGGGCTGGAGAAGGACAAATACAGATTATATAGATGATGTCAGCGGAGATTATATCAACTACTACGAATTGGTAAGAACAAATGGTAAATTGGCAGCAGAATTAGCAGATAGAACAAATGAATATTACGGAAATAATACGGTCTTAGAACGAAGAAAAGGAGAAGTCAGGGGAGGCGCTAAAATTAAAGACTATTATGCAATTTCATTTGTTAATTTTGTTTATACATTGAATAGCGGTAATCCATTTAGGTATAGTAGATCGGTTTCTTGTCCTAGGTTCTAGAATCCACCTCAACCCTCCCTTACGAGGGTTGAAACTGCTTCTATATACTAACACCAATGTGCCGTTAGGCACAAAATATGGGTAAAAAAAGCTATTAACCAACTAAAATGCGTGCCATAGGTACGTAATGTTGCCCACATCAACAAAACTTCTTGTAAAAAGCGAAAAAATGAAATGCACCTTTCGGGTTTAAACGATGTTTGATATTCATTTGCCGATAGATATATTAATATTTTTGTTGAAAAGCCAAATGATATGAGTATATTGCAGGTATATAATGAAAAGGGCAATATCAATATTAAAAAAGTATTGGGGCTATGAAAGATTCCTCCCCAATCAAGAGACTGTTATCAGGGATATTCTTGGAAAAAAGGATACTGTAGCGTTGATTCCTACCGGGGGCGGCAAATCTATGTGTTATCAAATACCTGCTTTGATATTTGATGGTACTTGTATAGTTATTTCTCCACTAATTGCTCTTATTGACGATCAAATCCAAAGACTCAAATCTCTAAATATTCCTGCAGAAGGTTTGCATTCAGGTCTTGATAAAAACCGGCGGAATATTGTTATGCGAAAATTGGAAAACGGTGAGTTAAAACTATTGTATATTTCGCCGGAAAAACTGCAAAGCGAGTCATTCAGAAATCTTCTCAGGACTATTAAATTGAGCTATATTGCCGTGGATGAAGCGCATTGTATCTCACAATGGGGTTATGATTTCAGACCACAATATCAAAAAATAGCAAATATCAAAGAATTATTTCCCCATATACGTATTTCCGCTTTCACGGCTACGGCAAACAAAAAGATTCTTGATGATATCATTAAGTATTTGGAATTGGATAATCCGGCAATAACAAAAGGAAGTTTTCTCAAAAGAAATATCACATTTGCAGTTATTGAGACCGAGAAAAAGCTCAAGGTATTAAGTCTTTTGCTTAAGGAGTTTTCAGGAAGTGGTATCATATATATGAGAAGCAGAAAAGGTACGGTTTTTTTGGCTGATTACTTAGCAAGAAGCGGTGAAAATGTGATGTATTATCACGCCGGCATGGATTCTTCCGAAAGGCATAAAGTACAATTGAAATGGTTGAATGACGAAATCAGAACAATAATTAGCACTACGGCATTTGGTATGGGGATAGATAAATCCAATGTCAGATTTGTACTGCATTTCGATTTACCAACGAGCATTGAAGAATACTATCAAGAAGCGGGAAGAGCCGGAAGGGATGGTAAAAAGTCAAATGCAGTTATTCTTTATACTAAAAATGACCTGAAGGTTTTAAACAAAAATAATATTGATACATTTCCCGGCTTAAAAGATATCCGTACTACTTATTACAATCTCCTGAAATATTTGGATATTGACATTTCCAATAAATCCAGTATAAGCAAAATAATTGACCTTTATGATTTCTTTAAATACAACGGCATAGATAGATTCAAGTCTTATAAATGTATTGGTGAATTGGAAAGATACGGTTTGATATCACTCAATATCCCTATTAGAAATATCCATAGTGAATTGAAGATAAAATTTGAATCCGGTTTTTTGGAAAAAATAAAAAATACAGATAAAACAGCATACCTGATTTTTAAAGAAATAATATTGAATTATGAAGCTGTCTTCATCACCCTGACCGGAATATCGGAAGATAAGATATCCAAAATAACCGGTATTGACAAAGATGAGATTATTGAAGTATTAGAATATTATACAAAAAAGAAATTAATTGACTACAAAAGACAAAAATCAGATTTTAATATCAGCTTTATAAATAAAGATTTTTCTTTGATTAATGAAATAGAATTGGTTTTTAGAAAAGAAAGATTAGAAAACAATATTCACTCAATATTTGAGTATTTAACCTATTCAAAGTGTCGCCAGAAATATATTTTGAATTATTTTGGTGAAAAATTAAAAAAATCCTGTAAAATTTGTGATATTTGTCAAGGGGTGGATGATGATAACTATTCAATAAATCAATTAGAACTATTTACACGGAAAATAAACGATTTGGTTTTTGATAATAATACCGGAATTGATGATATATTATATATTGATACTTTCTTGAATCGAAATAAAAATGCGAGTATGTTAAAGCGTCTTTTTAAGAAAGGAAAGTTAAAGATTAAGGGAAATAAAATCACAAAAAGTCAAAACGATGAGTAAACCATTAATATTTATTTCGAATGATGACGGCATCTCTGCAAAAGGTTTGAGAGCCCTTGTTGAAGTGGCAAAGACCTTGGGAGAAGTGGTTGTAGTTGCTCCTGATAAACCACAATCGGGCAAAGGCCACGCTGTCACTATCAAATTTCCGCTAAGATTGACAAAGGTAGAAGTTTTTGACGATGTGGAATCTTGGATGTGCACGGGAACACCGGCAGATTGTGTCAAAATGGCTAAGGATATTCTGTTAAAAGACAGAACTGTAGATCTTGTTTTGTCCGGAGTAAATCACGGGGCTAATACTTCGATAAACATTTTATATTCCGGTACTATGTCAGCTGCAATGGAAGGTGCTATTGAAGGAAAAAAATCAATAGGTTTCTCATTAGACGATTTTTCGTCGGAGGCTGATTTTACTGCTTCCAAATATTATATTGAGAAAATCATCAAGAGGGTTCTTAATTTTGAAGGCAAACAGTCATTATTATTGAATGTCAATATTCCCAATCTTCCGTTACAAGACATTAAGGGTATAAAAATATGCAGACAATCAAGAGGAAAATGGGTAGAAGAATTTTCTGAATCGATTGACCCAAGGGGAGTACCGTATTACTGGTTAACAGGTAGGTTTGAGAGTTTGGAAAAAGATTCAACAGATACTGATTTATGGGCTATTGCCAATGGATATGTATCGGTGGTACCGTCAAATTTTGATTTAACAAGGCACAGTCAGTTGGATGATTTGGATTATTTAACATCTTGCTGATCAAAAGTATATGATAGCATAAAACCTATAAAGCCTATAAGGTTTGCGAGCACAATAAGGAATAAACTTCATTTTCTATTTATATTTAGTGCGCTCTACCGTACTTTATTTTTTCCATTTTCTAACGCTACAGATAAAAACCATAAAAAACGAAATACATCCAATCTCAATATGATTATTTTTTCGTATATTAGCATTTCAAAAGCATTTTTTATGAAATATCTACCAATCGGAATACAAACATTAAGCAAAATAATAGAAGGAAACTTTGTCTATGTTGACAAAACCGAAATTGCATATAATTTGATTCAAAAAGCAGGTTATTATTTTCTTTCCCGCCCCCGCCGGTTTGGTAAAAGTTTGTTTTTGGATACACTCAAAGAGATTTTTGAATGCAACAAAGAGCTTTTCAAGGGATTGTATATTTATGACAAATGGGATTGGAAAGTAAAGTATCCGGTGTTGAGAATAAGTATGGGTTCGGGAGTAATAAAAACAATTGATAAATTAAATAGAAGACTGAATAGCACTTTAAAAGATGCAGAAAAAGCTCTTGGTATCAGTTGTCAATCATCTGATCCCGAAGAGTGCTTTAAAGAACTGATTCAAAAAGCAAGTGAAAAATACAACCAAAAAGTAGTAATACTTATCGATGAATACGATAAGCCAATTCTTGATAATATCACCTACAAAGAAGTTGCCCGTCAGATGCGGGATGCTATGAAAGATTTTTACGCTGTGATAAAAGATAATGATGCTTATATCAGGTTCGTATTTATCACCGGAGTAAGCAAATTCTCGAAAATGAATCTGTTTAGTGGACTGAACAACCTTAACGATATTACATTGGATGAAAAATATGCTACTATTTGTGGTTATACGCATGATGATTTATTAACTGTTTTTAAAAAACATTTGCGTGGAGTAGATATGGAAAAAATAAAAAAATGGTATAATGGATATTATTACCTTGGCGATAAAGTTTATAATCCATTTGATATCCTTTTATTTATTGATAAAAATTTTGAATATAGTAACTATTGGTGGGAAACAGGAAACCCTTCATTTCTGATAGATATGCTCAAAACCCAAAATTATTATATTCCGGAATTGGAAAATTTTGTTGCCAGTAAAGAAATTCTTAATACTTTTGATATTGAAAGAATAGAATTGGTTGCTTTGCTATGGCAATCGGGCTACTTGACAATTACTGAAAAGATTGAAGATGTTTTCGGAATAGAATACAAATTGGAGATTCCAAATAAAGAAATAAGTATATCGCTAAACAATCTCTTTATAAACTATTTGACAACTCAAACAACAGAAAAGTTAAAACACCAAAAAAGCATACTGAAAATGTTACGAAATGCCGATTTGAATGGATTAAAAGATGTTCTTTTTTCTCTGTTTGCATCCATACCATACAACAATTTCACCAATAGTAAGCTATACGAATATGAAGGATATTATGGAAGTGTAGTATATTCCTACCTTGCAAGTATAGGTCTGGATATTATCCCTGAAGATATTACCAATCTCGGCAGAATGGATTTATCGGCAAAACTTGAAGATAATGTGTTTGTTTTTGAATTTAAACTTGCAGAAAAAGCTACCGGTAAAGCTTTAAAACAAATCAAAGAAAAAAAATATTGGGAGAAATATCAGGACTTTAAAAATATTTATCTTATCGGTATAGAATTCAGCCGTGAGAAAAGAAATATTATAGGGTACGAGTGGAAGAAGGTTTAGTTAATTTGCTATTATTGCACTACATTTGAGTAATAAAACATGTTACAATGAAACGAACATCAATTATAATTTTATTATTTACCATAATGTTAGCAATAAGTTGTGAGCAAAACTCCAATTCCATAGTGGTTTATACGACGGTAGATCAGGTGTTTTCAGAACCGGTATTAAAAGAATTTGAAAAGAAAACGGGGATTAAAGTTAAGGCCGTATATGATACGGAAGAGACCAAATCAACAGGTATATTGAATAGGCTTATAGCTGAAAAAGACAATCCTCAATGTGATGTGTTTTGGAGTGGTGATCCGCTTAGAACCGCTGTCTTGAAAAACAAAAACATACTATATCCTTATACCTCAAAAGCAGCGAAAGGAATCGATAATGTATTTAAGGATAAGGATAATTTCTGGACGGGTTTTTCTGCTAGAGCAAGAGTATTGATATACAACAAAAAATTACTTAAGGACAATGACGTGCCTCAATCTGTCTTTGATTTGACAGATGAAAAATATAAAGCGAAAGTTGCTATTGCAAATCCTCTGTTTGGTACAACAACTTTTCATCTGGCAGCACTGTTTTCGGTGATTGGAGACGAAAGGGCAAAGTCGTTTTTGGAAAACTTGAAAGCCAATGACCTTGTAATAGCTTCGAGTAACGGAGATGTGAAAAGACGAGTAGTGAAAGGGGAGGTGTATTGTGGTCTTACAGATACCGATGATGCTAATGAGGCAATAAAGGAAGGTGCTAATATCGGTGTGGTTTTTTTGGATCAAAAGGGAATAGGTTCTCTTATAATGCCCAATACCGTAAGCTTAATCAAAAAAGCTAAAATATCAGATAATGCTAAAAAATTATTTGACTATCTGCTAAGTGAAGATACTGAAATTGCTTTGGCAAAGTCCTGTGCACAAATGCCGCTACATAACGGTGTAAAACTACCTGATGGTGTACTTTCCTTAGACAATATTAAGCCGATGAATATAGATTATAATAAAACAGCCGGAAAGCTTGAAAGCATTCAAGAATATTTGAAAGCTTGGGTTGAAAGAAAATAATGATAATCAGTCACAATAAATCCATATCGTCTAATTTGCTATACACGATAGTGCTTTTACCGGTATTGCTTTTACTGGTTTTACCCGTATTGAACATTGTCGTCTTAACTTTTTTTGGCACCAATTTTCCGGAGAGTATTGCCTCAATAAATAGGGATTTGTTTCTATTGTTGCTCAAAAGTTTGGCTGTTTCCGGAATTGTTGCTTTGATTTCCACTTTTATAGGCATAGTCCTAGGGTTTTCATTGTACAAATCTGATATAAAATACAGAAATGTATTTAGATTGTTGATATTAATCCCTTTGTTTATATCTCCATATATATTGGCAGTAGCTTGGAAAGACATCTCTGTTTTGATTTTTGATTATAATACTTCAATTTTTGAAAAAACATATTCTTTTTTCGGTATGATATTGGTACACAGTACTATTTATTCTCCATTATCAATACTTATAATCGGTTCGGCATTATCAAATATATCAAAGCAAATGGAAGAGTCCGCTCTTTTGATGGGGAGCTTTAAAGATATGTTTTTCAAAATACTATTGCCTTTGATCCGCCCTTCTATTATCACATCTTTTGTATTGATATTGATTTTTAGCATCTCTGAATTTTCAGTGCCGGCATTTCTCGGATTTAGGGTATTTACCACCGAGATTTTCACGCAATTTTCCGCATTTTACAATCACAATTTAGCAATGTTGCAATCATTGTTATTGATATTTATCTGCGTTATTCTACTTGTTTCGGAAAGAAAGCGAATATCAGACTCCGTTTTTCTTTCTATCGGCACAAGAGGTAGAGAAGTGAAGCTTTACAGTTCAAAGAAAATAGTCGTATTTAGTTATATAATATTGTCTTTTGCTGTTGTGTTTACCGTATTTATACCGGTTTCAATTCTGGTTTATCAATCTTTTAAAACCGGTACTTCAAAGTTTATGGAGGCAATATTTTTATTACTTCCCACTATTGGCAATTCTGTTTTATTAGCTGTTATTGGTTCGATTATTTCAGTATTTATAGGCTTTGTAGCAGCGTATTATTCAGAAATTCTCAATAAAAAACTAATGAATATGATGCTTTTGGTATTATTTGCTATTCCCTCGACCATATTTGGAATCGCATTGATAAAGTTTTATAATAACAGCCTTTTGAATTTTATATATTCGAGTTTCGGAATATTGATTATTGGCTATGTGGGTAAGTATTCATTTATTTCTGCAAAATTAATTGGGAACTCAATTAAACAAATGCCAAAATCCATGGAAGAAGCAGCCGTTATTCAATGGATAGGTTTTTTCAAAAGAATACAAAAAATCGTAATTCCATTGGTTTTACCCGCTATATTTGCCTCATTTATTATCAATTTTTTGTTTTGCTTTGGTGATTTGGGAACAAGCATTATGGTTTATCCACCGGGGACAGAGATAATGCCGATAAAAGTTTTTACTATAATGGCAAATGCTACTGAATCCCTGACAAGTTCAATGGCTTTGATAGTGTTTTTGGTTACAATTTTACTTGTTTCGTTATTGTTTTTTATATTTAAGAAAATTATTGCAAAGTATAATGTCAATTATTAAACTAATAAATATCAGCCATTGGTACTCCGAAAATAGAGTGTTGGATAATCTAAACTTGGAAATAGAAAAGAATAAGATTACGTACATACTCGGGAGCTCAGGTAGCGGTAAAACCACAATATTGCGGCTAATCGCAGGATTGGAAGTGCCTGACAAGGGAGAGATTTATATCCAAAACCTCAAAGCATCCGTAGCAAATAAAATAATTGTTGCCCCCGGTAAAAGGCAACTGGGATATATATTTCAAGATTTGGCTCTTTGGCCGCATTTGACAGTTTATGAAAATATTGCTTTTGGATTGAAAAATATGAATAAAAGCGAAGTTGAGGGAGAAGTAAAGGGGATCTTATCTTTGTTTGGATTAAATGGTTCCTTGCAAAAATTTCCTCATCAATTGTCGGGAGGGCAACAGCAAATGGTCGCTATCGCCCGTGCTTTGGCACTAAAACCCAAAATACTTTTGATGGATGAGCCTTTGGCTAGTTTGGATGTAAAATCCAAGAGAAAGATTTTGGACTATATCGTTTCTATAAAGGAAAAATACAATTTGACGATAGTATATGTTACTCATGATCATCTTGAAGCATTTGCAATAGCTGACAATATAGTTGTAATAAACGAAGGCAAAATACAAGAGTCGGGGACAGCAGTGGAAATAAAAAATTCTACTAACGATTTTGTAAAATATTTTATAGAATGGTAAAGAGTCGATAAAAATAGCTATTTTAGCATAAATTAAATAAAATTATCCAAAATGAAAACGATATTGATTATTTTATTAAGCGCTTCTGTATTTTATAATTGCAAACCCACTAAATCTGGGGAAAAACCGGTAATTGTGAAAAAAGACTTGACTGCAAATAGTGATACTATTTTTAATTTTGAAGGAGAAGAAACAGGGAAATTACCGGAACATTGGTCTCAGTATTTTACCGGAAGAGGTAAGATTACTGAATGGAAGATTGTAGAAGATGCCGGAAATAAAGTTTTGGCTCAATTATCTCAAGACAGACCAAATTATCATTTCAACGATGTCGTTTTTGATGATTTAAGTGTGAAAAATGTAGAATTGGAGGTAAAAATGAAAGCAATTGATGGAGATATGGATCAAGGTGGAGGTTTTATCTGGAGATTTACCGATAAGAACAATTATTATGTAGTAAGGGCAAACCCGCTTGAAGACAATGTCGTGCTATATAAAGTTAAAAATGGCAATCGTACGGATTTACCGGTATTGGGAAAGGGTAGAACATACGGAGTTGATGTCAAGCATTTGGGAAAAGGATGGAACACATTGAAATTAACGGTAGTAAATGATTTGTTTACAGTATCACTCAATGGTCAACAAATATTCCAAGTAAGGGATAATACCTTTAGCAAGAAGGGAAAAATTGGTTTATGGACAAAAGCCGATGCGGTAACATATTTTGATGATTTTAGTGTGAGGTATTAAAGAGACAAATGAATTGGTTTATTTTCCTATCTTTGTATTGTGAGCAAAAAACAAAAAGTAGTATCCATAGTATTAAAAGCATTGCTTTTGAACTTGCCATTGGTGGGGCTTGTTCTGACAAGGTATTTGTCCGGCATTTCATTTAATACGCCAAACATATTATACTTAGTGTTTTTAAGCTTTGGATATTATTTTATTGTCTTATTTGCTTTGAATTTACCGGCGATATTATTGTCGTATTTCAGAAGGATGTCATTGTTTCTGTTTTGGCTAATAACATCTTTGTTTTTATACTATTTAGTTTTGGACGGTATAGTATATAATATTTATCGTTTTCATATAAATCTTTTCTTCATTGAATTGTTTTTTATAGATTTTGAGAACTTTGGTTTTACTACAGGTATTTTGATGTTTGGTATTGGGGTTTTAGCGTTTGTTTTCTTTGTTGAGTATTATATTATTAAGTATGCACAAAATATGAGTAGTAGATTCTTGTATCTATTGATTCCGGTATCTCTTATGTTTGTTTTCAGTCAGATTATACATATTTATGCTTTTGCCAATGACAGAACAGATATCACAAGTATAAGCCCCAGATTGCCACTGTATTTTCCGATTACTTCAAGTAGTTTTGTGAAAAAGCATGGAAATATTGGGAAAAACTTAGGTCTTGGAGACAAATTAGCTAAGGTTTCAAAGGAGAATTCTTCTATTAATTATCCTAAAAAACAAATATCATCAAAGATTGAAAAAGATAGCTTGCCCAATATCATTTATATCGTATTGGAGAGTTGGCGATTTGATATGATGGATAGTATTATTTCTCCAAATATCTATAAGTTTTCAAAAAAATCCATTTATGCAAAAAACCATTTAAGTACAGGAAACTCGACAACATCAGGTATATTTGGTATGTTTTACGGTATTCACCCCACTTATTGGGATGCGGTAAAGGCAAATAGTTCTATCATTGATAACCCGGTTTTGATTGATCTTTTAAAAGAAAATGACTATTCTTTTGGTGTGTTTACACATTCCAATTTTACACGATTTAAACTTTCGGCAGCAATATTCAATAATATAGATATGTACGAAAAATTTAAAGGTAATAAAGATTGGGAAAAAGATAAAGATATGAACAAACGGTTTATTAACTTTATTGAAAAAAATAGAACTAAACCATTCTTTGGTTTTATTTTTTATACCTCAACTCATCACGCATACTCATATCCGGAAAATAGAGAAAAATTTGGTTCTGCAGGAAAAATAAATATGGGATTAGTAAATAATAATACCGATCCCAGACCATATATCAATGCATATAAAAATGCGATTAATTATGTGGACAGTATGGTTAATGAAATAATTATAACATTGAGAACAAACAAGATAGATACCAATACAATAGTAATTATTACTTCTGATCACGGAGAAGAATTTAATGACAACAGAGAAAACTACTGGGGACACGGCAGTAATTTTACAAAATACCAAACCAATGTTCCTCTGATTATGTATTTGCCGGGTAAATCGCCTGAACAAATCGATAAACAAACAAGTCATATCGATATTGCGCCCAGCTTGATTCAAGAAGTGTTTAAAGTAGAGGATAATATTGATTACTATAGTAACGGACGAAATATTTTCTCTTTGTCAAATGATATACGTCCATTAGTTTCTGCAAGTTATGTGAATCACGCTTTGATAATAGGTAAAGATGTCTTTGCAGTTTATCCTTTTTCCTTGAAAAAATACAAAGTCGATGATATTAACAGTAAAGTCAAAAGCATAAACCAATCGCTTTTCAGACAAGGAGTAAATGAAATGAATTGGTTTTACAACAAAGATTAATAGAATATCATGAATTTGCAATTGCAACATTTGTCTCTTTTCTTTGTTGTGTTAATGAGTATTTGACAACTTTTGGTTATGGAAGTGAAAAGCTGTTATTTTACTCTTTAAAAAAATCAATAATTTCAAAACATGAGTATAGATTTAGCAATATTTATTCCAATAGTGACATTTGCCGTAATAGCATTTGCATCTGAATCCATATCCAAGTTTTTTACAAAGATTCATTTTCCTCTTATCAGTGGCTTGATTTTTACAGGTGTTTTGGTCGGTCCATATATTTTGAAAATCATATCTCATGATTCACTGCATCAACTTAGCTTTCTTCTTGATATTTCCTTGGCATTTATCGCCATGGCAGCGGGAAACGAATTGCATTTGGAGGAACTAAAAGACAGTTTGAAAAGTATAAAGTACAATACTTTTTTTCAGCTTTTGATGACTATGATTGTAAGTGCTTTTGGAATATATCTTTTGTCGGATTATATTCCTTTCATGAAAGATTTTAGTTATAGTGTCAAATTGGCTATTTCATCACTATTGGCTACGATTTTTATTGCAAGATCACCCTCATCTGCTATTGCTATAATAAAAGAAATGAGGGCAAAAGGACCATTTGTTTCTACTGCTATTGGAGTAATTGTTTTGATTGATGTATTAGTTGTTGTATTGTTTGCCATTGTTTTTACTGTTTCCCAGAGTGTGATTGAGCAAATCCCCGTGGATATAAAATTACTTGTAGTAATATTGTTTGAGCTTATTGTTGCCGTTATTTTAGCATACGTGATGGCTAAGATAATGCAGATTGTCTTTTCGTTTAAACTACCCCAATTTCTAAAGACTTTGCTTTTGCTTTTATTGGGATACTCTGCATTTATAATTTCTGAATATTTACTCGAGTGGAGTTATTATTCTTTTGGTATAGAATTTTTTGTTGAACCGATTTTGATTGTACTTTTAGCGTCCTTTTATATCACCAATTTTACTAAGAATAAGCTTGAATTTAGCAGTATATTGCATAATAACGGAACTTGGATTTATGTTGTATTTTTTACTTTGACGGGTGCTTCTCTTTCATTGGATTTGTTTTTGGAAGTTTGGCAAATAGCATTGGTTTTGTTTTTGATACGAACTATCGGATTATATATCGGTAGTATTTTTGGAGGTCTTGCAGCCGGAAACCCTAAATTGCATATTAAATACGGTTGGTTTCCCTACTTGACGCAAGCAGGAATAGGAATCGGTCTTGCAACAGAAATCCATGAAAAATATCCGGAGTGGGGAAATGATGCTTTTACAATTATTATAGCTGTGATTGTATTAAGTCAAATAATCGGTCCCCCCTTGTTTAAATTGTCAATTTTGAAAGTTGGGGAAGCACATCTTCGAGCTCAAGACCACGAATTTGACGGAATTAAAAACCTTATCATTTTTGGATATGAAACACAATCTCACGCCATAGCAAGAAATTTGGAAAACAATGGGTGGAATGTAAAAATAGCGACATTTTTACCTGAAAAAGACGTAGGCCATATAGATGACTTGGAGGTAATTAGTATTGATAGAATTGATATGGATGTTATGAATTCTCTGGATACCTATAGGGCAGAAGCTGCTTTATTGTTATTGTCAGACGAAAAAAACTTTAGGATTGCCGAACTTCTATATGAGCACTTTGGTACGAGAGAAGTAATAGTAAGGATAAATGACAGATCAAATTATGAAAAATTCAAGGAACTTAATTGTTATGTGGTTGATCCTGCAAATGCAATGATAAATCTATTGATGCAGTATGTAAAATCTCCTCATTCAGCATCCTTGTTGTTGGGTGAACTCAAAGGTCAAAGTTCTCTGGATATCGAAGTTAGGGATATTACGATTGTCGGCACTTATTTACGTGATTTACATCTACCGGCAGATGTGATTATTCTATCTATCGAGAGAAGAGGAGAAGTAATCATCACTCATGGATATACTAAGCTTGAATTGGGCGATATAATGACAGTAGTAGGTTCGGAAGAAAGTCTGGAAATGCTTAAACTCAAATGCAGTATCGTTGTATAGTAATTATTTATTTCAAAAAAGCAAAAACTAATTATTCTAACCGGCAAAATATTATCATCTTTGTGTAATATATGGCAAAAGCAAAAAAAATATTCGTTTGTACTAATTGTGGCAGTACTTCTACAAGGTGGGAGGGTAAGTGCAATAGTTGCGGTGAGTGGAATACTTACCAAGAAAAAGAAATTATAGCAGAAACTGAACGTGATAAACGCAATAAAGTATGGAAAAAAGATGAAAATACCTTTCATCAAGAAGCAAAGCCGATATCTGAAATCAATATCGGTAAAACGGTAAGGATATCATCCGGAGATAATGAGATGAATAGAGTTTTGGGAGGAGGAATCGTTCCGGGGTCTTTGATATTAATCGGAGGACAACCCGGCATAGGTAAATCAACACTTCTATTGCAAACAGCTTTGAGAATAGACAAAACAGTATTATATGTAACCGGAGAAGAAAGTGAGGAGCAGATAAAAATGCGGGCAAATCGCGTGTCAAATGAACAAAACAATACATATATTCTAGCAGAGAATAATCTTTCAACAATATTAAAACAGGCAAAAAAATTAGTTCCTGATTTGATGATAATCGACTCTATCCAAACTACATTTTCTCCTTTTATCGAGTCAACTCCCGGAAGCATTTCACAGATACGGGAATGTACTACGGATATACTTAGATTTGCCAAAGAAACCGGAATCCCTGTGTTTATCGTAGGTCACATCACCAAGGACGGTGCTATCGCAGGACCTAAACTATTGGAACATATAGTTGATGTTGTAATACAATTTGAGGGAGATAGAAACTACAACTATAGGATACTTCGTACCCAAAAAAACAGATATGGTTCAACGGAAGAGTTGGGTATTTACGAAATGCTATCTAATGGACTAAGACCGGTAGAAAATCCATCAGAGCTTTTGCTTTCCCAAAATAGTGAAGATTTTTCAGGAAGTACAGTTGCGGCAACGATAGAAGGACTAAGACCGATGCTTATAGAAACTCAGGCATTGGTTAGTACGGCAATTTATGGAACTCCTCAGCGTTCAGCTACCGGTTTTGACCTTAGAAGACTCAATATGATATTGGCAATTCTAGAAAAAAGAGCGGGTTTGTTTTTTGGACAAAAAGATGTCTTTTTAAATATTGCAGGAGGACTTAAAATAGCTGACCCTGCCATAGATCTCGCTATTATTGCTGCATTGGTATCATCACTTGAAGATATACCTATACCTAAAAATGTATGTTTTGCCGGAGAAATAAGTTTATCCGGAGAAATACGCTCTGTGAAGAATATCGAATCAAGAATAAAAGAAGCGAATCGTTTAGGTTTCGAAAAAATATTTATTTCTGCAAATAATATCAAGGGATTGGACAAAAAGCGATTTAATATTGAGATAATAGGGCTAAAGAAAGTAGAGGAGCTTATTATGTTGACAATGTAGTCAAAGTTTAATTTCTGCTTACCCGAAAGATTAAATTAAATTTTCGAGTCAACCAGAAAAATAGCGTGAAATCTTCGAGTTAACCAGAAATATTTGCGTAAATTTTCGAGTCTGTCTGAAGTATTTAGAAAAAGGAATATTCCCAAAATTGGATAAATATGAGTAGCCATCTATGAAATCGTCAGTAAAATAATAGAAAATAATCATTTTCAAACACATCTATCAGTAAAAATCGTTATTATTATTGAGATTTTAATGATTGACTGTTTTGCGTATTGCACTAAGAAAATTCTTCACGTTGTGATTAAAAGAATCTATATTTTATATCTATTTATATTGAGTTTATCTCAATCAATTTATTCTCAGACGATACAAGTGAGAGGGATTATAAGTTCCGAGAAAGGACAGGTAATAAATGGGGCAACAATACTGGCTAATGATAAAATAGTTGCAATATCCGATTTCAATGGATATTTTTCGTTTCAAACCGGTTACCAAGATACAATACTATTAAATATACGGCATATTGGATACGCTGCTTTTGATTATACAGTAATTCCACAAAAGGGAAAGAGTTTTTACAATTTAAAAATCACATTAAAAGATGTAACTGTTGAGTTAAGTGAAATAATGATAGAAAGTAAAGCTGTTTATGTTTTTGACAAAAAGGATTGGATTATTTTAGATTATCTCGTATATGATAGCACCATAGTTGTTTTGTCGAAAGAGTTTAAAGATATATTTTTATATACATTTGAGTATTCAGGCAAATTGATTTCAAAAGAAAAACTGTCTTATCCTTATAAATCGTTGTATATTTCTTGTTTGGGAGGATTGCATTTAATTGGTAAGGAACAATGCCAAGAATTTGAAATAGAAGATGGCGATATTTATTTTAATGATATTTATCAAACAGATAAATTTTACAACTTTATAAAACCTTGTTGTTTAGTATATAAAAACACTCCTGTTTTTAAAGATTTCCTGAATCATAATCAAAAAGCTGTTTATTATTATTTTGATGATTCTAAAACAAACCAGCACAAGATATTTATAGTATTTAATGAATTGAATTCCCGTTCGGTAAACAAGGTCTATAATAGAATCATTAGCCTATACTACTATAGTATTTCACATCCTCAAATGTCAGATATTTCTTATGATTTTGATAAAGAAAATATAATTGAAGCAGGTGATTGGGATGGTGATTTAATGAAATTAGCAATTTCTGATTCCTTGTTTGATATGATTAGCAATTTCATAAATATCGAATCCAAACCGGTAAATACTCACCTTGACATAATCGAGGATAAACTTTTTTTATTTGATTTTTCAAATAATAGAATACTAAATTTGGGTTTAGATGGAAAAATTATCTCCAATGTTAAAATCAATAATAATAAATGCAAAAGACAAAATATAGTTAAGGATGTAAGCAATGATAAAGTATATTTAGTCTGCAACGAGCAAAGTATTTTTAAACTTAACTATCAGACCGGGGAAACCGATTTAGTATTTTCCATACCGGAAGAGTATTTATTTCCAAAGAGGATTAAGATAAATAGCGGCGATCTGTTTTTTATTAATTACGACTACGCCAAGTACTCTTATAATCAATTGGTAAAAACAAAACTAATAAAAACGGAACATTAATTTAAAGAAAATGCACCTATTTCAAATCCTCGGTTTTTGCCGTGAAATTGTCCAATCCTGACCAAGAGAAGGTATAATTTTCAGCATAACCCGTATTATTCATTTAGCTCTCAACGAAAAAATGAAATGCAACTAAAGAATAGGTACTTGGTATGAAATAGAAAACTTGACTGCTCTAAGGTAGTTCGTGATACCTTTTAATAATCCTCCAATTTTTTATAAAGAATAAAACCCCGGATTTTATAGTGAAATACAGGGTAATTGTAAGAGCGAGATATAGTATATACTGATAATTATCAGAGAAATACTCTTTAAAATGCTTGCTGGTTATTAGCAAAAGATAAGCGATTCCAAGTGTGACCATTTGCATTGCCGTCTTTATTTTTCCGCTTTTAGCAGCAGCAACAACTATTTTTTTGCTAAGGAAAATAAATCTGTAAATAGTAACTAATATCTCTCTAATAAAGATAGGGATAATCCACCAAATAGATAATACATCCAAATATACAAAAACGGAAAATGTAATTAAAACCAGTGCTTTGTCTGCAATTGGATCCAATATTTTACCCAAATTTGTAACTTTATTGTATTTCCTAGCATACCAACCATCAAGGAAGTCTGTCAAAATAGCTATAAATATCGCTATACCGGCTATGATTCTAACCCACAGGCTACCATTTATTAAAAAAAATGGAGCAACGATTGATATAACAATTCGCAATGAAGTTAAAAAATTAGGTATATTCATGCTACAAATTTAAAATTAAATTTTCATTATAAGTTACAAAAACACAAATATTAACATAGAAAGCCGATAGAATTCATATTTTCACTATCTAATAAACGTTTATTTTTTTTAATAGTTCAAATTTTTGATTTCTCACTCCTAAAACCTATAATTAATGTAAGATATTCCACAATATTATAAAAAATAATCACCAAATCAATAAGCTGATATTATAAATAATGGTTAAAATCATGATTTTGTTTTGGAATTTACCAAAAATTGCATAATTTAACCTCCGTAAATGGAAAATTATCATTATAAACTTGCGGAGAAATTAAAACTGTATCTTGGAAATCATAAGGATACTGTAAGTAAATTATCTCAAATCCTGCATTTGAGCCATTCGTCTGTTTATAAAAAACTAAGTGGAGATAGCGGCTATTCCATCGATGAATTGGCGATTATCATGAAAGAGTTTGATATTAGTTTTGATGAAATGGTTTTTGAGAAAAGAAAAAAAATAGGGTTTCAATTCCCTTTTAAAAGCAGAAAGATAAATACTTTTCATGACTATATCATTCCTTTGAAGATGTTTATGGCAGTAGCGGCTCCAATACCGGATTTGAAGATACAATATGCAACAAACGAGTTACCTTTTTTCTTTTATTTTTTAGATAAAGACCTTACATATTTCAAATTTTTTATCTATGCTGTCACTGTGTGGGATATGGATAATTACAGGGACAAAAAATTTGATTTGAATGATTTTAGTGAGTGGTATATTATCAAAGATGATATAGATTTTATCATGGATAAGTATTATTCAATCCCAAATGTTGAGCTGTGGAATGAGGGAGTACTTACCAATACATTGAATCAAATAAAATATTTCCTTTCATCCGGAGCTTTTAAAGACCCAAATGATGCGTTGATGCTATGTGATAAACTTTTGATGATGATAAATCATGTATATAAAATGGCAAAAACCGGAAAAAAAATCAAATTAAACCAAGACCCTGAGCTTATAGATACAAAATTTGAAATGTATCACAATGAAATATCACATACCAATAATATATTGTTGATAGAGTCAGATACATTAAAACAAATATACTTTGCATATGATAATCCCAATTATATCGTGACTGATAATGATGAATTAATTGATTATACAAGGGATTGGTTTAGAAAAATACGTAAAAGTGCATTGCCTATTTCATTGCACGCCGAAAAAAATCGAAGGGCTTTTTTCAATATTATCAGAAAACAAATTGAGGTTACTCGAGGTGAAATTGAACATATTATTTCCAAATTTTAAATAAAATGATATTTAGGGTTTTAGTAATCTTGATACTGTTTGTAAATGCTTTAAAATCGCAAAATTTTTCTCAAAAGATTTTTCCCGGTGACCCAAAACAAGGAGCATATTTTGGTCGTTTTGTTGCACAAAATGATGACTATATGGTCATTAGTGCTTATAAAGATTTCGGAAAAGCTAGTTCTTCCGGTTCTCTATATTTCTTTCAAAACAAAAACGGACAATATACCCAAACTCAAAAGATTTTCCCCGAAGATGGAACAGTAGAACAGTTTTTTGGTTATTCAATCGGTATAAATAACGATTGGATAATAACCGGTGCTCACCACGATAGCAGTAAAGGAGCAAGTAGTGGAGCGGCATATATTCTGAAAAATGTAAATACAAATGAGTGGCGTATTAGCCAAAAATTAGTTCCTGATGACCTCTCTGAAGCTGATGAATTTGGTAAAAAAGTTGATTTATACGGACAATTTGCGGTTTCTTCTAGCTATCTTGATGATGATTTTGGAATTAATAGCGGCTCTGTTTATATTTTTAAATTAGATAGTAGCGGATATTGGCATAAATTTTCTAAAATATATGCATCTACACCAGCAAAATATTCACAATTTGGTTTGTCTGTAGATTTATTCAAAGATAAATTGATAGCCGGAGCACCTTTTGAAGGCGATAAGGAATTTGGCTCAGCTTATATTTTTGAATTTATCAATAATAAATGGATAGAGACAGCCAAATTGATGCCTGAGGGTTTGAATGAGTTTGATCAATTTGGAATTACTGTCAAAATCAATGAGGATTTTGCATTTGTTTCAAGTATAAAAGACGACGATTTAGGTGAAAATAGCGGAGCTGTATATGTATTCAAAAAGAGACAAACAGGATGGAAATATTCTCAAAAGCTTAAAGCACCGGATGGAGCAAAAGGAGATGGCTTTGGTATAGATATTGAACTTTCGGACTCTATAGCTATCATTGGTTCTTATTTCGATGATGATAAGGGACAAAATAGCGGCTCTATTTATTTTTTTCAATTAAAGAATAACAAATGGAGTTTTCAAAAAAAAATAACAGCTGATGATGGAGAAGAAAGCGACGCATTTGGTTCCAGCATTTCTTTGAAAGGAGATAATCTATTGGTAGGTGCGTATTCAGATAGTGACGAAGGATTTTTAGCCGGTTCTGCATATGTATTCTCACTAAAAAAAACATTGAATACAAAAATAATAACCGGAAGAACAAGAGTTTTTCCAAGTATAGTATATAATCTACTAACTATAGAAAGCAATTACAGTAAGTACCAAATAAAGATTTACGATATTAAGGGAAGAATTTATAAAAATATATTTTCAAACAAAAACAATATCATTTTTTCGGTAGAAGAGCTGCCAAAAGGTCTTTATTTTATCTCGTTAGAATCAAAAAAACACCATGAAACCTTTAAAATAGTAAAATTTTAAGGAAAGGGCGGGCTGGGGAGTGTGGTCGAGCTAGGAGCTTTGGTTGTCTAGCAGGATGGTTCAGGGGTATGTGAGAGTAGTTGAGCCAAGAGGTCGGAGACACTTTGGCTCAGGATAGGAGTGTCTTTTTCTGGACGGTGTTGCCTACTTTGAGTTGATGCCATTGTAGGATTAACGGGTATAATATTTTTGCAATATCCAAAATTATTCCAACCAAATGCAATAGTTTTTCTCAGTATTTTACTACAAAATTCAATATACCCCCACCGGAATAATTGGTAGTTGGTTCAGCACAATAACTTAATGGGCTATTTCCATAAAGAAAAATTGATGTTGCAATCACAGGTTTAGGAAAAATTATTCTATCAATAGAAGTAAATACATTAACCAAATCCTCTTGTTTCAATTCCATTATTGACAAATTGTATCTCGAATCTCCTTGCCATCCTTTCTCAATCAAGTGATTCAATACAATTTCCATACCTTTAAATTTATTGGAATTATAATCAATATTATTTATTGTCATAAGATTGACTTCTCCAATATCTTCATAGTCATTTTTTTCCAGTTTATATTTTATATCGAGGTTTCTATTAACAAATTCAACCTTTCTAAATCCTGCAAGGCTATATTCATCAACTATTTTAACCGGAATACCGGCATTATTTGGAATAGAGATAAAATAAAGCAATGAATAATTTTCTTCAAATAATATTGAGCCCTTTTGATCACTATCAATAATTATAGGTGTCATTAATTTGATTTTTTCCAATACATTATTTATGCTGTCTTTGGGGAGGCAATCTCTTTTGCAAATTTCGTTGCAGTTTGAAAAATCTCCAAATTGAAATGATGACGGTTCATAAGTCGTTTTATAAGCATCGAAAATATCTCTTTTTTTAATAAATACAAACTTATTATCCATACTATATGATACTCCTGATTGAATAATATGAGCTTCTAAATCAGTCCACACTTTTTCAACTTGATTAATAATATTGCCTATCTGAATATTTTTTTCATTTTGTTTAGTCAATTTATTGTATAAAATATAATCCTCACTATATTTTATAACAAGACTAAAATATTTAGGAATTTTATGCTGGGAAAACACCGCTTGATACCCTGAAAAGTGATAAGCGTAAAAAGCTTTAAAATTGTTTTCATCTTGTAAATCAACCGGTGTTTTTGCCAAAACCATTGGTGCGTACTTCTGTGTTTCCCAATTAAAATCATAGAAAATATCAGGAATTTTAATCGCCACCAGAGGATCTTCTACCAATACTTTTCCGATAAATTCAGAACCATACAGATCCTTTATTTCTTTATCTGCCGCTTCCTCAACAACAGTTTCCAAAGTTTTATTTCCTACCGCTTTTTCATCTTTATGAATAGCAAATAATATTTCATTAAAATATTTACCGGAATTTTTGCGTGAAACCCTATTGATATAATCTCTGAATTCAACATCTTCCAAAGCATTAGCTACAGCTTTTGCAAACGCCAGTCTCAATTGGGTTTTTTCTTTTATTTCTTCCGGAACATCTGAAGTAAGATCTGAAATTGATTTGGATTGAAAGGGAATAGGATCTTTATGACACGAAATCAATGTTAGAATAAGTAATAAATATAAATATTTCATTTTCATTTCATTTATAAAGATTAAATACAGTATAAAAATTATTAAAATTATTCTTAATTATATCTTACCATTTTCTGCGCAGAGCACTAGTCAACAATAATTTTTTTAGTGATTGTTGTTTTTTCTGTATTAACTGTAATAAAATATATTCCGGAAGGTATTTTATCCGCTACTTTCACGGTATTATTATTGTATTTTCCATTGAATAACTCTTTGCCAAAGGTATTTTTAATGCTTATATTTTTGATTTTATTATCCGAATAAATAAAAAAGTCTGAATAAATTGGATTGGGGTAAATGGTAATTTTGGCAGGTTTTGTCAAATCTTTATTTGAACTTACATCACAAATATCGATTGAGCCACCGTAATTGTCACTATCTGCTATTATATAATAAGTACCAGAAGGTAAATTATCAATTTGAAGTTCGGAATTATTGCTAATTTCAATACAATCCAAATCACCACCATCAATATCTATTAAAAATAGTCTTATGTCCGAATCAGAAGCGTCAAATTCTATTAAAAGTGAATCCCCGGAATGCTCATATTCCAAATACAATTCATCCCCGTCAAAATCACTATTTGAGCAATCATAAGTGACAAAAGTATTGTCTATATCAAGGTCAAAATGCCCGCATTTGAATTTAACACTATTCTCTTCTACATAATCTCCACAAGTAAAATGATAATACAAACCATGTTCTTCTTCAAAATAAGCTTCACATTCATTATCATAGGTTTTGCCGTTGCAAGCACATACTTCTTCACCTGACCAAGGGCAAAAACCGCTAATGGAAGGAACAAAACTAGCATCACAGTCATCGTCTTCCGGTGGATCAACAGATATATAATCAAGATTCACTTCTTCATCTAGTGAACTTTCGAAAGCAACATCACATATAATAGTTACATCATATTGCCCTTCAAGCAAAGGCATTATACTGATATTTTCAGATTCATAATCATCCGCTTTATCACCATCTTCATCATAACTATAGTCCACGGTAATAGTGATCTCCATAAAATCATAATCTATGTCAAAATCTACAGAATATGAATCATCATCAGTAAGATAATTTACATTAAACTCAATTTCCACTTCATCTCCGAGTGCAATATCGTCATCCCAGATCGATGCACCACTAATAATATCCTGCGCTGAGGTATTTAATCCTAATAGCAAAAGTGTAAAAACGGTGATAAGTGTTTTTCTCATTTGTAAATAATTGTTAAAAATAAAATCCTATTCCAATGCTATTTTTATATATCAATTTACCGGATTTAAAGTAATAATTTATGGATGGACTTATCCTAAATACCATATATTCTTTAAATAAATATTCATATTGTCCGGCAATATTTAGTCCTATATCATAAAACCTATCATATCTGGGAATCATCAAAAGTCTATCTTCTTCTGATGTGCTATTATGATAAAATTTTGTATCAAAAATATAATCAATATTTTCTAAGTCAAAATACACCAAGCTGACCCCACCTCCAAAACTAATACTTTTTGATAGTGATATATTCTTATTGTACAAAACATCAAAATCTGTAGTGTACACATAATATTTATTAAAAGTTGATGGATAATATACCAAGAAATTATCAAAATAACCAGATTCCTTGCTATAGGTTTCAAAATCCCTAATGGGGATACTTTTTAGACTATTGTCAGGAACTATTCCGCGACTCTCTCCGAAGATACTTGACATAGAGAGAGATAAAATCATATTGGATTTTGCTTTATAATTGATTTTAGATCCTATGCCAAAACCATGAATATTATCTACTTGATGATATCCATAATATAAATCTCCCGATAATGATAATTTTGATTGAGAATTGCCAATATATATAAAAAACATCAATATAATTATATGAGTTATCTTTTTCATTTTTAAAAAATTTAAAATTTAGATCCTGAAACTAATCCAAGTCCTAAATAGCCCGGAATTAAAGAATCATTGATTAATGTTATAAATAATCCATTGTGTAAATTCAACTCAATACCCAAAAAAGATCTTTCATTGAAATAATATTTATAATTGACACCTACTCCAAAACATAAATCTATATTTCTGTAATGTTCATAATATTCATACAATGGTGCAGATAATTCTTCGTCTTTATCTATGAAATAAAGATTAAGAATATTTCTTACATTACCCGGATCTTTCATTGATAAATATGTAAGATTTACACCCGCTTGAAATCCCAACTGATGATGATTAAACAATATATCCGTAGTTATAGATAATCCTACTTCAAAAATATACAGTTGTTGTCTTAATTCTTTTGGTGTAAGAGGTAAAACTCCTGTATTTTTAAGGTTTTCACGGTCTTTTTCAGAGATGAAAGGATATTTTTCAGTATCATGCCGTGATATTGAAAAAGGACTTTTATGTACTATAGTATCTCCATTATAAACAATAGTGAAATAATTATCAACCCTATCCGATTTGAAATAATTAGAAAGAGATGCATACATTCCAATATTATCGGTAAAACTTCTTATATATTTTAGTTCCATCGTTCTATAGGACACACCCCAGTTTTCTTGCCAAGCTCTATACCATCCTATCTGAAGGGAATTGGATTTTTGTCCAAAAGAAGAAAAAGCAATAAATAAGAATACAAATAGCAAGATTTTCTTTATCATAATGCAGAGATTTCTATTATAAAAGTAGCTTAAAGTTTTATAATACAAAGTTAATAAATTAAAACACACATCATTATATTCTAGCTGTATATTTTATTAGATATTGATTATTGATAATAGCCCTACATGATATAATGATTCTCAGCAAAACACTCCTTGGCAAAGATGCTTTCGTTATGACACATCTTAAAGCAAAAAAAATTAAGATTTATCATAACGGAAGCTATATTTATATTTTGGTCAAAAGTTGTCTGTTTTTGTACATATATAGCAACTACACAAGTTAGATATTTGGTACAAATAAAGTGAAATACGTTAAAACTCCATATTTGTGTAATAATATTTACATGATTTTTTATTTAGAACCCACCTCAATCCTCCCTTACAAG
>Ga0256832_1000097_pt1 | contig 51365 bp, 42 predicted proteins | sample 134614metaG_FD_190534 | JGI IMG/M metagenome (GOLD analysis project Ga0256832, IMG submission 190534) | Hydrothermal vent microbial communities from Lau Basin, Pacific Ocean - 134-614 | ecosystem: Environmental > Aquatic > Marine > Hydrothermal vents | place: Pacific Ocean: Lau Basin | collected...
GCAGCACCTGGACGCCGGAGAGCAGATTCACTACAAGCAGCAGACCCTGGCGGACGCCTTCACCCATATCGGCAAGGTGGAGCCGGAAAGCTGGCTTCCTCCCCTGGTGGGGGAAAGCCACTGGGGCTACCGGCGCAAGGCCCGCCTGGGCGTGAAGAATGTGCCCAGGAAGGGACGGGTGCTGGTGGGCTTTCGCGAGCGCAGCTCCAGCTTCGTGGCGGACATGAACAGCTGCGAAGTGCTGCACCCCAAGATCGGTCATGCCCTGGAGGATCTTTCCACCCTGATCGCCGGCCTGTCTATCGCCGGCCGGGTGCCCCAGATCGAGGTGGCCATGGACGACAGCCGCTGCGTGCTCATCTTCCGCGTTCTGGAACCCCTGACTGAAGAAGACCGGGAACGCCTGCGCCGCTTTGGCCGGGAGCGGGATTTCATCATCTACACCCAGGATGGCGGCCCCGAAACCGTAGCGCCCCTGGATGAGGAGGCCGATCTGCACTACGCCCTGCCGGAATTTGGCCTGAGCCTGCATTTCCAGCCCACGGATTTCACCCAGGTGAACAGTGACATCAACCGGCGCATGCTTCACCGGGCCGTCGAACTGCTGGAGCCCGACAAGGAAGACAGGGTGCTGGACCTGTTCTGCGGCATCGGCAACTTCACCCTGCCCCTGGCCACCCGGGCAGGCCAGGTGACCGGCGTGGAAGGCGCTGCCGAGCTGGTTGTCCGGGCACGGGAAAATGCCCGCCTCAATGGCCTGCGGAATGTCCGTTTCTTCACGGCCAACCTCTATGAATCCCTGGAGGCCGAGCCCTGGATGAAGGAAAGCTTCGACAAGGCCCTGTTGGATCCGCCACGCAGCGGCGCCTTCGAGATCCTTGAACATCTGCCCGCCATGGGCGTGTCGCGTATCGTCTATGTTTCCTGTTATCCCAGCACCCTGGGGCGGGATGCCGGTGAGCTGGTGCACAAGCTTGGCTACCGCCTGGTGTCCGCCGGAGTCATGGACATGTTCCCCCATACGGCGCATGTGGAATCCATCGCCCTGTTCGAGAAACACTGAAAATGGCCGTAGAAATAGAAAGAAAATTTCTTTTGATTTCCGATGATTGGAGAAACAATATAGAAACAACATTGGAAATGAGCCAGGGCTATCTCAGCCGTGATGCCCAGTCCTCCGTGCGGGTGCGCATCTGTGGCCAGCGCGCGGACATCAACATCAAGAGCACCAGGGACGGCATCTACCGCCTGGAATACGAATATCCCATTCCCATGGAGGATGCCCGGGATCTGATGAAGCACGTGGCGCACCGCCCGCTTGTCAGGAAAAAGCGTCATATCGTGCATTTTGGCGGCAAATGCTGGGAAATCGACGAATTTGAAGACGAAAACGCCGGGCTCATCGTGGCGGAGGTGGAGCTGGAATCCGTGGAGGAGGATTTCCCCCGTCCCCCATGGCTGGGCCGGGAAATCTCCACGGACGCCCGCTACTACAACAGCAACCTGAGCAAGCTGCCTTATTCGGTATGGAAGGATGAGGCATGAACCAGCTGCATATCCATCTTGCCCGCCAGGAACTGGAACTGTGGCAGGATGACGGTCTCGTGGCCCGTTATCCCGTATCCACCGCCGCCCCCGGAGAGCAATGCGGCAGCGGCTGCACCCCCAGAGGCAGGCACCGCATCCGCCTGAAAATTGGCGAGGGCTGTCCCCTGAACACCGTATTCGTGGCGCGGCGGCCCACGGGGGAGATCTATACCCCGGAGCTGGGCGCGCGATACCCGGAGAGGGACTGGATACTCACCCGCATCCTCTGGCTCACCGGTGAGGAATCCGGCCTCAACCGGGGAGGGGAATGTGATACCCTGAGACGCTATATCTACATTCATGGCACCGACCGGGAAGACCTCATCGGACAACCGGTTTCCCATGGATGCATAAGAATGAAAAACAATGACTTGCTTGAACTTTTTAATCTTGTTTCAAATAATGACGCCGTTATCATCGAGGCATAGGGAAGCATGACTCACGGCCCCCTGATGCTGGACCTGGAAGGCCCGGTCCTGACCCCGGAGGAAAGGGAGCGCCTGCGGCATCCCGCCGTGGGCGGGGTGATCCTGTTTGCCCGTAACTACGAATCTCCCGAGCAGGTACAAGCCCTGGTGGATGAGATTCATGGCCTGCGATCACCCGCTCTGCTGGTGGCCGTTGACCAGGAAGGCGGGCGGGTGCAGCGCTTCCGCGAGGGCTTCACCGAACTGCCCTGCGCCTGCCGTCTGGGCCGCCTCTACGAGAAACATCCCCAACAGGCTTTGAATGCGGCCCGGCACCTGGGCTGGCTCATGGCCACGGAACTGCGCGCCGTCGGCGTGGACTTCAGCTTCGCCCCGGTGCTGGACCTGCAGACGGACATCAGCCAGGTCATTGGCGACCGGGCCTTTTCTCCGGACCCCGTCACCGTGGGCAAGCTGGCCTTCCAGTGGGCCCGGGGCGCCAGGGAAGCAGGCATGCCTTCCGTGGGCAAGCATTTTCCCGGCCATGGCTGCGTGGAAGCCGACTCCCACGTGGACCTGCCCGTGGACCAGAGGCGTTTCGACGAGATCTGGGACGAGGATCTGCGCCCCTTCCGCCACATGGTGAACAACGGCATCGAGGCCCTCATGCCCGCCCATGTGATCTATGCCAAGGTGGACGACAAACCTGCCGGCTATTCCCGGTTCTGGATACAGGAGGTCCTGCGCCGGCGCATGGACTTCCAGGGCGTAGTGTTCAGCGACGATCTGAGCATGGCGGCCGCGGATGTAGGGGGCAGCTATGCCGAAAGAGCCGCCTTGGCCCTGGATGCCGGGTGCGACATGATCCTGGTATGCAACCATCCCAGCGGGGCAGAGCAGGTGCTCGCATCCCTGAAAGGCTATTGCGAACCCGTGAGCCAGGCGCGCATGGCGCGCATGCATGGCCGCGGCCATCCTGACATGATGCAGGTGCACGAAGATCCCCGCTGGCGCCAGGCCATGGACAGCCTGAACCTCCTGGAAGCTGAAGAATCCCTCGATCTGGAGCTGGAATGATGAGCGTATCCCCGGAAGAAATCAAAAGAGTGAGGCGGCAGGCCCGCGAAATCTGCTCCAGGGATGAAGTCGAAGCCGCCCTGGATGGCATGGCCCGGGAAATCACCCGACGGGCCGGGGACCGCGATCCCCTGCTGCTTGCCGTCATGAATGGCGGCCTCATTCCCCTGGGCCTGCTGCTGCCGCGCCTGGACTTCCCCCTGCGGGTGGACTATCTCCATGCTACCCGCTACCGGGAGCGCACTTTCGGCACCGACCTTCAGTGGAAGAAGACCCCGGAATCTTCCCTGAAAGGCGAGACTGTCATCATCGTGGACGACATTCTCGACGAGGGTTATACGCTGAAGGCCATTGCCGACTACTGCCGGGAGCAGGGTGCTGCCCAGGTCATCAGCGTGGTGCTGGTGCACAAACTGCACGAGCGCAGCAACGGCTTCCAGGCCGATATCGTGGGGCTGACCACGCCGGACCAATACCTGTTTGGTCATGGCATGGACTACAAGGGCTATTGGCGCAACGCACCAGGCATATTTGCCGTGGAAGAAGAACATGGACACTGAACGTATCGCCATCGTTGGCGGCTCCGGCCTGACCTGGCTGGACACTTTGAAAGTTGAAAAACAAAAAGTCGTGGTCACGCCCTATGGTGATCCTTCCGCGCCCCTGACCTTCGGCCAGTTCGGCAAGCTGCCCGTGGTATTTCTGCCGCGGCACGGGGCAGGGCATACTATCCCTCCCCACGAGGTCAACTACCGGGCCAACATCTGGGCCCTGCATTCCGTGGGCGTAAAAAAGATCATCTCCGTGGCTTCCGTGGGCGGCATCACCATGGAACCGGGCATACTCTGCGTGCCGGACCAGATCATCGACTACACCTGGGGCAGGGAACACACTTACGTCGAGCCCGGCCAGTCTCCCGTCAAGCATGTGGACTTCACCGAACCCTATTGCGAGGAGCTGCGCCAGGCGCTCATCAGGGCGGGCATGAACGCCAGCGTTCGTCTGAAGAAGGGTGGTTGCTACGGCGCCACCCAGGGTCCCCGTTTGGAAACTGCCGCGGAAATCCAGCGCATGCACCGGGACGGCTGTGACCTGGTGGGCATGACCGGCATGCCCGAAGCCGCCCTGGCCCGGGAACTGGATTTGTGCTTCGCCCATTTGTCCCTGGTGGTGAACTGGGCAGCTGGCCTGGGCAAGGCTCCGATTACCATGCAGGAAATTCAGAGTAACCTCGAGCAGTCCATTGAAGCGGTAAAAAGGCTGCTGACTTCAATGGAAGCGCCATGACACGCTATTCCATTTTTTAGGAAGGGTGCTATATTTAGCGCAAAGGGGAGAAGTGAGTCAGCACCCAAGAAGCCTGGATTGATTTTCTATGCGGGCACCGAGCGTTACTGTAGGCCGTTTCTTGTATTGTACGTTTTGGCCGTAAGGGGACTCGAATAATTGCCATCCTGGCAAACTTTTCAGGCAAACCGAAAACGCAGTTTCCGGCTTGCCTGATTTTCAATCACTTAGCAGGATGTTGAAAAAGTCTTTCCATGGACTTTATTTAACTACGGGAGCGGAAAACGCGGTTTCCCGCCTCCTCCGTTTTCAATAGCTTACAGCCCATCAACAGCCTGTCATCTGATTGAAAACAGCAGTATCTTTTTGTATCGTACCGTTCTGTGAATAAGCTGTTGAGTTGTAATGCTTGCGCTGATACAGCACTTGCGCTGCCAGCCATGGAGAGCGAAGCGAAGGCTGGTAGTCCCCAGTAGCCGCGAGGCCGCACTGTTTTCCCGGCGTGCCTTGCGCCAGAGGGAAAACAAAGTAGGCCTCCGAACGCGGCGTCCAGTCATATGGGAGCCAAGTACGGAGCAGCAACGAGCTTGCGAAGTTGTTGCGTAGTGCTTGGTGACCAGGACGGCTGGGGCACCAATAGGTTGTCAAAGGCCGAGTCGATTTTGGGGACTGGGATGTCCCAAAATCTTTCACGAGGCCGAAGACACGCTTGTGTCGTTGGCAGGAAACCACGAATCAATATTCACCATTGTTTTGGTGAACGAATAATATATACAAAATAAACCTGATGAACAATCAGGTAAAAGGGTGGAGTGAGAGAACGATGAAACAAGAAAAGTGGATGTATGTTGTCCCATTTCTGTTTTTTATTTTTCTTAGCGTTAGAACCGAAGCCGGTTGCACCCAGAATCAGGTGCAGTGTAATCCGGTGATTTCGAATGCAGATGGAACAAGGCAATATCAGTGGTTTGATTTGGATTTCTCCACCAGAAACCAGTCCATTTTCTTCCCTGGCGGCGCTTCTTCACTGGAATATGATATCAATTTGGTCAAGAGTTCTGACGCTACGTTTGGCATAAAAAATAAAGGTTTTTCTGAAATCCATACTTATTGCCTGCATGACTATATATCATCATATTTTGGTTCTACGGTTGCAAATATTTTCAAGAAAGTTTTTGGTAATCGGTGTTATTCCTATGGAGGAAAAGCCAGCGCAACAATTGAGGCGAGCGTTTTTGCCAAATTGGGGCTTAAAGCCACGACAGGATACGCGGATGTAGATTATCCAGTACAAGTACAACTGGAAATGCCCGACAAAGATGCTTACAACCCAGGTGATGTGATAGAGATAAACACACATTTGGCAGCACGTTCTGGCGTTGATGTGAGTGCCATCCTGCCCAACTGGGGAGTCAAGGTGGCTGTTGGAGGAAAGGCGGATGGAGACACGTCAGCCACAGGATGTTTAGATTCCTGTAAAAGGTTAACCTTGTTGGATTTCAATGTCAGCGGAAGTGGTGAAGCCTGGCTTCCTGCCGAGCTTGTTATGGATAACAATTTTAATCCCAGCGCCGAAAGTACACTGGGTTTTCTATTAGGGGCTACGGGGCGTATTGGTTTGCCCTACATTACCAGTGGCGATGTTATTCGGAATGGCAACGAGGTTACAGTTATCGGGGAAGACGAGTTTGTCAAGGTCGACATCAATTTGGAGGAGTGGCTGTCCCGCTTCGTGAAGGTTGGGGGTAAAATACTCAAGCGCGTGGTATTCAAGTCGTTTGCATTTATGACAGCCCGCGCGTTTGATGTAATTACCAGCATTCGCAGCACTTTGACCCAAAAGACCGTTTTCGACCCGGAATTTATTCTGGATATCGCCTGGGATGCCGATATGCAATGGGAAGAACGTACGAGCGGTGGCAGTCTGGTGGAGACAGGCTTTGGCCGGCAGCACACCATGCCGGTAGGGCATAAGCTGAGATTGTTCACCTCAACAACAGCCGTTACGCCCGTACATCTGAATGTCACCGCGTATCAGGACAATGACTTTTATATTGATACCAGGGTAACCAATGAGTCCTGGCTGGATGTCGGTTTGTTCAAAACGGATGTTGGGATTCCCGAGTGGACGATTTTCAGTAAGCGTTGTGAAGGCCCATGGTGTCTTCCTAAAAAGATATGGAGCGCTGTCACATACCACAAAGGGCCTGCATTTGAACAAAACAAATTAGGATATGTGGAGTATGACTACCATTTGTTTACCACGCCGACGAAATCACTTGGCGGGTTCCAAACCTTTCCCCTGGCGCCTATGACTCTGGATCCCAATTTGCCGCCAGAGGTTGTGGCGATTCCTGCGCAGTTTCAGCACTGGGGGCAAAATTATGACCTGGATTTGAATGCTTATTTCAGCGATCCTGATGGTCATGCGCTGAGCTATTCTGTAACGGGTTTGCCGCCGTATCTTTCGCTTACCGCCAATGGACATATTCAGGGTCAGGTGGATCAGCTATTCGATGGGATGGTGACCATTACTGCTGATGATGGTCATGGACGTCAGGTTAGCACCAGTACGCGTATGGCTGTTGCCATGCCTGTGGTGGACATTCTGGACGGATTGTCAGTAGAGGAGGGTGGTGCGACAGATACATTTACCGTCAAACTCAGCATTCAACCGCAGCAAAATGTCACTGTCCATATTACGCCGCAAAATGATGAAGTTGACATCGGAGGCGGCCTGGGAAATGTGCATAGCCTGACTTTTACGCCACAAAACTGGGACCAGCCTCAGTCCGTGACCATAATCGCAGACGATGATCTGATTGATGAAGACCCACCAGAACTGTCCACGGTGTTTGTTATGGATTCCAGTAGTGCGGATACGCCTTTTGACGCCATGACCGCACCGGATTTCCAGACCCGGGTAGTGGACGATGATGTGGCGGGCATAGTGGCTACACCTGCTTCAGGCATCGTTTTTTCTGAAAACGGCGGCGGGGCGTCTTTCGGGGTCAAGCTCAACTCAGAGCCCACAGCGGATGTTACGGTGACGCTGACATGTCGTTTCGTCCCTTGCCGGGCAAACTTCACGCCAGCCACCCTGACTTTCACGCCGTTGAACTGGAACCTGCTTCAGCAGGTTACCGTAACCGCTATCGACAACAATGTTGCCGACGGCAGTCATCCTTTGTATATGGATTACGCCAGTCCCAGCAGTGCCGATCCAATTTATGATCGCATACCCTCGCTAACTGTTGGTACTCCATTATTTCAGGCAGAAATGGCAGATGACGATACCTCGGGCATAACCATTTCACCGGACACAGGTATCCTTACAGGCGAAAATGGTTTGACCGCAACCGTGAGCGTGGTGCTGAATTCCAAGCCGCAATGTGCTTTTGCCATACAGGCCAAATACAGTCAGGCAAATGCGAAAAACAGTGAGGAGAACAGTGGTGAAAGGAGAAATGTTGCTCAGGGTCAGTGTCTTGTTACCTTGGACATCGCCAGTACCAATGCATCAGAAGCAATCTTGGGCACGACTCAGCTGGTTTTCCACGAAAACAACTGGAACATTCCCCAGTCTTTTCAGGTGAATGGCCTTGACGATGAACTGGATGATGGTGATCAGCCTTTCGAGTTGACTGTTACTGTCACCGCGCCCATCGAACAAACGGGCTATGCCAGTATGACTGTGCCGAATCTTCTCGGCAGCAATCAGGATGATGATAATTCCCTCATCGAGGTCACGCCCCAGACTGCCGGACAAACCCGCGAGGATGGGACGCTCAATGCCAGCTACTCAGTACGGCTTACGGCAAAGCCGCTACAAGACATTACGGTCAGCGCCACCAGTCTGGCCACCGATGAGGGCCAGCCGGCTATGGCCAGCATGACCTTTACTCCGAGCGACTGGAATAGTCCTCAAACATTGGAAATTTACGGAGTGGACGATCAGATTGTGGATGGCCCGCAACCCTACACAGTACGTTTGGCCGCGTCCGGCGACAGCAATTATTCTGCTGCCCCAGCCGTCGACCTGTCGCTGGAAAACCAAGACAATGATTTGCCGGGTTTGACCGCAATCATCCAGGGGTCTGCCGATCTTGCCGAGGCAGGCGGGCAGGTGGACTTCATCGTTACACTGGACCGTCAGCCCCAGACGAATGTGATAGTGGGCGTTGCCAGCGCTGATGACAGCGAAGCCCGAACCTCGGTTTCCCAATTGCTGTTTACTCCCTCAAATTGGAACAGCGGACAGGTGCTGACAGTATTGGCCCAGGATGATCCGGAACATGATGGGAATCAATCTGTAATCATTCGCCTGCTTCCTGTTGATGATAATGTTCCAGGTTATGGTGGTTTTGATCCGGCGGACTTGCAGGTGAATGTACTGGACGATGATCAGGTTGGAATCACTATGGGTCCGGTCAGCAGTTCGACTGTGACAGAGCCGGATGGGACAGCCATGTTTGAAATCCGCCTGACCAGCCGGCCCACCGCACCCGTGGAGATTCCACTGGTGCTTTCTCCCGCGGGTATTGGGCAAATCAATGGTGACCGCGTGCTGTTCCTGCCCGAAAGCTGGGATCAACCCCGGATAGTCTCCGTTTCCGCCTTGGATGATGATATCGCGGATGGTGATAAATCCTTTTCAGTTATCACATCTCCCTCCGTGAGCAGTGATCCGGATTACCAGGGAATCGATATTGCCGATGTTGACCTTACCCGTCTGGATGATGACCAGCCTGGCGTTCTGATTTCCCCCGTAACCGGATTGGCTACGGCAGAAGATGGCAGCCAGGCTCAGTTCCAGGTTGTGCTTGCCAGCCAACCCACTGCGCCAGTAACACTGGGGCTGCATGTCAGTGACAGTGGGGAGGGCAGTGTTTTCCCCACTTCCATCACTATTCCGCCTCAGGATTGGGATCAGCCGGTGATTGTGACGGTTACGGGACAAGATGATCCATTCGTAGATGGAGACAAGGAATATATGGTGGTCACTGACACGGTTTCCAGCGCGGATGCCGGATATCAGGGTATCGATCCTGAAGATGTCATGGTAAGAAATGCGGATGACGAGAACCCTTCACTGATATTGAGCAAAACGGCCCTCGTCACTTCGGAAACAGGCAGCAGCGCGAATTTTGACGTAACCTTGGGCGCAAGGCCGGTTGGGGATGTCAAGCTGATGATCCATGTCGGGGATGAGTCGGAAGGCAGTGTTCAGCCGCAGACATTGAGTTTCAATGCCAGCAACTGGAACAAGGCTCAGACCGTGAATGTCATCGGCCAAAATGACATTGAAGGCGACGGTGATCAAGTCTATGACATTACTGTCGTGCCTGCAGCCGACTCTCCGGATGTGAATTTTTCAAGAATGCATGGTTACGTTGTCCAGGTAACCAACAAGGATGATGGTGATCCCATCGTTCGGGTAGAGCCTGTGACAGGTTTGATGACCACTGAAGCGGGAAGCAGGGCGCGCTTCTCGGTGGCTGTCGATCGTGCTCCAGTCGCAGGTACTCAGGTGTCTATCAGCTTGGGTACCAGTGACGCCGGGGAGGCGATAGCTTCGATTCCAAACCTGGTATTTACGCCTGACAACTGGGATCAACCTCATCAAGTTGAGGTCATTGGTGTTAATGACAATCTGGATGACGGAGACCAGACGGTGACCATCATCCTTGGCAAAGTGATCAGCACGGATGCACATTTCGCAGGCTACAAGCCTTCTGACGTATCCGTGATCAACCGTGACAACGATATTGATAGCGACGAGGATGGTGTTACCGATTTGTTGGAAGGTGATACCGACCGGGATGGTGATCAGATTGTCGATCGTCTGGATTATGACCCGACAGGATATTTCTACAACAGTGACAGCGGAGAAATCATTGCTGGCGGACAAGTCCAGATAAGTTGTGATAAAGGCACCGTCACATTCGTCAGCGGTTTGGATGGAGCCAGCGGCTTCTATCAGTACATAGTGGAGGGGATTCCTGCCAATCAAATTGCTACCTGTACACAGACATTCAATCCTCCACCGGGATACATGCCGGATGTCAACTGCACCAGCCAGGGTGCCCTGGATGTTCCAGACGGTCCGTTGCCCATTGTTTTGGGTTCGGATGAAAACGGGAATACCGGAATTCTGAATAGGGCAGCTTGCGCCGACAACCCTTATTACGCAGTACTGAAGGTTGAAACCAACGATGCGCCAATTTTCTCAAACAATATCGCCGTGGCAAAAGAACAAACCGTGAATATACCTGTTCCCATGCGAGGTCACTGGAGTTGGTTGATATTGGTATTGCTGGTGCTTTCAAGTGGTTATTGGTACGTTTATCGAGGAACTAAACGGGTGTAAAGAGGCATCAGAACATTTGGGTGGCCCATGAACAGCCACTTGTGGCTGCTCACAAAACCAAAGCCCCCCCGGCAAAGCCGGGGGATACTTACTACTGAAAAGGCGGGGATGGGAAATCATGCGCGATGGACGACCAAGCAAACAAGTCATTTTAAGTCTTTACTAACCTCTTGAATCGACGCCACTTTTTTGATCATGATTCCAAGAGAAAGAGTGAATAGACCAAAACTCCCCCTTTGTTTAACGGCACCATGCCAACCCCAATAAAATTTGTCAATCATTCGTCCACTTATTCGGGGGAATAACCCGCCTTGTCTTGATGTAATTGCATGCTAGGTAGAATAGGGCAGGTTATCAGCTCTATGATTGAGCAATATTACCGTACTGGTCCATTGACGAAATGTCCCCGCTGCCTGCCATGGATGGCAAAGCAACGGCAGGTAGTTCCAGGCAGTGGGGAGGCAATACGGGATGCCGAGGGGTATAAAAGGGGTTCTTGAGGGATTATCCTAACTTGGCGTCAAACCATTTTGGATCCAGGTAGGGCTCAGCGACGAACTTGCGATATTTTACTGGAGCACCCGGCAACTAAGACGACGGTATGAATGCCACTGCTTTAGGAGTATGAACACCAATTACCCATATTGGATAAGCTTTTCTCACGGGTGCTGAGTTTATGATCGGCCTCTCTAATGATGGCGGTTATTAGATCATTTGATGCTTGGCAATATTGAAAACGCCTGACCATATTATCTTGCACGTGAGAATAGAATGTTATTGCTCCAGATTGTTTATATTGAATATCTACAATATCAGAGAAGGTAGGTAGAGGACTATATATCACTACAAGACTTCCATTATCCCCTATGGTTATGCGGTACTTTCGAAATACGCGGGATGACAAATAATTGCAATGAAAAAACTTTCTGATATCTGCATCAGGTATATTATCCGAATTATACTTAAACATTTGTATATGTTGAAATATGTAGTCATACAACGTTATCGCATTATTGATTAGCATCCATCGGCAGAATTTATCGTCTGGAGAATAAAAGCAACTATTGTTTGAATCATATATAGCCTGCACGAGAGGAGGGAAGCAGGGTGCTTCAATACCCATGAGCGTAAATATTCTTGACCAGGATTGCGCAACACAAACAGAATCTTCTTTTTGCAATAAAATAGACCTCCAAATTAAAAAGGACATACGAAAAGGACAATAATCTTCTGCCAAGTCGATATATATAGGGTGGTCCATCTGTTCTTTTGGTATGCATATGCCTTTTGAGTTTAAAGCGCATTCCAATTCATCCACCAGCTGTTGAACTGTTGGCTGTATATAATGTGCTGTGGGTAAAGCCAAATGATTCTCGTTTTCTATAATCTGGCTTGATATTGGCTTAATACAATATTCTTCTTTTGGCAAACATTGCTCCTTAGAAGTAACAGAGATGAGAAGATCTCTTATTTTTGGATAAGCTGTGAATGCTAGAAGAGGATAGCTATAATCCTCCACGAGTACTCCGGTGTCCAGACCATTATTTATGAAGTCATGATAAAGAACGTGGCAAAGGTGTTTATCGAATGATTTTAGATGCCACAATACCTCCAACATACGAATTTCACTCTCTTTATGTTCCCTTAACTGTTGCGTTCGTAATTTCCTGGAAGACGGTCTGTGGGTACCACAGATCCAGCATTTACCTCTTTGCAGTAATTCAAAATCATGTGGCCAGGGTTTCTCGCATTCAGGGCAGTATTTTACAAGATCTACGTTGTGAATCGGACACCGTTCCAACCATTGATAGTTGTAAGCATGAGAATGGAAACACTCCTTTGCACACTCGGGGCAATGGCGTCTTGAAGGAAAAATAATAGACCAGTTTTTTAGGAAAAGCCAAGGATTATCTTTCCAATATTTCTCACCTTGATATACTTGTATTATGGCGCGCGCCATCTTTTTAGTTCCACTATCCGATTTCTCTAATCGGATTCTGGTATAACCCTGAGTACCTTTAATTTTGTTCGCCATGAGGAATCTTCTTACTGCATTGTCATCACTCTCATACTTACGCATAAACAAGGAGCCAGTATTCCAGTTAATCATGACTTTTCACCGGTTTTGCCAGATCACTAACCAAATTGGATAGTTCTATGCATTGCTTGAATACATCGTCACTATAGGAATCTACCCCTATTTGAGGCAAAAAATCTGTTAGTAATAACTTTGTTGAAATTATAAAGTATTCCATTCCCCATTCGCGGATATGCAGAGCTTTTCGGTATTCGTTAAATACCCCCCATATTGAGGTAGACAAACTCTTCATTCGAAAACCGTCTGCATATGCTTCAGGAAGAAAGCACTCGGTACAACAAGGATTATCTGAATAAGGAGAGCTGTATTTATCATACTGTTCAAGGCAATACTCGACGTCGGAGAGAGACTCGAGCCCGTGAAATTCTATTTTTCTTCTAAAAAATCGTCCTTCTATGTGTTCGTTTTCACCGTTAGTGATTTTATCCAGCAACCTTTTCAATTGCTCACGATTTCCTACAAATATCACTGTCAACAAAAGCGAGTATTCTTGGGCCAACACGTCGCAAAGTTCAGCGAATAAATCCAGTTGAGCAATGCTCAGGCGCTGGGCTTCATCGACGACAAATACTACCGATTTGCTGTTGGTATTATTGGCCATTTCAGCCAGATGCATACAGAGCTTGTCGGCGAAATCCTCGTAGTCGTCATTTCGTTTAAAATCCAGTTTAAGCTTACTGAATATATGTTTATATAGTTGCTTGATTGTTTTGCAGTCCCGACGATGGACCGAATAAACAACAACAGGAACTTTATTACCAGCTCTATCTAATATATTGCTTTTTATCATTTCAAAGGCTGATGTTTTACCGGCACGTGAGAACCCGACAACCACCGCGCCAGTTGTCCCAAGCCATACAAGCTTCGTTATTGATTCCTGCAACACTTTTATATGTGGTGTCCATATACGAAACAATATGGGGTCGAATATTGGGTGATCATTATAAATATTATTCATCGGCTGCTATCTCATTATAGTGAAATGCCATATTAGTTGACCATTCAGGTATCTCAATGGTCTCTTTAGTCGCGTCAGAAGGCTGCATGGAATGAACCAGAATCTCAGATTCTGAAGGGGCTTTTCCATCATCAAATGTGGCCGGAAGAGATTGGTTACTCGGATCCAGTTTAATATCAGGATTAGTATATTCTTGGTATAATCGGTACATTTCGAGTGCGCTTCGAGGTTTGTTTGCTCGGTCAAGCTGCAACTGAAAATACTCAACAAGGGGATCTTTCATGCGAATCTTGAGCTTGTGACATATACGATGAATATATTGACGTGTTTTTACACCGTGGGGGAAGCGCTGCCAAGAACTGGGGGCACTAACCTCACTGACATAGCGGCCATCAAGGGTGTATACCTTTAATTTACGAACATCTCGATAATCGTATTGGACAATGACTTCTTTCTTTCCGTCAGCCAAAAGATTGGCCAAGCATTCCCCCCTATACCGTACATAATAAAAGTTTATGTGAGGTGCCCGACCTTCTATACGCTTCAGATTTACACGCTTCTCCAGAATAAATGGGGATTGGGTACGGTTGAGGTCAATTGCTCGCTGGCGTAATGGATATGAGGACATCGATAGCCGTACCACATCCAACGGTGTGTTGCCCATTAGATGTGCTTTGGGCGTATTGTTGGCTTGGCTAAGTGTTGCGTAGATCGCTTCTAGCATCACCTGTACGGTACCAGCAGGTGGATTTTTGAAATTTTTTTTGCTTTCTTTGTGTGGATCGGCAGGATTCTTTCCGCTCGTGGATTTGAAGCGCCCTCCAATATCGGCTATTCGACGAATTGCATTTTCAATCAGTGATCGGGTCTTTGGCGATGCTGGTGTTCCAAGGGAGAGGGTAGCAAGGTGCTGTTCGCACACATAGTCAGCAACACTATAAGCGTGGTGTGACATGGCGTTATCCAGGGCGACCCGATGCCAGGCAACACGCGCGATTTGAGGGCTGATCTGGTTTGGAAAAGCCGCTCCTGGAGGACATCGGATGCCTTCAATAGTCGGAGTTATTGCCTCTGTATATTGACCAGCCTTCGTTAAGGTAGAAAGGACATCAAATTGTGAGCAATGGGTAGTAAAAGCGAGGTGAAAAGCGAGGTATGCAGTGGTGTCACGATCAGAAACCACCAATACCGTGAAACGTGAAATCCGAAGAGGAACCAATCTCGAATCCCACTGCAGATAGATGGTGGTATGGGCATCGAAGGTATGTTCGTCAATTTGAATCTCTCTCCCAAAATAGAAGTCGGAGGATATGGGAGAAATTATCCGTTTGGGCTGCTTCTTGAGGCTTTTCTCCATTAGAAGTAAATCGCGTAAGTCATGGTAGTAACGTCGACAGGACTCATACGCGAGACCGTCCTCAGTGAATGGATAGGTGGTCTGCGGATGATTTGCCCTGTCAAGCAGAACCAGGAAATGTTGGTGAAAAGACCCTGGTGTGAGGTTTTCAGCATTTGGGTCATCAGCAAGATCGGCCCTCACCAACTTTTCCAACCCGTCTTTGAGGCCGGGCACAGTGTTCAGTAGTGCCTGAAAAGCACAGGCTGCGCCACTGCCTTCCACCATGGTGGCCAGGGCTTTCCGGCGCTTTGGCGGCGCAAGTCTTGCGTAGGGAATCAGTGCTTGGGTGAGTGCGGGTTCTTCGTCTTCATCGCCAGCGAGTGCCCGCGCTTTTAGTCGCGATATCTGCGCCGGGTCCAACCCAGTAGTCTTTTGTATCTTGTCATATGGGAGTTGAGCCAGCACCAACTGCATTGCTTTGATGTTCTGGCGAAACGCTGCCCGTTTTTCGGGTTCGATTTCCTCAATCCGGATCACAGGCCAATTGTCGAAGTTGCGCAACGAAGGATGCCGTTGCAGGCGTTCATCCGCAGTCAAATACATAGCTGCACCTCGGTCTCCAACCCCCAAAATTCCTGTTCCAGATTTGCGGTGATCCTTCCCCGATGGAGCAGTCGGTAGATTGCGGCCTCTTTCAATTCCGTAGCTGCGCGGTTCCCAACATCAATGAAATCACCGAAAGTGAGCGATTTGCTCCCCTGGAGTTCCTCGACGATGTCCCATTCGGCGTCTTGAGTCTGAAGATGCTCAAGCGTCAGCAGATTCTGGATGATCACGATCCAGTTCTGCGCAGCAATCTCCCGTTCAAACACCGCAGCGTTGTCGATCACGACGAATATCATGCCGTGGTGCGTGAAAAATGCTTCCAGCGGCTGACGAAGCGCCGCATCGAACTCCCCGCGCGGCTTAAGCTCGCCCACGTGCTGGATGCCGTCCCGAACGAAATAGATATCGGGGACGTAAGATGTACCGTTTACAGTGAGCGCGAAGGGCTGTGGTACGTAGTAGTTCACGGTCGGGTCGCCCTCGAGCAGAGCGGCATGATAGAACTCTGCCAGGCAATGGAACTCGCACCGGTGGTGATACTTGACCATGCGCTGCACATAGTAATCTGCTTGTCGTCTCAGACCAAGGCGGGTACGCACAGGAGAGGGGCGTAAGGACCCGCCACGGATGCGGATCTTCCGAAGTGCCGCAGGTGAGGCGGGATGGTTGGGTATTTTATCGGCCACGACCGGATACCACCTTATGAGTAGGCCGCGTCGTGTGCCGCCGATTGCCAGGTAAGCCAGGCAACGGGGATCTACCACTACCACCCGCCGGTTTTGTTGACCTTGGCACGACAACTGGCACGGCCAAGAACAATATGTAGGGGCAGGGGGTACCCGCAAATTGGCGGCGACGGGAGGAGTCGATAATTTGCGCATCAAATGCAGACACGGGTACAGGCACGGGGCGACCTCACCTTTAATAAACCAAGGTTCACACGTCCTGCCAAACGCGTGTTCGAGTGAAGACCCAAGGTCTTCTGCCATGTGCTATCCCTGGACGGGATGCGTATCCTGTGCCGTGCGCGAGCGGTTTACGATTATTCAGCTTCAGTCCGGTGGACTGGCAGTGAGCTTGGTCTGTGGTTGACCTCCGACCATGAGGGTGCGCATTTCAAAATTTAGACTGGAATTTCGATATTGCAAGGGGTCGATTCTTGATTGTGCGTGATTGGGCTGGAATTGCACCATTTACAGGTATTCGGGTGCATACGCAGTATTTCCCGGATGATTCGCTGATGATGGTCTATACTGGAGAAAAACCCGGCGATAAATACTTCCCAGAATGCACCAAAATAAATAATTTGAAATGGTACAAAAATTCCCCACTGACAACGCATTTCCAGCGCCCCGTCCGCGAGGGCTCTTTCACCCCGAGGAGCCCCCGGTGGCGACCTTTCCTATTCAATCTGTTCAGATCGACTGGGACCGGCTCATCGCCAAGCGGCCCACGGTGCTGGCAACGATTGACGACATGCCGGCTTATCTTCTCAAACCGGAGGTCCTGGCGTTACTGGACGAAGAAAAACACCCCACTTACCGCCTCATCCTGGATCTTATGTGGACGACTGGGGCGCGCATCTCGGAAGTGCTGGCGCTTACGCCGAGCAGTTTTGTCGACGATGGCTACGACTTCGGCGTGATCCTCAAAACCCTGAAACAACGGCCCGGACGCCCGAGCAAAAAAGCCCTGCAGCGTTCACCCAAACGCTACGTGCCCATTCTGGATCGGCTGCTGCAGGACCGGATCCAGAGTTATCTCTACGCCGGGCACTTCCGGAAAACCGAGCGGATCTTTCCCATGGCCCGCCAGACCGTGAACCGGCATATCCATGCCCTGGTGGAGCGGGTAGGGGGCGCGGATTTTCGTATCACCAGCCATACTTTCCGGCACAGTTTTGCGATTCATCTGCTACTGCACGGGCGACCGCTGAAGTACGTCAGCCAGCTGCTCGGCCACAAGTCCATGGACAGCACCGAGATCTATACCAACGTGCTGACCATCGATGGGGGACATTTATTAGAAGGAGTGGAATTTCACTAGGCAGTATCGCTTTGCACAAGATATCCACATGGGGGGACAGCATTGGTTACCCCCTTATTCCACAGGGGTAAATACCGAACCACGGCCTGAACTTGGCACCAATTCGACATAGAGGGCCTTTCGCCCGACAATGACAGCGAGCATAGATCTCTTGTCCCGACGCTTCGCTGATAAACGGTTCCATTCCAATCTGTCGAGGCTAGAAGGGTGGGGATAGTCTTCCGGGTGGGTATGCCATTCACCCAAATAACGAACGATGCCCTGACTCGCCACCCATTGAGACAACGCAATGGCTTGGTGACCAAACGGCATCCGTTCGAACAGATAGCGAAATCGTCTGTCCCATACAGTGGGGCCCGTTGCCTGCTCAATGAGCATATGAGTTCCATGGACCGAACCAAGTAGCACCCCGCCAGCTTCGCAGTCAGAATCACTGTCCTGTACATGCTGGTGGAAGGTTTCAAGTGTTGAGTCTGAGAAACTCAACAACGTCCGATTGCCATCGGCTGCCCAAGAACTTATGAATTGCATAAAGGGCATTCCCGGTCCTGTTGCGGGTCGCAATCCGGTGTAGCAAGCTGCTGGGCATGGTCGATCAGTCTAGTTCTCAATGCGGGCGTATAGATGCCATTGGCCCAATCAAGAGCCATCTCAGCGCCCAGGCTGGCGGCATGCACCGACACCGAAGCGGGGAATGGCACATACAAGCCCTCGCATCCATGCCCCGCCAAAATGGTAGGAAGGGGATCAATGGTAGAACGGAGCTCTCCTCTTCTGTTACTGTGCCAAAGACATCGGTAGCACGCACCCGATGTGCTCGTCCTCAGAAGTGCGCGAACCGCCGTTCCTGGCCCCTCGATCCAGACCGAAAGCATGGGCGTTGGAGGCGGGTAGTGGCCACACAGCCAATGTCCGATGGATTCCTCCCCAGTAGCATCTATGAGCAGGTCTAGCTCTCCCAAATGGGCCTCCCTAACATCCACAGGCAGTGCACGAACGTTGGCGCCAGGTGCCATTCGTATGAGTTCCTTTGCCATAGCTTCCGCTTTGTTTGACAGCAGGTCTGGGAATCCCAGACGATGACGCCCGATGTTTTGCGGCAAAAGGGTGTCGAAATCCACCAACGTGAGTCTTCCACCGCATGCCCCCGCCCCGGCCTTTACAAACATATCCGACAAATACCCGCCAATCGTGCCGCATCCAATGACGGCTATGTTTTTCCCTGCAAGTGTCTTTAAATTAGGTATGTTCCGCTGGGCAAGATACTGATCATCAATTCTGACCACAGAGATGGGCGTCACTTTCAACCCGTAGCTCAAATCCCTGAGATCGTGGATCTTGCGCTTTTCGCCAAGGCTTTGGTGGTCATAGAGAACCACAAAACCATATGTCAGAAGCGGGGACTCGACGATGATTAGAACACCGTTAGCTTTTTTCTTCTCACCCTCCTTGATACGCTGGTGAATCTTGCGTCGGCACCGCGGGTCAAGGGTATTTTGCCACGCCAGGATATCCCTGACCGTCTCAGGAGGCCAATGGTTGGTCAAAGGCCGAGGTTGGGCACTGGTTTTAACACGGTAAGTCAGCACCGTTCTGTCGGAGACCTGGTAGTCGAGTGATTTCAGCTTTTCAGTTGTTCGATCTTCATTGTCGGTGATGAACAATAAGGGGGTTCCATTGGCCTGCGCGACTATGCATTTCTGCCGCCCTAAATTCTTGCCTTGAATGTCTACGAAACAATACAAGCCATTCCAATAGGCAAAAAACTCTTCCGTGAGGTCTTCGATCATCTTTTCCTGCATGATCTGCCCAAGTACAACGGCCGCACGTTGCAGACACGCTAGCGTTTGTCCGACAGGATCATAGATATCCAGAATAACCGTGCCCTTGGAGAGGTAGCAAAGCCCACCATCTGCGCCAAGGTGTGGAACCGCTGCGGGCAGCCCCGATGGAATTTCGAGCAGTCGGATGCGAGGCAAGTCGACGAATGTGGGGTCAAGCTGAACTTCACAAGGACAACCCATATCAGCTAGAGGAGGAGTCAACTGTCCGTGCAGCTTGAACCACCCGTCATCTGTCTTATCAACAAACTCAAAGCCCTGCTGCTTTACGGCATCGATCACGTCTGCGACCGCCACGGTACTGCTCATCCAGCTTTCGTTCGTCCGATAAGTTCACTAGGACCAGCAGCGGCTGGAGTTGCAGCAATGGTGGCAGCAACGGACGCGACCTTGATCCGCTCAGGCTCATTCGGAAAGCGAGGGCCAAACTCACGTTGCATACAGATGCAGGCCTGTGACGGTGAATCAGCGCCAATTGCACCGCGTAGCATATTTTCAAATTCCTCGAACGCCGATGCTGCTTCTTCTACACCCTCGTGGCCGAGTCGTGCCGTCAGTGATTCGGACTCATCCACTGGGTTGTTCACCCCTTCACGCAACCTCGCTGGTAGTGCTGTGACAACATCTAACAACGCCAGATCATCGCGCCGATCACGCTTTTTAAAGAGAGGGGCTGCTGCTGCCATTAGGAGAATCGAAGCGGGCCCACCACTAGACCATTTCCAATCACGAAACGCCTTAAGATAACGAACCACGCGGCGGAATTGCTCTCCCTTGGCCTCCACTTCGCCCAGGAACCATTCTTTCACAGGTCTGGGGTCAGAGGATATCCAGTTGCTTTCACGATGGGCTAGTAGAACTTTGTCAGCGGGCAGCGCGATCCAGGCATCCCGCTCAGCCATATTTAATGCTTCCGTCAGCGAGTCGTAGCCATATTGCTCCATCGAAGCCTTTGTGAGCGCGGCAAATTCTTCGTCGGGAATGGCGTATAAAGGAATATCAATGTGGGCATCCGTAGCAATTATAATACGGATGCATGTCGGCTTGTCAGTGACGAGCTTCCACCGCTTTTCCTTAACCAACGGCTTCAATGCTTCTTCCGCAGCGGCAAAGAATACCTTCGCCGCAGTGCTGGGGCGCTTCGTCTGCGAGACGAAACTCATTGGCAGATAGCAGCCATCATCAATATCCGCCTGCTGCGGGGGTTGTGCCGGGTAGTTCAGCGTTTTGTAGGCCCACGACCCTTGTGTGAAGAAGCGCGGCTTCGGCACGTCTTTCATGTATCCATTTGACTTAAGCACACGGGGAATGCCAATACGCAGACAGTCTCTGACATCAGCGCGTACACACCTGATTTGACGCCGTTTTTCAGGCGTTAGATCCAACTCGGCATGTAAACAGGATTGGTCATCAAGAGTGGTAAAAAAGAGTGGACTTAAGTTCAGCATGTGCCCTCCTGGGCATTCTTTTTGGGGCCGTGGTAGAAGCGGGGCGTGTTGGCTTGGTGTGCTCGAAACGGATGGAAAAGAGGATCACCGAGCGCACGTTGGGCCGCATGCTTGCCACGATCTTTCAGCGTATTTGTGGCGCCAATGGAAACCCGATCCAGCGTTCTTACATCCTTGCTTTGATCCGGCGTCACCTGGTCGTCGATCTGGAAATAGTTATTGCCCAGTTCCTGCCGCAGCATGTAGTCCACCGACGACTCCTGGGCGGATATAACAAGGTCGAACAACTTTCCGCGCCACTTGACGAATCCACAATCAAGGCTGGCGCTACCGCGAACGGTTGCACCGATGGTCATTGTTCCGATGGCAAGAACCCGAATCAGCGCATCCTGTTTCGGCGTCAAGAAGGTCTTGACTTCGTGCAACCCGAACAATCCGGGGGCGTTGCCCACAAGCCCCCCGTCCGCGAAGACGCCGCGATTATTGCGCACCAAAGGAAAATAAACGGGTGCAGCTGCAGTCGCCAACGCCACATCAACGACCTTCATGCGATGATCCAACTCAAAGGAAGGATGGTGTGGAGTTTTGAAAAATTGCCCGCGACCTGTCGAGTAATTGACAGCCGGTATGAGAACACGATGGTTCAAATCACCAATTGTAAGATCCTGGAAACGCTCGACCAGTACTTCTCGCAGCCCTGCTGAGTCATGCTTTGCGGTCAGCCAGAATCCCAAAAGCCGCCGCGGTAGACTGCGGCGGCCAAAGATACGACTGCCTTGCTTTTCAAACAGTTCCTTAAGCTCGTTGGCTGGAATTTCAGCAGCCAATCCCAGCGCCAGCATCCCCCCTGCAGATGTGCCACAAATCAGGTCGAAGCGTGAAGCGATAGGGCCGCCGCCCAGCGCGGTTTCGAGTTCGGCAAGAACCGTGGCCGTGTAAAGGCCGCGATAACCGCCTCCTGACAGGGCCAGTACATGGTAAGTAGGGATGTCCGTCATTGCACTTCAACCCTTCGGCGGAAAGGGGTCTTTTCCATGACTGTCCTTATCACGGATACGGCCATCAGGACGATGGATGATGAGTTCAGACTGTTGATTACGGGCTATATCCCTCGCTGCGTCAATGGCCTCTTGCTGCGTGTCGTGTACAGAAGTCGCCCGCTTATTGCCTGCGCCTTTGACAGCCCAACCGTCCTGATGAGGGACAACGTGCTGATTTTTTCCTGCCATAATGGATCTCCCATGGTGAAATATTTTAGTCCCAGTCGCTCGACTGGGTTGCCAACGGCTACCTGCTGTAGCACAATGCGTTGCTCATGCAGACAACATGGAGGCCGAACCAATTCAACCGGAAAAATCAGTATTGAACCCATAGCCGTTGTCTGTGTAGACAACAATATATCAGAGCTCGCGTTCCAGCGCAACTGGCATGCAGGTTCAGCTATTAACATCAACAGGACTTAAGGGGCAACAGAGGGTTGGCCCTTAATTCCCACAACCACAAGGAGCAGAAGTCATGCCGCAAACAGGCCTTGGCGTCGCCCTCAAAACGTTACGTGAACGTAGAACCCTTTCTTTGCGTGAAATTGGCCAGCTATCGTCAGTTGACCATGCTTATGTTCACCGTCTCGAAACAGGCGAGAAGACAAACCCATCCAAAGACTTGGTTGGGAAACTGCTAAAGGCTCTCGAGCCGGGAGAAAGAGATACAGCACTTGTCATGTGGTTGATTGATCATGCTGACGCTGATCCCGGCCTTGTGGAATTCGTGCTAAAAGATCCTTCTATCGGCATCGATATTATTACGGCCGCTGCTGGAGTCAGATATCGAGGAAACGCCAGACCTGATCCTGCGACGCTGATCGCCAGAATCAGAAAGGCCTTCGATGACGAGGACGACTGAACATGGACGAGGCATATGTCAGACAGAAAGCACGAGCTTTTGTTGCAAGAGTGGATGCTTCAGACATCCGAGAAGACTTGTCCCCCTATCTGACCGCTGCTAACGCCAAGGTAAAAAAGGATGAACTTGGTGAGGGGGAATCTGGTTATACCGTTACGAAACCGAACGGCAAGCACATCATCGTAGTGAACTCCCAGGAAACAGATGAGCGCCAACGTTTCACTGTGTGTCACGAAATAGCTCATATCGTGCTCGGCTTGGAATCAAGTCATGGGGAAGTGCCGTCGTGGTCCTATGCAAAACGACACCCGAATGAGATCGCCTGCGATACGTTCGCGTCTGAGCTGCTGATGCCTTATCAACAGTGGCTATCTGCTGTCCCCAATAAGGAACCCTCCCTGGAACTGATCCAATACATGGCCGATTTGTTTGGCACGTCTTTCCCAGCAGCAGCGTCAAGGTTCGCCAGTCTTAGCAATATGCCGTGCGCATTCGTCACCATGGAACGCGGGGTAGTGAGGTATGCGGCTCGTTCTACCCCCTTACGGCAAACGGGCTGCTGGATACCTCCCAGGTCAGCAATTCCAGCTGGCTCCGTTGCTCACAGAATCCGTTCCTCTGGACAGAATGCTACTGAAACAGGGGAAGTTCCACAGGACATTTGGTTCGACAACTGGGAAAAGGGGCTCGAACTCTGGGAGCTTTCAAGACATTACCATCCCACTGACACCACTATCTCTCTGTTATGGTTCGATCGTGACGATTTACCTGTGGTGGAGGTAAATCGCTTTGGCGCACATATCGAAGATGATGGGGGTTTGGCTGAACTTACGGGTGAGCTGCCATGGCCAGGACGCAGTAAGCGCCGCTGATCGAGCAGTTCGTCCGTTATGGCATAAATATTGCTAAATTTTACAGTTAAGGCAAGATTCGTGAAACATTTGAGGAGTCCATGCAAATAATCGCCAATGGCCTGATTCAAGGCTTGCTGTTCGCCCTGATGGGGATGGCCTTTAGTTTGGTCTACAGTACTACCCGCACTTTCCACATCGCCCTCGGAGCAATTTATGCTCTTGCACCCTATATCCTGTTGGCCTGTATCCAGGCAGGGGTAGGCTGGGTGATTGGTGTTGTTGCTGCGCTTTGTATTAGCGCGCTGGTAGGGTTGATTTGCGAAGAAGTCTTGCACTGGCCATTTGTACGTAAGGGTGCCCCGCCAGAAGTACACATCATAGGATCATTGGGGATGTTTCTGGTCCTGATCCAGATAATTGCTTTGATCTGGGGTAATGACACCCAGGTACTGCGAGCTGGAGTCGATGAGGTCTACACAGCAGCGGGTATCCGGCTTACGCGGGCGCAGCTTGTAGGGGGAGGGGGAGCAATTATTGTTATGGCTGGATTCTTCCTTTGGCTGCGCCGAAGCGACTTGGGGCTACAGTTCCGGGCGATGGCTGACAACCCTGTTTTGCTTAGTCTGCTGGGCCGCAATGTTCGTAACCTGCGCCGCATGGTTTTTATGGTGAGTGCGGGCATGGCAGGGGTGGTCGCGCTGGCCACGGCATATGACGTTGGTTTCGATCCACACGGTGGCTTGCAAGCAGTGCTGGTCGGTATTGTGGCAACAATCATGGGGGGGCGAGGATCCCTCTTCGGCGCTGCACTGGCGGGTTTGCTGCTGGGGATTCTGCGTAGCCAGGTTATCTGGCATTTCTCGGCGCGGTGGGAAGAGGCTGCCACTTTCCTGATTCTGGCATTGATCTTATTTTTCCGCCCGCAAGGTCTATTTGGCCGGGCATTACGGTTGGAGGAAAAAGTATGAATTATCTCCTCCACCTCCTAATTTACTTCGAAATCTACATCATCGTCGCCATGTCACTAAACCTGTTGATTGGTTACAGTGGGTTGCTGCAAGTCGCCCATGCGGCCTATTTTGGCGTTGGAGCCTATGCTGCCGCCTTATTGGCGCTCAAGCTGGGCGCCAGCTTTCTGCCTGCTCTGTTCGGTGCAGCGCTGGCAGCGGCTATCCTCAGTCTGTTGGTTTCGTTGCCTGCATGGAGGTTCCGCGGTGACTATTTCGTCATGATCAGCCTGGCGGTACAAGTCACCTTGTACGCACTCATGTACAACTGGGTAGATCTTACGAATGGTCCTTATGGGTTGTCTGGTATTCCAAGACCTGCTATCTTCGATAGCACAATGGCTACCCAGGGGGGCGTATTTGCATTCTACGGGGTTATTGTCATTTTTATTGCGGTTACGCTGGGCTTACTGAAGCACAGCCCTTTCGGTCGTGCCCTTCAGGCCATGCGAGATGATGAACTGGCGGCTCGCTCTCTGGGGCTGCCGGTTAGAATGTTGAAGGTTCAATCCTTCCTGATCGCCTCGGCGATGGTTGGTGTGGCGGGTGGAATGTACGGTGCTTACGTCAGTTATATCGATCCTACTTCTTTTACCCTTGATGAATCGATTCTGATGCTCAGCATGGTGATCGTGGGGGGAACGGGCAATATTCGTGGACCCATTGTGGGTGCTGCTGTGCTGATTGCGATTCCCGAGCTTCTACGGCTTTTGGCCCTGCCTGATGCCATAGCGGCCAATGTACGGCTGTTGGCATATGGATTGCTATTGATACTGATGATGCACTGGCGGCCCCAAGGGCTTGCCGGAAAATACCGGTTTGAGTAAGCGCAACCTAATAATGGATACAGCGATACAAGCGATGAATGAGACTATCCAACCCGTTCCACATATAGAAAAGCAGGTTGAACCGGTTGTCCAGGCTGAAGGCATCCATCTTGCTTTCGGCGGGCAGCGGGTGCTTGATGATGTATTCTTTGAACTGCCAGCGGGTGGTGCCGTACTCTTGCGCGGAGATAACGGCTCGGGCAAAACGACTCTTCTGAATGTTCTCTCAGGTTTCATTCATCCCGAGCGCGGCAAGGTTCGCATGTGTCTCAATGGTCGAAGTCTTAATGCCCCCCATACATCGCCAGAGCGGCTTGCAAGGGCCGGCCTGGGGCGATTGTGGCAAGACATTCGCCTGTTCCCGACCATGACCGTGATGGAAAACGTGCTGGCGGCAACTGCAGGTATGGCTGGCATCAATCCCTTTTTTGCTCTGGCTGCCTGGCCGCTGGTGCGCCGCCAGGAAAAGGCAGCGCAAGATCGCGCCCTGGCTAATCTGGAACTCGTTGGCATGGCCAATAGGGCAAACTCTTCAGGCGACAAGCTGTCTGTGGGGCAGATGAAACGGGTTGCCATTGCCCGTCTGCTCCAGGCGGGCGCTGAACTGCTATTGCTGGATGAACCACTTGCTGGACTGGATGAGGGGTCAGCCCAGGGGTTGATAAAACTATTGAATGAGCTGAACGAACAACAGGGCAAGGCACTGTTGGTTGTCGAACACCAGCATGAGCGCATGGCGCCAGTCTGTAATAGAACCTGGTATTTGGCTAATGGAAAGCTGATTACTGAAGGGATGCCGGCATGAGTGGGTTGCAGTTCACCTGGTTGAAGAAAGAGGAGCGGACTTCTGGTTCTGCCCCGGTGTTGAAAGTAAATGGCCTGACGGTTCGTGTTGGTATGAGGCGTGTACTGAATGCTGTCGATTTAGAGGTGCATGAGGGTGACCACATCCATCTTACTGGCATAAACGGCTCAGGGAAAAGTACTTTACTCAATGCTATTGCTGGCGTAGAACCGGCAAAAGTGGAACAGGGAACCATTGTTTTTCGAGGAGAGGATATTACTTGCTGCCCACCACACGAGCGAGCAGAAAGAGGTATCGCCTATATGCGGCAGACAGATAATATATTTCCTAGTTTAAGTGTTGCCGAAAACCTGTGTTTAGCAGTGGGGAGGGATGGTGCTGAAAAGTTCCATGCCAGTTTTCCAGAGTGGTTCGAAACCTTGCCGCTAGAGAAAACCGCTGGAGCATTGAGTGGTGGGCAGCGTAAGAAACTGGCGTGGGCGATGGTAGTTCTTAAGAAATGTCCATTGACGCTTGTGGATGAACCGGAAGCGGGAGTATCCGGAAATCTGCATAGTGATCTGCCGACCATGTTAATAGTGGAGCATGGCTTATGACATGTAACAATAAACAAGAGGATCTGTTTCTTACGGAGATAATGTTGGCGCGGCGGCTCCCCGTTTGGTGCAAGGAATTGGGTATAGAAACTCAAGTGCCACTTCATTTGAAGCGGCCAGCGTTGCTAGTACTTGATATGCAAAATGAATTTCTCACCGACCAAGGGCAAATGCCAGTTTGGGGCGGACCTGCGGTTATTTCAAATATAAGAAACACATTGAACGTATTTAGAGGAGCGGGGCTACCTGTTTTTTTTACTCGTCATCTTTGCATTGAGCCATATAGACATCAAGGGGAACTGGCCGTAATGGAAAATGTTAGTGAGCCTTCTAAGTTTCTTGCGGATGCCAGTTTCGGCGCTGAATTACATGAGTTTCTTCAGCCTCTAAATCACGAGCGCGTGATTAACAAATATCGCTACAGTGCATTTTACGATACTCCTTTGGATACGTTTCTCAGGGTGAATGGGGTAACTGATGTGGTAATTACAGGTGTGGCCACAAACATCTGTTGTGAAACGACGGCACACGATGCCTATTTTAGGGGGTTCAATGTTTATTTTACTGTTGATGGTTGCGGTGGTACGGACGAAAGCGCCCATCTCGCCAGCCTTAAGAACATCGTTTTAGTGTACGGGGTGCCCGTGACCGTAGAAAATATAATGTCCACAATTATGGCCATGTAGGAAACATAGGCTGGATATTGTGGAAACAACCCAATTCGTATGTAACGAGGAACAAACACATGAAAACTGAAATCATATCATCAATTATTCGTGCATCGAGATTAGGAGTAGTACTCCTGGCAATGTTGTCGATGCTTGTGGGCTGTGACCGGTCAGAAGATGCGGTACAACAAAAAGAACAGGCGAAAATACCACATACCCTTAAAGTGGTAGGACTTTTCCCTATGACAGGCCCAGGTGCATCATTAGGAACTTTTCTAAATAACGGCGTGACGTTGGCTAAAGAAAAGCTTGAACAGGATTATCATGGAAAGCTCAAGATCGAGTTTGAAGTTGTTGATACAAAAAACCAACCAAAAGAAGCAATAAGTGGGCTACATTCGGCTACTGCCAGGAGTAAGCCTCATGCTGTAATATCTGCACTTAGTTCAGTATCCAGTGCCATTAAGCCAGTAGTTGAATCGGAAGGTATTTTTACTGTAGCCACTACTACAGCACTGAGTAATTTAGTGCAAGGAACCCACAATATAATACGAGTTTATCCCACAGCCACAAACTTTGCAAGGCCTATTGCCCATTATGCAAAAAAACATTTCACAAGGACCGCTGTTCTGTATGTGCACGATGATTTCGGAGAAAGTGTGTATCAGGCTTTTAAGCAAGCAGTGAGTAGCAGCCAGGTGCAGATTGTTTCAGCAAATCCGTATGAACTACTTCAGAAAGATACGCGCACCTTGATTGACCGAATATTAGGTGATAAACCGGAGGCGATTTATGTAATTGGGTATGGTCCGGCCTATGTCAACGTGATCAAGCAAATAAGAGAGCTATCACCGGAGACTAATGTGCTAGCAGATATTTCTTTCCCAAATCCGGCAGTGTTGGCTGCGCTCGGTGATGCTGCAGAAGGCGTGATTTTTGATGGCACGGATGCGGAGCTTACCACCCCTGAAACGGAATCTGCGACCCACTTCCGACGTCTCTATATCGAGCGTTTTAATGCGGATCCTTTCATGGTAGCAGGATTCGCCTACGATGCGCTGGCGGTAATTGCACAGGTTGCCATGTCAAGAGAACAGTTTACTTCGCCAACTAAGGCTGGTGCTATTCGATTATCCCCTTTTGAGGGTATTATGGGGACTATACAGTTAGATCAAGATGGTGAAAGTAATATTGACCTGAAATTGATGACGCGAGTGGATAGAAAAACAGTTTTGCTGAACGAATAATAAACAGCCAGGGATAATATGAATTTTAATAGAACTTGTGTTGAAGAGGCTGCATATCCGGTAACCGCAATCCCTCCTCAGCTTGATATTATGGTGACGGTGGCGTGTAACGCGAGCTGTGCCTTTTGCGTACAGGAGGCCACATGGAAGCCCACTAACACTAATGATGATATCTTTCTGAAGAGAGCCAAAGAAACCTTCGATAAGTTCTATCATCTTGGAGGGCGTAGGGTAGTAATCACTGGTGGAGAACCAACACTGTTCATGTCACGAGTACTCGATGTTTTGGATATTATGCACCCTTACGGAGAGCTGGAAGTTAAGGCAGTTTACACAAATGGCGGTTTATTATTATCTCCCTGTCCCGGACGTGAATCACTCACAATTGCACAGGCTATGCGAGAGAATGGGCTACAGGACGTCAACCTCTCTGTTCATCATCATAATGATGAAATTAACAACAAGATACTGGGGTTGGCGGATAAACCATCAACAGCAATGATTATCAGCCATCTGTTGGAGTGTGGCCTAAAAGTGAGATTCAATCTTACGCTACAAAAAGGTGGCATTGATAACTACCAGGGTTTTTCTGACTATATAAACGAAGCGTTTCGTTTGGGGGCAAAAGATGTTTATGCGCGGGAACTGTTTCAATACGCGTTTAATGAGCCAAAGTCACGTACCACTCGTGATGCGATTCGTGTTAGCCAGGAGAGACATATTCCATCTTCGGGTATCATTGACCAAGCGCTTGCTTCCGGCGAGTTCGAGCAGGTTGATGAAAGGAGTGAAACCTGTCGCGATAAAACCGAGATAGAATTGCATCATATACCTACAGATCAAAAAGTTTATGTAGCAGATTTAACCATAGGTACAGAAAAAAGAGATACCCTGCCATACCTTATTCATATGCCCGATGGCTATCTATATAAGGGATGGCTGGGGGAAGAAGACAAATTGAAAACATTACCTCATGGATAGGTGACATTAAGATGTGTAATACTGCTGATTGGCCATTAATAAGCCAGGAACTTACCCAGCGTTCAGCAAAGTATAGTCGTATCAATCATAATTGTAATAATACTTCTTCGGAAGATAGGACGATTACTTTTGATGAGCTAACGAATGCTGATAATGAAGATGTCAAGTCATGGTGGTGGCCGCAGATACCGCTATTGAAAAAGTTATTGGAAAAAAATGATAAAAAGGAATCATTTGCCACATGGGTTACGCTAGGTAAATATGGGTGGGATGCCGAAAAAAAAATCCCTGATATTAGCTGGATAAATTTTCTATCAGAAGATTCTAGCGTCACTCCTGATGATTTTTCAAAGCAACTTAAATTTCTTTTCGAGGATCATAGAAAGAGTGTATCTGATCAACAACTCTTGGTGTCTTCTGACTTGGTAGATGCCATGAATCAAGAACCTGTTAGAGAAGATTATGAGCCCCCAATGGCACCACTATTACTTTGTTTTAAAGAGGCGCCAACAATGAGTGATGATTATCATGGTAATTTGATGGTGGCTAATTGGAAGGGGTTTAGAGGTAAATTAGAGAATAAAAATATAGATATCCACTCATTTGTGAAAAACATAGGATCATACTTAGAAGTACTTGACGGTCTTGATCCTATCCGAGGGTTTATTGATAATACCAATTGGTGGAAATTGCTCAACCATGATGAGAAGGAGAAAACGATACGTCGTTTAAAGGGCTTTATCATATGGTTACATTCAATGCCTGAACTAGAACATTGGGAAATGCTTCTAACAGTACCTCCTATATGGCACCCGAACAAACTCTCCGGTATCAATGCGGTTGCAATTGTAGTCTATGTGAGAACTAATAAATGGATAGCGGGGCTGAAGGATAACAAGGAAGAACTGGTACGTGAGATAAATACATTTGTTTCTTCTTTTAGAGCGGGTTCGTTAGTAGTGTTTCCCGACGAAGTGAAAAAATATGACGAAGCCAAACAACGTGCAGAGAAGCAAGCACAAATGCTTGATTTACTAATAAGGCCGCTTGAAAGTTTAACGAAAGCGCTTGCACAAACCCGAGCTGATAGCCAGGAACTTAGGGCTATATTGTATGAGCCGTGGGAAGCTATATTTGAAGCACAACCCGAGATCGCAAGATTGTTTGATCAAAGAGAGCAATTAATAGTGCGAAGCAGAATAATACAAATCAAACACAATCCTGCTGATTACGATCTGGAAGATGCACAATTTGTATTCGCAGAGGCGCTTCGTAAATTTTATGGCGGGAGAGAGGCTGACGTCGTTTGTGATTATGATAATGGGGAAAAAGTGTTAACTATCCATGTCGTTGCTCTTATGTCTGCGTTTAATAACAAAAACAGTTCCTATCATGAACTCGCAAAGGGGTTATGCACAGTAATAGGAGAACAATCCTGGGATAACGTAAAGAATAATATACGGGATGAGAGCAAAATACGAGGGTACTTGTGCAATCTTAAGGAACGATTTCATAAGGTTTACAAGCCAGAAGAGGCGCTAAAACCGTTACGTTGGAGCATCTTAAGGGCATATTTGCCGGATCACAATGTACCACTAAAAGTAAAGTTAAACAAAGAAATATGTAGTGATGATGACCCAATATTCTTATTAAAAGGTAGTAATCCATTATCTACCCTTGGACATTTGGTGGAGTTTATTGTAAGTATTGTAGCAACACATGTTTGTGATAATGAGGACAATCGCATCGACGCAACAATATTATTAAAAGACTGTCCAACGTCTTCGCAACTGGATGGCAATTATTTAGATCAGGACGAGGCTAGTGAAGTAGTATTGATTTTTAATTCCAATAATGAATGGGTTAAGGATTTTGAGAGACTTCACAAGCTCCTTAGCCAAAAGCACTTGAGTGAGCTCAGATATCGTGATATTGGGGAATATGGTGATTTTCATAAACCATTTGTTAGGCTCATTCAACGGATACCAGGCGGCACGGCAAAAGATTTTAAACCATTCAAGGAAGATGGTAAAAAATGCGTTGGCTTTAGCTTTCCCAAATTAAGTGTTTGTTTTTGTGATAAAACATTTGCGATTACATCAAGGAGTTCGGCTTAGTGGAGGTAGACATGAAATGCTGGTGGTATGATTATAGTGCTATAAATAACAGGCCTCAGCTCAAAGGGTTTTCAGATCTGATGTCGTTGTTTATAAATCGCGATTGTGATATTCCTAATAGAATTTTAAAAAAGAAACCAACAGATTTAAATATAGATGATGTGACAAATATAATTTGTTTTATTCATGCTGACACAATACCGGGCTTAACAAAGGAAGATTGGAAAAGGATTGCCAGTGTAGAACATAGGCGGTATGTTATTTTCGTAAGCAGTCATCCAAAAGACTTGAAAACTCATGTGGACGCAGAACAAGGAATTAACGCCATCACTCATGATCTTTCAAAGGTGGCATCTGCTCTGGATGAAAACAAAATAAAGTATTTTCTTGAAAGCTGTGCTAAAGGTAAACTTGATTCGTCACTGTTCGAGTTGACATTGCCGGAATGGGTATTAGCAGCATATCTAATCGGAATCGCCAAAGATAATGATGTTGTGATCGACGAGAACGCTCTTCGTCAATGCAGTAAAGATGGAGAGAATGATGTGGAATTTTGGGATTGCGTGAAAGCAGAATTCAACAGGTTTTCTATATCATATAGAATGCAGAGTGTAGATGATTACCCAAATCAAGAGCAATTAAAATCACTTTTGGGTGTCATTGCGGATAAGGTTGCTTAGGAGTGTTCTTGTTTTGACCATACCGGGAATTATATCTAATAGTGATATTGTCAGGGCTAGGCTCAAGCACTCCTGGCTCGAAAACCAACTGTTGAATAAAACTTCTCAGGAGGTTGTTTATCTCTGGGCGGAAACCGGTTGGCCGGCATTAGAGAACGAGTTTTCTGAGAGAGTGAAAGACACACTCAATCTTGCTGATGATCTGGAAAATGGCTTTTCTCCTGCACAGTTGGTGGATCGTCTTGCGCCGTTTGCAAAGGTTGATCAGGAGGCCAAAGAGTTGATTAAACAGGCTGTGCATGAGGCTTATCTTGAATCCTCTAAAATCTCCGATTTTAGGATGCCGCTTCGAGAAGATGCTATGGCGTTGGGAGAAGCACTTGATGAACTACATAAGGCATGGCAGTTGCCGGTGACAGAAGGTCATGAACAGATTCTGAGAAGTGTATGGCAAAAAGTCAGCATAAAAGCAAAGGCGCTGCATACTATACTGGAACGCCTGCCCAAGGGCGTGGTGCTGCCCTGATGTTGCCGCGTATCCTGATTATCGATGATCAATTTGCTAGGGATAAAGCTGAGCAAGAATTGTTTCTGCTCCGCTTGAACGCAATAGAGTCTGTGAAGCCATCGCCAAAAGTCACCCATCCGGTCGCGGAGGTGGTTTATTGTTCCGGCCAACAGGTTACCGGGAATACTGTCAATAATGATTATCGCGTAATCCGAGAGGCAGTGGCATCGGGGTGGGCAGAAGAATCTCCGCACTGGTCATTGGTGATGCTAGATGTACGCTTTGATTCCGGCGCAACCGGCCCTGGTGGACTGCCGGAAGGACAGCCCGAGGATGAGCATTTTGGCGAAGTGGTTCGTCAATATCTGAAACGGGACTTCTCTGATTTGCCAGTCGTGATGCTTTCAGGCAAGCGGCAGCAGGAGCTTGCCGAGAGGGATACCCCCTATCTTTCCAAGGACGGACTGAATGAGCAGGCATTTAGGCGTTGTTTGTTGCGCCACGGTCTGCTGAGTATTGATCAAATACGCCACCTCCTGGGATTGCCTAACGATGTTGTTGTGTTGTCGGATTCTACGCTGGCCTGTTACCGGGAAGCCTTTGTTCATGCCCGTGGCAATGTCTCTGTTCTGATCCTGGGTGAAACAGGTACAGGCAAGGAGGTACTGGCAAACTATATTCATGAATGCTCCGGACGGCAAGGCCCGTTTATTGGAGTGAATGTCGCGGCCATTCCAAAAGATCTGCTGGAGTCTGAACTCTTTGGTATTGAAAAAGGTATTGCAACAGGAGTAAGTGGACGGCGGGGCAAATTTGAACAGGCCAATGGGGGAACCCTGTTTCTGGACGAGATTGGCGACATGCCTCTGGATGCGCAGGTAAAAGTGTTGCGCGCCTTGCAGGAAAAGAAAATCTATCGTGTTGGCGGGGAGAAGGCGGTCGAACTCGATGTTCGTTTGCTCTGCGCAACTTCCAGAAATCTTGCCGGGATGATTGAACAGGGTGCTTTCCGGGAAGATCTCTATTACCGCATCAACACTATCCAGTTGGAGCTGCCGCCGTTGAGAAAGCGCCAGGAGGAGATAGCGCCACTAGCCCGGGTGTTTCTGGAAAAAGCATCGAGGGCAGGGGGGAAGGCCGGACTGGAGCTGTCCAAGGAGGCCGTGCAGCGCCTGGAGACGCATGCGTACCCTGGTAACGTGCGGGAGCTGGAAAACATTGTTAGCCGGCTGGCAAGTGGAGCAGGGAGCTATCAGGTGCTTGACCAGGAAATGGTATCCCGCGCGCTTGAGAGCGCATCTGGTTTTCATTCTGCTCCGGACAAGAAGGAAAATTACAGGGATGCTTCAGACGGTTCTCGAGGTTACCCGAATATACCAAACCTCACACTGAAGGATCTTCCTGATCTTCTATCCAATATCAACATTGAGGCTGATCCGGAGACGCTTCGCGCTGCAAAATTGACACTGGATGTGGCTTTTCAGGAATTCCTGCAACGAGTAGCTGGTGCCGCGCTGGAATGTTGCCGTGATCCGGTCACGGGAAGCTTGAACCGTCAACGGGCCATGCAGCTACTCACCGGAAATCAACAACTCAAAGGTAAAGAACCAGCGAGAACAATTAACCGAATCCTCGGCCGCCCACTGGCGCACACGGTCAGCGACCAGGATTTGGAATACCTGATCGATCTCTGGAAAACAGCGGCCAGTCGTCAGGATGAAAGGGGAATTAAAGATGGCAGACAGTGCTAAAACCTACGTTCTTCACGTATGGGACCAAGATAGTAGCAATAAAGAAGCACCTAATCTGGTTTCTGTATTAATGCAAACTCTTAGCAGTAATGGTTGGGAACACTCAGCGTCATCAACTGACCAGACGAATAATCCAGAAATGGTGATACTGGTTTCTTTGCATAGGGATATCCAGACATTACCACTGAAAGACGCGCAAGTATTTCTTGGAGCATTGCCAAAAGAAGGTAAGGTATTGTTTGTAAGCCTGGGGTATCCGGATGCGGCCGCTCACGGATGCACGCATGCCAGCAACCAAGCCAGTCTTTGTGACTGGTTCTTTCATCTTCCTATTCTTGACGCAGAGGATCAATGGGCTGATTTCTCGAACTGGCTTAAAGACGAGAAGGCTGTATGCGCTTCCCGCAATATTGGAATTGATGTAGTACTGGATGGAGTTAAGCAATACTCCAAGGCACTCTATAGTGCGGTGGAGGAGCATATTAATCAAGGCGCGTTTCTTCTTGAGAAACTGTGTGCCTTGTACGAAATCACAGGTACATACGGCTATGATCGAGTGGAACATGATATCCATAGCCGCATTTGCCAATACAAAAACGATCCGGGTTCTGCAGAAGATCGTCATGAAAATATTGGAAAAGCTGTTATCAAGAAATCAACCGCAGATGACATGACCGCTCTATGGGATGGGCTGCGGTATGCGCATCTATTAAAGGCTGAAACAAATAAAAAAATATTGCTCATTGATGATAAGGCAACATTTTATGCGGATAAAGTGAAAAATGCTCTCAGTGTTTTCGGGTTGGATATACAGGTTGATTCAATAGACACATCTAGAAATGATAATAAAGAAGTAACCAAAAAGCTGGCAAATTATAGATCGTTTCAAAAATTAACAAATATGGATCAACAGTTGTCTGTTTGCATACTCAGCAATGACGGATCAAGTGATAAACAAGACATTTCCTATATATTTGGGGAATACCAAGTTATTCTGGTTGATTTACTAATGCCTGGACCTAATAGTCGAGAAGAATTGATTGGTATAGATATTATCCGCGGCCTGAGAAGACTGGCAATCGACCATGCCTCTGACAACAAGCGGTATAACATACCGGATATTATAGCCTTCAGTATGGCCGATGATGTGAATAAAGTGCAATCGGCCATGCGTTATGGCGCAGCGGGTTATATCTTTAAGCCACGAACGCTTGCATTGGCGGGGTTGCTGGGACGCTTGGGGAAAAACCCCAATACGCCTGCCATACATAATCGGCGGAACTTTCGACAGTTATATGAGCTTCCTGACACAACGGTACGCCTCCTCAAGCGCATGACCATACCTAGGCTGCGCTTCGATCGAGCCACCGATAAGCTAAGCGACCCAGAAAAACAATCTAGGGCAGATATGTTTCCCTTGGCTCAGAGAATGGCGAAGCTGTTGCAGCGCATCCCAAAGACGGATCTTCACGTGCATGTAGGAAGCTGTATGTCTCCCGAGTTTCTGGTGGTGGCTTCCGCAGTTATGTTGTTGCGCCATGAGAATTTCGCGGACATTTTATCAAGCTATAACACGTTTTCATCTTTTTGGTCGGGTAAGAAAAAATATACATTCATAGATGAACTTAATCTGGCAAAGAATATTTGTAACGAATTCGGTAAATATAGTAACGATGAACATGGGATAGATTGTATCGCCACTAAAGTAAGGGGCTTCCTGTTAAAACAAATCGAAATTTATAGCAAATCGACCGATCAAGAAAAATTTCGTATCTTTCGTTCCATACTGCATCAGAGTCTAGGCATTCCCGGACACTGGGATAATGAACGAGTGATACGAGCCATAGGACTCAAGCCCAATATTGACCTGTTTCTCTTCCTGATGACCCAGGGAAAACCTGACGGCCAGGATAGTCTCCCTGTTATTCGGGGGAAAGACGATATTATCCGGTTCTTTTTGTTATTTCAGGCGGCTAATGGAGGATACAATAAACCGGAACTCTGCTTTGAGGGAAATAGCCTGCGTGATTGCAAATTGCTCGATATCTTTAAATGCGGTGGCTCAACAGAAAGCACAAGTAGTTATAGGGAAGTAGCCAAGATATGGGAACAATGCCGGGAATTGTTTTATGGGGATCTGTTACGTCAGTTAAAAAATAATTGCTGGAGATTGTCAAGGGATGGCAACAATCAGGTGTATTGCAAGGTCAGTCTTGGACGCCAGCATGACGAACTGCTCTGCGAACTACCGGCTTTTGAAGAAGACCCCATTAGTTGGCTGCTTGCTACAGGAACCCGCTGCAATAATTTACTCGAATATCTCGAAGGATGTGAATTCTCAGGTGCTGAACACTTGCGTCATCCGTGGCTGATTCACCTGTATGCCCAGCAGGCCTCCTGGCAATTCGCACAGCAAGGTTTGATGTACGTTGAGTTGCGTGCAGCAGTCAGTGGATATGAAAATAGTAAACTGGGGTTTGATTTCCAGAGTGCCTGTTCGTGCATGGTCGCCGCTTTTAAGAATTCAACACAAGCATTAAAGGCACGCTATTATAGCCCAGAAAAAAATGATTATAAGGATTGGTTGTGGAACGAAGACGGATGCTTTGGTATCTCAGCAATTGATCCCTGTTTCCCACAGAAAGTTGGATTAACGCTTACCGGGAAGCGTCACAAGCCTATTCGGGCACTGCTTCGGGAAGCATCCGCAGCAATCATTTTTCGTTCAGATGCTGGCGAATCGTTGATGTCTGCACGAAATTTTGTTCACGCGGAACTGACACGCTGTCGTTTTGTAGGTTTCGATTTAGCAGGGCCTGAAGAAGACTTTCCGCCAGAGTTGTTTGCCACAGAATTTTCTCAAATCTCTCGTATGCATATTCCCATAACCGTGCATTCTGGTGAGAACGCGCCCCCACGATTTGTCGAGAATGCCGTGGTGGACCTTGGAGCCAAACGTGTTGGCCATGGGCTTTCAACAGCTGAAGACCGAACGCTGATGAATCGTCTCCGGGAGGATCGCATCTGTATCGAACTTTGTCCCAGTAGTAATTTTCAGACCAATCAGCTTGTCCCTTACAAGGAGTCGCCTGGTAGGGAGTACCCTTTAATAACGTACCTGAAAAATGGGAATGCGATTTGCATCAATACCGATAATCCGATTATTTCATATACAAACATTATTAAGGAATACTTAATGGCCGCGTGGTCATGCGGCGAGGGGGAGAGACTGACACTTTGGGATTTACTCCGTATTATCCGCATGGGATTTATTCACTCATTCATGAGCGTCCCAGACCGTAGAGCTGTGATTCAGTTGGCTGATCAGGCGCTCTTTGACCTGTTTATGAATGAAGAGATTGTTGAGGGTCTGTATCTGATGGCAGATGAACTTGAGCAATTAAAATAACCTAAGTTATAGAAGTCCCTCACCAGCGTGATCATCAAACAGTTCAGATTTCTTAATATACTGCATTACTGTCTTAGGGTCTTTGTGACGTGATACCTCCATCATCTTAAACAAACTGGCTCGGTTCATAGCCGCACTGGTCAAGAAGCCAGAACGCAGGCTGTGACCCGCGAAATCACCAGCATTCAGCCCCGCTTGTGTCGCCCACTTTTTAACAATCAACGCCACGCTGTAGGCGGAGAGGGCAGTAGTACCCACTTTCCCACCTTTATAGACCCGCCGAAAAATAGGACCACTTTCTATGGCTGACAGTTTGAACCAATGATCCAAAGCCCGAATGGGGCAATAGTGATCGGCTTGTATGATGGGAACCGTATCACCCATGCCTTCCTGGTCAGTTTTTGATTTCCTGATGCTGACGATCAGCCCCTGTTCTTTCCTTTCAAGGTCATCAACCTGAATGGATACCAACTCTGATCGGCGAAAAGCACCGGAAAACCCGAATAACAACAACGCTCGATCACGAGCTCCCGCTGGCGTATCCCTGTCAATGGGGTCAACCATCGCGCGGATACGCTCAGCTATCGCGGGTTCCTTGGCATTAGGGGACGTGCCATGGACACGCCTGATGCCAGCAAATGTGCCTTTGACCAGTTCACTATTGGTGGGGGATTCCAGGTCAGCCATGCGATGCGCCAATCGAATAGCCGCCAACCGGCGGCGTAAGGTGGCGGGAGATTTTCCCTGGTCGGCTTCTGATGAAAGAAACATGGCCACCGTTTCAGGACGTGCGGGGAGGGGAGCGAGTTCTTTTTGTTCACACCAAGCCTCAAAGATTTTCCAGTCAGCACGGTAAGCGCGGCGCGTGGAAAGGGCATGTTGTTCTGCCAGATAGCCCTTGGTCAGCTCGACTTCTTGTTCCAGATGTTCTGGAAAAGGATCTGGGTTTTTTGCCAATTCTCTAACGGCAGTTTTATTCTGGTCGGAACCATCCGTTTTATCCACGTTGAGGCCTCAATGATGCTGAAAAATGGATTAGGCACATTATTAGCGAGAATGTCCGTTATCGCAAGTAATAATGATCTGATTGTACTAGATTGTATGTCTGTCCGTATGTTTTGTGCTATTTTTCAATAAAGCCTGAATCTACTGGAAGTTGCTCATGAAAACATCAAAACCGAAAAATACCCGTGAAAAAGTGCGTACAGCTGCGTGGCAACTCATTGAGGAAGGCATTTCTCCATCAAGGACCAAGATTCGTGACCGTATCGGTCCTGGTGGATCAGATGCAACCGTCGCTGATGAACTGCACTGTTTTTGGACAGAACTTGGCGAGCACGTCAAACAATCAAAAGCGCGCCCAGATATTCCGGTTGAATTTATAACGGCTTTCAACGAAGTGTTGGAACAAGCACGGATATTGGAAGCACAACGATGGGAAACAGAAAGACGGGAACTATCAGAGAAGGCTGAATTGGCGGAGAAAGAACGTTTGAAGGCAATAAATGCCGCCGAATCAGCACAAGACGCGCACAGCAGAGTTTTAGCTGAATTACAAGAAACCCAGGAAAAGCTTAACCAGGCGAATGACCAAATACACCGATCGAAACAGCTACAGAAACGATTGAGTGAACGCACTAATAGCCTGCAAGAACAGCTCAAAGAGCTAAGGCAAAAAGAACATGATCTACAGCGCCGGAAAGCGAAGGAAATAGAGCTTGCTTATGAAAGAGCCCGGGAAACTGAAGAACGACTGACAAAACTCTACGATGAGCAACGCGGGGCCTACGATAAAGCCGCTGCTGAACTTCAAACCGCGAATGAAAAACTTTCAGCCACTGAAAAAGAGAAGCTTCAGCTAGAGCAGGCGCTGAAGGAAACAAAACGAGAAGTCAGTTTGTTGGAAACCAACGTCGCGGATCTTGCTGAAGCCCAAGTACAACTGCAAAAGCTTGAGAAGGAGAATGTGATCCTTTCATCCCAGTTGGAAAGCTGCATGAAAAGAGAAAAGGAAACGCGCCAAGCCCTCGACATGAAGATCGGTCAGTTGACTCGTGCAGAATTGGAACTCACTGCTGCAAAAGAGGCCATGCGCAAAATGAAAGAAAAGCAACACAAAAACAAGAACTTAAAGGCTTCAAGAAAAAATGAAGTCTCCATTTCTGAGGAACAAAACAAGCAATAATTGCCCCATAAATACAGCCACTTAGGTAATTCTATGAAAATATTTTGCCGAATATGTACGGATTGCCCATTTACCTCATAACGTGATTGCCATCAGTTCTGGCAATATCGCAAGCAGATGGAAGGCAAATGCAGATTCATAAGAGCAACATTAGTGAAAATGAGTGGTAAAAAGCCTATTTTGGCGCCTTTTAAGGGAATCTAATTGCATCAGACGCCCCAAAAGGCCGCCTAAGCGCATATAAGCTGAAAATAATACCAGCAGGTCAAGGTACCAGAAAAAATTGCTCTGAGAAGCAAAGAGAAAAGGGGTTCGAAAAATAGGGCATGGACGACAAATTAACAATAGTTCTTGGAATTGATAGATATTCTTGGAAGATTTTGACAAATTTTCTTTGTCGTCCACGCGATTTTTCAAATAAATCATGCGCTACAATTATTTAACATAATATACATTATGCGCAATCACGCTGGGGACTGGCACCCTCAGCCGGACCCAGGGACAGGGCCTCGAGACTAACAGAACACGCCAACTGCTTAGGAATATCGAGGACGGAACGGCCGTAAGGAACCCGAACGCCGAGGAAAGACAGACAAAAGAATGCCCCGCGAGCACGCCAATACTCCGGGGCGGTGGCTGATCGGTTGTCGACAACCTTTATCTACGAGATTCAGCGATGAACAGTGTAACTCATTTGCTGGCCGTGCAAAAGACACGCACCAGTGACCCACAATGACCTTCCCGCACCTGGCGGAGGGTCCACTACCGCACACACAGCCACGGCCCCCCAGGGCCACGCCTCCGCACCCGCGGAGGCTGGGCTTGTCTCTACTTCAACAAGTGTCACGCTGGTTCGCCAGGAAGCGAGGCTCAAGCGCATGAAACGCGGTGTTCTCACGTCCGGCCGGCTGCTCCACGAAGAAACCACCCAGGGCGGTTTCCGGTCCCGCGTCGCCATGCTCACCCTGACCTATCGGCCTGACGTCTCCTGGGACGCCCGGCACGTGACCCAGTGCATCAAGCGGATTCGGGCGTATCTGCGCCGCCGTGGCCACGCCTGCCGCTACGTCTGGGTGCTGGAGAACACCAAGGCCGGAAAACCCCATTACCACGTCCTCTTGTGGCTGCCTCGGGGCCTAACCCTGCCCAAACCGGACAAGCGCGGCTGGTGGCCCCATGGCTTGACCCGCATCGAGTGGGCACGAAACGCCATCGGCTACCTGGCCAAGTACGCCAGCAAGGGCTCTGGGGGCCATCCGTTCCCCAAGGGCGCCCGGTTGCATGGCAGCGGCGGCCTGTCGGCCTCTGCACGGGCTGAGCGGGCCTGGTGGCTGGCTCCCTCATGGGTTCGGGAGCATTTCAGCCTGGAAATGCGCCCTGCGCGGGCACCTGGCGGCGGCTGGATTTCTCGGGTCACGGGGGAATGGCTGCCCTCCCCCTGGCGGCTTGTCGCCCGAGCGTCGGATTGGTCCTGGTGTCGGTTCGAGCGGGTCGATAAGGGGTGCCCGGTACCAGTAACACGGGCACTTAGTCCCATGGGTGAGACTTTTCGGGGGTTTTGCCACGGATGATTGACGGAATGACCCCCTGGATTTTGGGAGCATTTTTATGACCTGGTATCAGCATCAGTACTTCGACGAAGACGGCGAAACCTTGCTGGAGCTTCGCCGCCGGAACCGCCTTTCCAATGCGGAAGCGGCCGAATTTCTTGGCGTCACCTTGCGCACGTTCTACCGATGGCTGCATCACGGCGGCCCGGAATGGGCAAAGCTGCTGCTTGCCCTCCGGGCCGGATTCATCCCCTGGGACGGTTGGCAGGGCTGGGAAATGCACAAGGGCTATCTCATCCCCCCCGGCTTTCGTTCCGGCGGCTACTGCGCGGGGGAAATCCTTGCCATGTGCTACGAGCGGCAGCTTTACAGCTGCCTGCGCCGAGAAAATCGCCAATTGAAAGAGGCACTTAAGCTTGTCTGCCTGGGCATGGTCAACGCCATTCCCCAGGACACCTTGCGCGCAAAACTCCCGGTAAAAATTTTGCACCCCACCCTACTACCACGGAGGAAATGGAAATGTTTGCTGACTTCGAAGCCGCGGATTTCGAAGACATGAAGCAGGAATTTGCCCAGATTGGCCGGGCTGACCTGGTTCCCCAGCTGGACCAGCTGCACCGAATGGCCGAGGTCATCTGGCAGCTTGAATCCCTGGCGGAAGCCTATTCCGAGCAGATTTTTGACCGGTTGACCCCGGCGGAGCTGGAAAAGTTGGACCCGGCCCCTTCTCCCCCGTGAGCAGCCATATCCACAGGATTCCAAGCCCCCGAAAGGGCTTGGGGGCCTGTGGAGATGTGGGTAACTGCAGGGCAGTTATCCACCCGAAGGGGCTGCGGAGTGCGAAGTTCCAATGTGTGAATCTTGGAATTTTTTGACGCCGCCCCGCAAATCGGTTTATTGTTTTTGCCGAAGTGACAAAGTGTCATTTCACTTTTTTGCGGAATGTGAAGTTATAAGATGCTCAGAAAAAGGAGGAATCCTGAAGTTATAAACTAGCAAATTACCGATTTGCCACGTTATACATTATGCGCAATTATGGTTGGGACTCAGCCTTCCACTAAAAAATAAAACCCCGCCATTTTGGCGGGGTTTTCAGGTCTACAGCATACTGACCTCTAGATGCCGGGATGAGTGAGATAATGGCTAGAGATCAAAAGTACGTGTCAGGAATATGGCCATGGAATCTCTTGTGACCGGATCATTCGGACAGTAATTGTCTGGATCACATCCCATGGTAATCCCCTCATTGGCGAGCTGTTCGATCCAGCTTGCGGACCAGAAGGATGCTGGCACATCGTCAAACAAAGTGCCTGTGGCGGCTGGCGGCACATAATCTGAACCGTGCTTGGATTTCAGGAGGAATACCGCCATCTGGCCGCGGTTCACACTGGCATCCGGGCAGTAGTTTCCGCCGCCGCATCCGCTGGTAATGGAATCCGCAGCAAGCGCTTCAATCCAGTCTGCCGCCCAGTAGGTCGTCGGCACGTCATCAAAAACAGTGCCAGTTGCGGCAGGTGGAATGAATGAAGTGCCATGGATACCACGCTCAAGGAATACGGCCATCTGAGCACGGGTTACCTCGTCCGTGGGGCAATACTTGTCGTCACCACAGCCTGAGGTAATGCCGCTGTCCGCCAGGCTCTGAATCCCGTCATAGGCCCAGTAGCCAATGGGGACATCGGCAAACATGGGATCATTGTCCTGATTGGTCACTGTCAGATCAGGAACCGCCAGGCCGTCATAGAGAAGATCCGTGCTGCTCACGGCAAACTGGATGGTATAAGCCTGATCACCGTCATCGACGCTGTCCTCCACCCCTGTAAGGGTGATAGTCTGTGGGATATCCCAGTTGGCTGGAGTAAAGGTCAGGCTTGCGGGAGACACTGTGCCCTCCCCCACGTTACTTGAAGTCAGGTTGACAGTCACATCCTGCTCCGGCGCACTTGCCAATCTCACCTGTACGGTTGCTGTCCCGCCGGCTTCAGTGGTGGTAAGCCCTGTATCAGGGGTAAGCGTCAAACCCGCGCGAATGGCATTCAGATAGATGGTGGTTACGTCCCAGTCCGAACCATTGCCTTCATAGCCGGAGATGGCGATATTGTCTCCTTGCAGGGCCACCCCTACGGGTACCAGACCGTTCGTGGAAGGAAACATCTGTTCCCGGATGACGTTTCCCGTGGCGGGATCGAGGCGCTCCATCCTGCCTTCATTTACACCTGTTGTCTCATTTGCCACATATCCGACCACCACGACAGTGTTGGTCACATTGTCCCAGGCAATATCATGGGCAGCGGCGGTTTTCCCCGCCGGCCCTGTCACCCTATGAGTCCACAATCTAACGGCGCCGCCTGCGCCATCCCCATCACCGTCATATTTGATCACGACCCAATCATAATCCTGGTTTGTCGAGTTGTCGGTGCCCCTGTTCAACTGCCCCACGACATAGACATCATTGTTTGCATCGACAATGACTTTCCTCGCCTGGTCGTACAAATGATTTTCATCCAGAGTGTCTGACCAGAGTACTGTTCCGTCGGCCGGATCAAACTTCCGCACATGCCAGTCGAAATCATTGGTCGATCCACCCAGCGTGCCGGACACACCAATTCGGCCTACCGCATAGTGATAGCCATTCCCGTCGACAGCGGCACCGTAACCATGGTCCTCCAGCCAGTAGTTTTGCCCAACATTGACAAAATAAGGATAGTTCGGATCGACTGTTCCTGTGGAACTATAATGAAACAGCACCCAATCCCCCTCATTCGTATTAAAACTGCGGAAAGCCTTGCCTGCCGTATAGATATCCTCGCTGTCGCTCAGCGCCAAGTCAAAGCAGTTGTTCCAGGGCCCCTGATACCAGAGGTGTTCCCAGTTCGCGGTGTTCCCATCCGCAGTCATACTTCGCACCCAGTGAGCCTGGTGGTAGTTTTCAGATGCATATTTGCCGGACCATGCGCCCCCAACGATGATATTGTCGGCTGAATCCACTGCTACGGTATAAAGACGATCCGTCGAGTCACATTTGTAAAAGTTACAATTTGTACCCTCCACGTCGCCGTCGTCGTATTCATGATCCCAGAGCTTGGTGCCTGTGGCATTGTATTTGACGACATAGGCATTGTCGTTGGCTGCGGTTCCGCTCTGGGAGCTGTCCACTGAACCCACGGTAACCACATTGCCCTGACTGTCGAATGCCACCTCATAGCCAAAGTCGTTCTTGTCATACCCACCATTAGTGCCGCTGTCTTCATGCGACCGCCACTGCTCTTCACCCACTTTGGCATACACCTGGGTTGTGGCGCCCATACTCATGGCAGCAATAACCGCCCACATGCTTAATACGAGTTTTTTGCGTTTCATCCACAACTCTCCTTCGTTTCGTGTTACCTCACTTGGTGAAACGCATAACAGACAAAAAACAGCTCATGATTATTTTGAGCCGTGATGTCCTGTCACGGAGAGTCGGTCTGCCGAAGGAAGGCTAACAGTGCAGCGGCGCGCCGGGTGAGATAATAGGTGTTGCCTTTTGCCGACGTCAGTATTTTCCCGGCGGTTTCGGCATGGGAAAGTGCTTTTTGTGTTTCCTCTTTGCCAGCAAAGATCTCTCCCAGAGCAAAGTGCGCTTCGCCAACCAGCCAGTGATCCGCCGGCAACTTGCCCTGTCGAATCGTCAGTCCTTCTGTAGCCAGCTTTTCAGCCTGCGGAAAATCACCCATAGCTGCCAGAGTCCTGGCCAGGCCCAAGAGGCTGTAGGAAAGATACAGGTGACCGGCGGGAAGCAGCCGGCGGCGAATGTCCAGCGCCTGGGCATAATACACTCTTGCTGCCCGGTATCGCCCCAGCTCAAAGTTGGCCTGCGCCAGATTATTGAGTATGGTGGCCGACGAAAGATCGTCAATACCATTCTTCCGGAGCGCAATCTTGAAGGCTGTTTCAAACTCCTTTATGGCTTCTTTGAACCTTTCCCGTGATACCAGGAGCAGACCCAGGTTGTTACGCGCTTCGGCAACCCGCATGTGGTTCTCACCGAGAACCTTGATGCGTATGGCCAGGGCCTCCTGGATATAGGGCAGGGCTTCATCCGGCTTGCCACGGGAATCGAGCAGCAGCCCCAGGTTGGTCAGGGACTGGGCTTGCTCTATATGAGGCTCCAGGTAGATGCGCTTTCTCAGGCGCACTGCCCGGCGAAAGAGCTTTTCCGCCTCTGCCGTCTTTCCCTGGCGAAACAGAGCCAGCCCCAGATTGTTGACGTTGGCGGCGTACTCGGGTGAGTACACGGAAATCGGCGAAGCCCCCAGGTTCCTGTCCCGAATGGACAGGGCCTGGCGCAACAGCTCCTCTGCCCTGCGATACTTACCTTCCGAAAATTCCACGGAGGCCAGGTCATTCAGCACCTGGGCATAGGGGATATGCTCCTTTCCAGAAAATTTTTCCAGCTGGCGCACGCTTTCCTCAAGGTAGGATCTTGCTGTCGAGAAATCCCCCTGCAGCCCGTACAGGCGCCCCAGTTTGCTCATGGTCATGGCATGAAATTCCTCATCCTTGCGGATTTCCAGCGCCTGAACCAGCAGTTTTTTCGCCTCTTCCAGGTTTCCCAGCAATCGGTGATTTTCCGCGATCAACACCAGCAGTTTGGCGACTTCCCCGGGGCTGCCGGTATTGGCATTGCGCATAACGGAAAGCGCCTCCTGAAATACTTTTTCCGCTTCGGAATAACGCCCCAGGTTCTGATAGGTTCGTCCGATCACCGTCATCAGGGCAGCCTGAAGATCCGGCTGATCCAGCAGCGTGTGCCGGATTTTTTCCAGTCCCCTGTCGAGAATCTCTCTGGCGGTGACTTCCCTTCCGGGGGCCTGACCGGGATTGGCCACCTGGAAAGCATCGATGAGCAGATTGGTAACCTGAATGGCCTTATTGCGCTCCAGTTCGGTCTTGTGCACCTGCCAGGCCATGAAGCCCGCAAATAGCAGGGATAACGTCAGTACCAGCACAACAGCGGCCACCCAGATGCGATTGCGGCGCAGATACTTCATCCCCCTGTAGGACCATGTCAGGGGCCTGGCGGAGACTGGCTGATGCCGCCAGCGGGCCAGAATATCCCGGCGAAAAGAGTCGGCTGTGTCATAGCGCTGTTCCGCCACCACTGACAGCGCCTTACCCACGATAGCGTCCAGATCACCGCTGAATATCCGCAGCAGTTTCCTTTCCGTGGTGGAACATTTCCGGGCCTGCTCCGCCAGTTTGTCGGGAGCGCCGCGGGCCCAGGAAATGAGGGGATCACGCGGATTGCTGAACAGATCGATACCGGAGTGGGACAGTGCTTCTCCGGTCAAGAGCTGGAACAGCAGCTGTCCAAGTTGATGGATATCCACGGCTGTCGTAAGCGCCCCGCCTGTTTTCTGTTCCGGGGTGATGTAGGCAGGAGAAAAATCCGTGGCGGCGGGGGCTCCACCAGCCTGGGTTCCGGCGGATATGGCGATGCCAAAATCCAGCAGCTTCACCATATGCTCATCATTGACCATCACGTTGGACGGCTTGATGTCACTGTGTATGACCAGATGCCGGTGGGCGAACTGAATGGCCTGTAACAGATCGACGAACAGTTTCAGGCGTTCATCAACTGTCAGCCTGTGCTCATCGCAATACTCGGTAATGAGGACGCCCTTGACGTATTCCATGACGAAATAGGCACGGCCGTCATCCGTCTTTCCTGCATCGAAAAGTTGGGCGATATTGGGGTGTTGCAGCTCCGCCAGGAGGCTGGTTTCGTTGGCGAATCGCTCGAGAATACTTTTGTCATCGAAACCGGCGGGAATGATCTTGATGACAACGGTTCGCTCGAACTGCCCGTCATCCCGGCGGGCGAGGAAAACGCTGCCCATGCCTCCCTGGGCGATGAGGTGGCTTATTCGGTAGCTCCCGAGGCAGCTGTCCCGCAGCCAGTAGTCTTCCAGCTCATTGAGCTGACTGCGCATCACCGTGGACGACAGGCCATCAAACCAGGTGGAGGATGCCTGCTCAGCCCGCAACAGTGCTTTCAGGCGTCGACAAAGTTCCTGATCTTCCTCACAGATTTCCTTCAAGCGGACGTTGCGCGCTGGTTCCGACAGTTCCAGCAGTTCCAGAAACAGGTCAAGCTCAGGGTGTTGTTCCGGTGTCATCATCCGCTTCGCTGAACAGGCGTTGGTACAAGAGTGTCTTCGCCACCACCCAGTCGCGTTTTACGGTTGCCGGAGAGATTTCCAGCGATTCAGCGGTTTCTTCGATACTCAGGCCACCAAAGAAACGGCAGACGACAACATCGACCAGGCGGGGATTTTCCCTGCTCAGTTCATTTAACGCATTATCCAGTTCGATAAGCTCATCACCGCGCTGGGCCGAAGCAAGTTGAACCTTGTCCAGAGGAATATCAGCATGTTCCCCTCCCCGCTTCTGGGCCCGCCAGTGACGGGCATTGTCCACCAGGATACTGCGCATGGCACGGGAGGCAACCAGCAGAAACTGGTGATTGTCCAGGATGGGCGTACGGTTGTGTTCGACCATCTTCAAATAGGCTTCGTGTACGATGCTGCGCGTACCCATGCGGCCCTTTTCCCAAAGACGGGAACGGTGGATTCTGGCCAGTCGTTTCAGGTCATTGTAGACCTGGGGCAGCATGTCTTTTAGGTTGTCGTTCTTCAAGGGCCCTGAAAAAAGCAGTGTTTTCTGTTGAATTGTTTCCCTGTACGGCAGCCAACGTCCTGTCATCCCCATGGTACCATGGGGCAGCGCATTCCACCCACAACAGCCTTTGCCCAGATGATTGATATCCTGCTCGCCGACTACAGCCGCCCCGCGCATCAACAGGCTATCCTCATGCTGCTGGACGCCTATGCCCGTGACCCCATGGGCGGCGGACAGGGACTGGAGGAAGGTGTCAAATGCCGACTGCTGCCTCTGTTGGCCCAACAGCCGGGCGCCTTCAGCGTATTGGCCTTCGTCGATGGAAACCCGGCAGGGCTGGTGAACTGTTTCCAGACCCTATCCACCTTCCAGGCCAGGCCGCTTGTCAATATCCATGATGTCGCCGTACTGCCGGAATACCGCGGCCGGGGCCTGAGCACGGCCATGCTGCAAAAGGTGGAAGAAATCGCCCGCCAGCGCGGTTGCTGCAAACTCACCCTGGAAGTCCTGGAAGGCAACAAAATCGCTCGCCGGGCCTATGAGAAATTCGGGTTTTGCGGCTACGAACTGGACCCGGCCCTGGGCCAGGCCCTGTTCTGGGAGAAAAAGCTGGCCTGATTCAGGACACGGGCCGCAGGCGCCCGTTCTCAGACATGGCCACGGCAATGGGCCGCGTGGGCCGGAAGCTCCCCAGCACGATCATGCTGATCACCGTGATGGGCACACTGAGAAACATGCCGGTTATGCCCCAGATCTGTCCCCATAGGGACAGGGCCAGGATCACCACCAGGGGACTGAGATTCAGGGAGGACCCCATGACTCGTGGCTCCAGCACATTGCCGATGAGCATCTGCACCGTGCCCAGGGAAACCAGCAGGGTGACGAAGGGCGTGAAGGTGTCGAACTGCACCAGGGACAGGGCCGTGGGCAGCAGCACGGCAATCATGGAGCCAATGGTGGGAATATAGTTCAGCAGGAAGATGAGCAACGCCCAGAACGGCGCATAATCCACCCCCACCCAGACCAGGATGGCGTAGCTCACGACGCCGGTGAGGGCACTGACCAGGGTTTTAACATACAGGTACTGACGAATCTGTATCTGGATATCCTGGAGCATTTTCTCGACCCTTCCCCGGCGCTGCTTGTCCGGGAACATGATTTTCAGCTTTATGGAAAAATAGCGTTCTTCCAGCAGCAGAAAAGCCACATAGATGGCCACCAGGCCGGCGTTGCCGGCGATGGCCATGATGGCGCCGGCGATATTGCCGATGATCTTGCCCAGATTCAGGCTGGAAGCCCAGTGTTGCAGGCTGGGGCCGACCTCGATGCCGGTAAGCGAGGAAAACTGCGCCAGAATCTTGCTGATATTGTCCTGGTACGAGGGCGCGGCGATGCTGACCTGTTCCACTGTATCACCGATCATCTGCACCACCCCGCTAATGAGCAGAACCACCACCAGCAAGGCGAGCAGCACGCTGAAATGCCTGAAGGGCTGCTTGCCAAGAATGCGGATTTGCCGGATATGGGCGGCGATGGCGTCGATGATGTACCACACCATTACAGCGATGGCGAAGGGAATCAACAGGGCTTTGCCAATGACCAGCAGGGCAAGAACGGCGGCGCTGGTCAATACGGTGGCGATAAGGGTCAGTGACATGGCTCCATTTCCTTTGCGGCGACCAGCAGGGCCAGATCCGAGATGTCGGTCCGTATCCTGGCGGCATTGCCATCTTCACGGTAATAATGGACGTCCAGTTCCCGGAACAGGTGCAGCAGCTCGTTTTTCTTCAGTCGCCAGTCAGGGGCGGAAGGGCCTCGATCCATGTATACCTCCCGGGTGAAGGTCTGGTAATAGATTATACCCCCGGGCCGCAGGGCGGAGACCAGGTGGGGCACAAGCTTTCTTTCAAGGAAAAAAGACACCAGGATGACGTCGAAACTTTCCGCTTCGGGCGGACTGGCCACTACATCACGGACTTGTGTATGCAGGCTCAGCCCACGACTGGCCGCGGCTGCTTTCAGGCGTTCCAGGGCTACCGGCGAGAAATCCCAGGCATGGGTTTCCAGCCCATGCTCTGCCAGCAGCAGCGCGCTGGCGCCCCGTCCGCAGGCCAGATCCAGCGCCCTGCCCTCCTTTGGCAGCAGATGCAGATTGCGCAGTAATACCTGGGCGGGATTGCCCAGGTCTTCTGCCTCGCCATGGCGCCGATTCCACTTGTCCAGGTAATCGACATTCAAAGGCTGTCCAGCCCCCGGGCCAGGTCGTCCTTCAGATCCCGCACGTCTTCCAGCCCCACGGAAATGCGGATCAGGCCATCACTGATGCCCGCCTCGGCGCGCTGTTCCGGCGTGAGGCGCCCATGGGTGGTGCTGGCGGGATGGGTGACGGTGCTCTTGGTGTCCCCCAGGTTGGCGGTAATGGACAGCAGGCGGGTGGCGTCTATGACCTGCCAGGCCGCCGCCTGACCGCCTCGCACTTCGAAAGACAGCATGCCGCCGGGCAGCTTCATCTGCCTGTCCGCCAGGGCCTTCTGGGGATGGCTGTCCAGAC
>Ga0256832_1000098_pt1 | contig 51151 bp, 47 predicted proteins | sample 134614metaG_FD_190534 | JGI IMG/M metagenome (GOLD analysis project Ga0256832, IMG submission 190534) | Hydrothermal vent microbial communities from Lau Basin, Pacific Ocean - 134-614 | ecosystem: Environmental > Aquatic > Marine > Hydrothermal vents | place: Pacific Ocean: Lau Basin | collected...
ATTCTTGTCCGCAGTGCAACAGCTATTTGAAAGATATATTTCAGGGAAAAGAATTAAGGATAAAAGCAATAACAATTGATAATAAATAAAATACTATGTGCGATACTCATACTCCAAACACGATAATAATCAGTAAACCCGGTGAGCAACATACACATTCTCACCATGAACATCACGACCATCACCACAGTCACCCTCACGATCATAGCCATACTGACAATGAAGGCAGGGTTATTGAATTAGGAAAAGATATTATGCAATTCAATGATGTGGGGGCAGCGAGAAATAGAGGTTATTTTGATGCTAAAGAGATTGTAGCTCTTAATTTGGTAAGCTCTCCGGGATCGGGCAAAACCAGTATATTGGAAAAAACATTGGCTGATCTCAAAGACGAAATCAATTTTAGTGTAATAGAAGGAGACCAGCAAACGATGAATGACGCAGATAGAATAGATTCTCTCGGAATACCTGTTGTGCAGGTCAATACAGGAGCGCTTTGTCATCTGGAGAGCGATATGGTTTATGAGGCAGTAAAAAATCTTAATCCTCCGCCAAAATCATTTCTTATGATAGAAAATGTCGGTAATTTGGTCTGCCCATCGAAATTCAGGCTCGGAGAAGATTATAGAGTAGTGATTATTAGCACAACAGAAGGAGATGACAAACCGATAAAATATCCGGACATGTTTGAGGGATCTGATGTGTGCATAATAAACAAAATTGATCTTTTACCATATCTTAATTTTGATGTGGAAAAAGCAAAAGATTATGCAAGAAAAGTAAATCCGAGGTTAGTATTTTTTGAGGTTTCAGCAACAACAGGAGAGGGTATGGATAATTGGTATGAGTGGTTGAAAGGACTGAGAGTTTAATGAGCTGTTTTCTATAATGGGCGCATTTCATTTTTTCGCGTTGCGGGTTGATTCTCCTTTAGGAGTCAGAGGCAAAAAATGGGAAAAGCAAAAAAATGAAATACACCTTCTAGAATCCACTAGTAATAGATTTTAATATTTTTTTAAATTAATAAATAATGTGTTTAGCAATACCGGGAAAAATAATAAGTATAGATGACCAATTGGATGATGTGTTTAGAATAGCAAAAGTCACTTTCAATGGTATAATAAAAGAGGTAAATCTTGTGATGGTTCCCGAAGCCAAAATAGGAGATTATGTGATGGTACATGTAGGTTCGGCAATAAGCATTGTGGATGAGGAAGAAGCCAAATACACTATGGATATTCTTATGAAGATGGATGAATTGACGGAGTTAAATAAAGACGAATACGATATTGAATAAATAATTAGCATTATGATATTCAGACTTGCTATGTGGATTATTATGATTTTCGGCGGTATTGCCGGAGGTTATTACTTGGATAGTCTGCTATTTCCTGAAATTCACAAATCATTGATATTTCATGTTTTAAGTTTTGTGCTTGGAGTTTTTCTTTTGAATTTAGTGCTGAGAATTAGTAGAAATACCGGAAGAACATTGGCCAAATACGGTAGAAAAGGCGAATTGAAGCGTTTGGAAACTAATGTTCTTGTGAAAGAGGGAATATATAAGTATATGCGCCATCCTATGCATTTGGGACTTATGCTTTTTCCTTTGGCTTTTGCGTTAATGGTAGGGTCGCTTTCATTTATTTTGATAATTGCGCCCATAGAAATTTTATTAATGCTTGTATTGATTAGAGTTGTAGAGGAACCGGAAGCTATCAAGAAATTTGGAGATGCATATTTGGAATACAAAAAGCAAGTCCCTGCATTTTGCTTAAAAATCGCATGCCTTAAGGAGTTGTTAAAAGAAATACCGAAAAATATTATGATGTAGCATACCCTTTGTTATTTCAAAAACATTTAATAAGGGCAAATGGGTGCATTTCATTTTTTCGCGTTGCGGGTTGATTCTCCTTTAGGAGTCAGATTTATCCTGTGAAATCTACGAAGTATTTCAACAGGAGGCAAAGCAATGGGTAAAGTGAAAAAATTGTAGATTATCATTGAAAAGTATACCACAAAAATGAAATACACCAGAGCAAATACCTGTTTTTATTAATATATTGCATTTTCTATGCAACATATTTTGAAGTTTAAGCAAATAAGATACCGGAAAGGCTATTAATAAATAGGTGTATTTTTTTTTCGCGTTTTAACAAGAAGTTTTGTTGATGTTTTTAATATAGCGTACCTACGGCACGTATTTTAGTTGGTATAGTCATATTTTGTACCTAATGGCACATTGCTGTAGTTTATAAATGTAAAACTGCTTAATTTCATAAGTGGGATGGTTTATCCAAATAGAAAAAATAACGTAAAATGCGAAAAAATGAAATACAGTCTATTTATTGGATAGCTCAGATATTTAATTTATATAATAATTTAAAACATATTAAAATTATGAAAAGAATAATTGCTTATATTGTACTTAGCTCTATTGTTTTATTGAGTAGTTGTAAGAAAGAAACTTTGGATTTTACATCGGATAAATATTTTGATGTTGAGCAATTTTTAAAATCGTCCAATTGTGATACTGATTGCCAAAAAGCTGCAAGTTGTGAAGGAAAAATAGTAAAATTGAGAGGAAAAGTCAATTTGGACAACGCTGTTAAAGAACAAGGAGAATTCTGGCTAAATGACGTTGAAAATGAGAAATATCAAATTAATGTAAAACTTGATCCAAGTATTGTTGATATAGTTTTTTACAAGCTTGATGATTTCAAAGATGAAGTAGTAAGGGTTGAAGGAGAAATTGAAGGTTTTGATGCACCTACAAATGTTTCTTGTGACAGAAAATTTATATTGAAAATTGATGATGAAAAAAAAGTGACTAGTGAATAATTCTGGTTAATATATAGGTCTCTAAAGAAAAGGGTGTATATCATTTTTTCGCGTTGCGAGTTGATTTCTCCTTTAGGAGTCAGATTTATCCTGTGAAATCTACGAAGTATTTCAACAGGAGGCAAAGAATAGTAAAACGAAAAATGAAATATACCTAAAGCAAATACTCCGTAATACCTACAATTTTATTCCTTAAATTTCCGGCAGCTAATTCCATATTATTGAGAAATAATTCGCTTGTTGTCTCGGGTAAATCCACAAAATCTGTAACAGCCTTTATCGCTGTAAAATCAGTATTGTGCAAAGAACATACCCATGCTACAGCAGCAGCTTCCATCTCTTTTATATCTACACTATTATCTGTCATAATTCTCAAATCTTCAACTGATAAATCAAAAGAATCGCCTGTTGATATTAGCCCTTGTTTTAAACCAAATTTTTTAGATATGTCATAGCTATCTATAACTTTATAACTTCCCATACCATATTCTGAATATCCTCCCGGAATGGATATTCGCCTGTCATGATATATAACCTTGTCTTGAGCGATATACACATCACCGATTTTTGCTTTTTTACTAGAAAAACCACCGGCAGTCCCACAATTGATTACAAGATTTGGATGAAAATTATTTATTACAACAAAAGTGTTTAAAGTTGCTGCTTGAGAGCCGATATTATCAACTTTATATTCTTCGGATTTACCGTTTAATGACAAAATCAATGATTCATTTTTATTTGTATAAATCTCAATGGGATAAAAAGTTGAACTTGCTTTTTCTAAACCGAAATAATCAATTATAGGCAAAGCCTCTTCATGCATTGCCATGACCAATGCAATTTTTTTATATTTCATAGTATGATACTATTCTACTATTTTTTCTTACAAGTGTTTACTCCAATTATCCTGTATAGAGGACAAAAATTAATAAGCGAGGTCAATAATAGCACTATGCCGATTACCAATAAAACCATAGCGGTAGTGTCGCTAATCTTTCCAAAATAATATAGCGCCATAATAATGACAGCAATAACAATTCTTATTATTTTGTCAGTAGGTCCGATATTTTTTTTCATATTTCTAACTTTTGTTAATAATGGCGAAGATAATAAAAAATAACAACTATTTGTAGTCAAATATTGTAAGATTGACAAATATGCGATAATTTAGGAATCAGAATCCTAAATAACCAGGTTAAATAGGAATCTAAATCCTAAAATATCGCTTTAGTTCAATATCCGATAATATTTTTGTCATTAATATCTACACAAGACAGTTCAAATTTTTTATAATTTGTTAGAAACTTTGCATACTTTTTAGGGTTAAATTTATTGCAATTCCATTTTGCTTCAATAGCTAAACCTGAATCAGAGCTGTCTTTTATTACAAAATCTATTTCATTACCATCAGTCGTCCTCCAGTATCTTATATTTTCAGGAATGTATTTTATTCGTAGTTGGTTGTAAACGAAATTCTCAAATAGCATACCTTTATCTTCTCTATATGCAGGTAATTCAAAATTATTTATCAAGCTATTTCTTAATCCCAAATCATTGAAATATATTTTGGGCATCTTTATGAATTCTTTTTTGAGATTGCTAAAAAATGGTTTAACCAAATCAATGTGAAAACATTTTTGTAAGATATATACATACCTCTCCACGGTTTTGTTATCCAGTCCAATCGTTCTGCCCAAACTATTTTTATTTAAAATATTACCTGTTTGTAATGATAAAAGCTGTAACAATACCAAAAACTTTAATTCTTTATCGACTTTGGATTCCAAAATATCTTTTCTCAAATACGAATCTTTTAATTCGTTTAACAAATGTATTTTTTCTGCCTTATCTTCTTCCAAAACTACTGCCGGATAACCTCCGTATATCAGATACTCATTTAAAAAACTCTTGATACTTCTTCGATACAATGATTTGTAGCTTGGTTCTTGTACCATAAAACTAATCTCATTATTTAAGTCTTCCTCTTCCTTGAATTCCAAAAACTCATTGAATGACATTGGATATAGATGAAAAATTCTTTTCCGGCCGGCAAGAGAATCTTTGAATTTTTTGTCTATATAAAAAGCACTACTCCCCGATGCAATGATTTTAACATTGTAATCATATTCGTCGTATAAATACTTGAGAAAATTAGACGGATTGGAGAGATACTGAATTTCATCTATTAATATGTATATCCTTTTGGATGCTTTACCATCAATGATTTTTTTGGGTGTTTCTTGTACAAAATCAAATATAGCATTAGGGTTTTTGTCTAGAGTAAGTAATAATAGTTTATTTTCCAAATTGATAAATGCAACTATCTCATCCCTTTCTCTTAATTTTTTGAATAACTGTCGTAAAAGAGTAGTTTTACCAACCTGTCTTGCTCCTGTTATGATTGTGTAGCTTTTGTGATCCAGATGTTTTTCAAGACTTTTATATAGATACCGAGCTTTCATTGTAATATTTGCTACAAAGATACGAATTATTTTTAGTAAAACGATAATATAGGAGACAAATTCCTAAATAACCCGGTAATATAGGAAACAGAATACTAAAATATCGCTATATATTATAAAAATCAACTACAGGTCATACCTGTTATGATTTTCCATTCACCATTAAAATTTTTCCAAATAAGAAATACACCATTTGTGCCCGATTTTGGGGCTGATTCCTTTTTTTGAAAGGTTCTAACCACAGGTCATATCTGTTATAATTTTCCAATCACCATTAATGTTTTTCCAGATAAGATTAAAATACCCTGAGGGTTCATCTTTTTCTCTTTGCAATTTGTATCTACCAATAAGGTAGTATGTATCTTCTCCAAGTTTTTCGATTAAATCAATATCAAAGTGTAACTTACCCATTATAGTTGTATCAGGATAGGATTTCTTATAGTTATCGAGAGTTGTTTGCCATCCATAGGTTATCCCTTTGCTACCTACAAACTTCAAGGAGTCATTTTTCCAATAGCCTTCCATAAATTGTTTTATATCACCGTTATTCCAAGCCTCCTCTTGCATTTTCATAACTTTTTTAATTTCTTCTTTTACATTAGTGCCTGATTTGGAGGATGATATATTATTACAGGATGCCAATACAGCAATAAATATAAGGATTGATACGAATTTCATAGCAATGATTTTAATTGTTTGGTTTCAAAGGTAAAAAATTTGTGAAATTTTGATAACAATTATGCTAATTTCAATTAAATAATTTTTATCAGGCAGCGATTGATATACTTTATGTCTCTATTAATAAAGTGGTTAAATAACTTTGTCCTGCTCCTATTGCATATTTTTATTAATACAAACTTTTTAACAATGAAAAACTTATCCTTGATTTTCGTACTATTTTTTATTTTTTCACATAATTTAAAAACTTTTAGTCAATGTACTCCGGTACCAAGTAATGACAGTCCATGCATGGGTGATCCAAATTCTTTTTATGATTTTGGGGATGGAGGTGAAACACAAGGTACTACTTGCTGTGCATTAGGATACAATGATGATCCTAATGCAGACAAGGCCAATGTTTCTTGCGGAACAGCAACCGATGACGATGCGGTGTGGTATAGAATGAATATTAATCCAAACTATGACGGTATAATGTTGAGCGTGTATGATGAATATGATGTGAGTCTTGGATATGAACATTCAGTTGAAGTTTATGCCGGTTCGGAGAATGCATTTTGTGATGGCACTGCTGAACTTATCAAAGCATATTGCATAGGAGAATCCGTTACTGAAAGTCATATAGGATGTTTACAAGGCAAAGAGTACCTTTTTATTAAAGTATCATCGACAGAATCAGATTGTGGATCTTTTTTTATATATGCATTTCAAGATAACGTTTATGGAGGAGCTAATTCTTGTGAAGTTATTTCAGATGAAGAGACTCTTTATCCTGTTTCATCAATAAGCCCTAATTTACAGTTTGAGTGTGTCACAGGGTATTTAAACAATGATTTTTGCGCTGCACCTGAAGTCTCTGATGCTTGTGATGTTTTTGAAACTAATCCAACTATGTGGTACAAAGTTGTTGTAGATGAAGATGCAAATCAATTATATACAAATGTCACTACTCAAAATGGATGGACTCCGGTTTGGTCTGTCTTCAAAGGAGATTGTTTCAATCTTATTAATGCTGCAGCTCCGGGTGAATATAAATGTAGTACCGAGTCATCTCCTTTATTGACAACTGTAAGTGAAGGTGTTTATTATATTGCAGTTTCTTCGGAAGAAGGAGATATTTATAGCCCATACTTTGAATTATGTGTTTCAACGACCAAAATACCTGTTATTTGTCTGGGTGAAGAGGATTATTGTGATAATGACGAAAGCACTTCTTTCCAAATAATAAATAGAGAAAATATCGAGAATGAAAGTAATGGTCCTCCATACAATGGACCTTTTTGTCCGGGAGAAAAATTGACAATGCAGGTCAAATTCACTTATCACACTGAACAAACTAATGATGAAAGATTGCTGGCAATGATTCCTGATTTTGGAAATGGATGGGATATCGATTACTATGATTTATATGCTAATCCTCCTGTTACCGCGTTAAATGTTGAAGCAGAATGGTATGAAGAAGATAATAGTTGTTATCCGTATGTAACCGAACCTTTTGAAGATTTATGTATATATTTTGATGATAACTCTAAAATGCATTTATGTAATATTCTTTGTGAAGATTGTCCATGTAATACAGGATTGGAAGTAGGAGATCAAATCCCGAGCGGGTATTTTTGGGTTCAAGATTCTGATGAAAATACTTGTGATTCAGAAGATTGTTCTCCATCAACCAAGAGAGGAGTTCCCGGAATAAATGGTGAGACTACTGTTATTTGGACCATTGAATTAAAAGTAAAAGAATTCTCTGATTCTTTATGTGAGTACAATGATGATCTAAGTGTGAGTTTTATGACATTTTCTGATGGAGTTGCAGGCTGTCATAGTGATAAAAAAGCTGAATGCCTATTGGATAAGCCGCAACATTCACCTCGATGGAAGGTTAATTGTCAAATGACTAATCGAATAGTTGCAACTCCTGACAATAAGAATATTTGTACTGGTGATACTGTTGGAATAAAAATCAAAAGCGTTGGTGATACTACAAAAATGATAGTGGTTTCATTCGATGATAATCCCCATGTTCAAGGAGAGAAAAGAGATACATTTTCTAATGGTTTTGGTGTTATAGACGATACATTGACTCTTTTAAATGGAGCAATATGTGATTCTCAAGTAGTATATTATTATGCAGAATTTTTGGATAATGTTTCATTCTGTACTACAAAAACCGACACTATCAAAGTATATGTTCACCCAAAACCACTTTATTCAATTGATAAAACGGATGAGACGGCATTTGAAGCAAAAGACGGCACAGCGAATATTATATCAGGGTGTAATGATAAGAATTACTCATTCGAATGGAGCACCGGGGATACAACGGCTTTTATTCAAAACCTCGCTCCGGGTAAATATTTTTTCACTATTTCAAGTGAAGTCGGTTGTAGTATATTGGATAGTATAGTTATTGAACCATATATTTGTGCAGATTTATCTTTGGATTATCAGAAAAATGATGTGAGTTGTTATGGAGAATGTACCGGGAGTATTAGTATTAATAATTTGGTAAATGGGAAAACTCCGTTTAACTATCAGTGGAATACCGGTGATTTTACATCAGATATCACCAATCTATGTGCAGGTATGTATTTTGTCAAAGTCACAGACTCCGTCAATTGCAGCATAATAGATAGTATTATTATCGATTCGCCTGAGAAATTATTGAGTAATATTTCTTCTACAAATGAAATGTCCTTAGGAGCAAATGATGGAACTGCCGGTATAAATCCTTCCGGAGGAACCGGTCCATATACTATTATTTGGAGTACAGGAGATACTGGTTTAAGTATTGCCAATTTGAGTCCGGGAACTTATTATGTTACTATTACTGATGCCAAGGATTGCATACTTGAAGATAGTGCTACAATACAGTCATTTGAATGTAGTACACTGAATATTGTCTCACAACAACAGAACGTATCATGCTTTGGAGAATGTGATGCTAGTATTATCATATTAAATGTTGAAAATAGCACGGGAGCACTTAACTACCAATGGAATACAAGCGACAATTCAGCTTCATTGGATAATTTATGTTTAGGGACATATACTGTGACTGTTACAGATTCACTTGGTTGTTCTGTTTCAAAGTCATTTTCGATCACACAACCTGAAGATATAATCATAACAATAGATAGTGTAAAAAATATTGATTCCAATGGTTATGGCGCAATATTTATCACAACAAATGGTCAATATGAATACAGTTGGATAGGACCTAAAGGCGATGAGGGTAATACAAAAAATCTAACAGGAATCGATAGTGCAGGTTGTTATACATTTGTAGCAATCGATACCACAACAGATTGTAGTAAAGACACTACAATATGTATTGAGAAAATACTTGGGTTAAATAAACTTACAAAAATTGGTAGTATAAATTTATATCCAAATCCGGCTTCAACTTCTTTCTATTTGAGTCTTCAAGGATTTAATGATAACATTGCAGAAATAACTATTTATGATGTTTCTGGAAAAAAAGTATTATCAAAGAGTTTGAGTATAAATAAGAAACTGAACAGTATTGGGATACAAAAAATGAAAAAGGGGCTATATTTTGTAAAAATTAGTCTGCGAGACATAATATTATTTAAAAAACTAGTAGTAGGGATATGACCTTACCAATAAAACGTTTTTTCTCATTTTGAAAGATTATCCAAGGGGTCATCCAATTTTTATTGGATTGACCTCTGGATTTCTAAAAAACAAAATAATGGTTGCAAGAAAACGCAGCTGTACAATCACAATCACAAATATATTAATACCTTTGCTTTCTCAACTAACAAAGCAGTATGAAATCAGATTATAAAAATCAATTGGTTTATGGTAGAAAACCGGTAATAGAATTATTGAAAAGCGGAAAACAGATTGAAAAAATCTTTGTGCAAAAGGGAACTACCGGTGAGTTTGAAATAGAACTAAGAAATCTTCTAAAAGGTAGGGATATACCTGTCAGCTTTGTTCATCCTAACAAACTAAAGAAATTTACACAGCAAAATCATCAGGGCGTTGTTGCGATTACTTCTCTTTTGCAATATTGGGAGTTGGAAGATTTGATTGATAATATCTTTCATAGAGGGGAAGTCCCCAATTTGATTTTGTTGGACTCTGTGACTGATGTGAGAAATGTGGGCTCTATCATTCGTTCAGCCGAGGTTCTGGGTGCACACGGTATAATAATGGGAATAAAGAATAGCGCAACTATCAATCATATGACCATTAAAACTTCTGCCGGTGCAGCCTTCAAAATTCCCCTTGTCAAGGTGAAAAGTCTTGCAAATGCCGTCCAAACCCTAAAAGACAGCGGTATTTTGATTTATACCAGCAATCTTAAAGCAAAAGACAAACTCCAAGATATGGACTTCAATACTCCTTGTTGTACGGTTTTGGGTTCGGAAGACGATGGTGTTAGTAATCATATGTCGAAGATGGCAGACAGGGAGTTTATAATACCTCAATTGGGTGAGACTGATTCACTGAATGTATCTGTATCTGCCGGTATTATTCTCTATGAAGTGATGAGACAAAGACTGTAAGAATCATTTTAATTTTCCCGCGGTGGACGCTAAGGTTTCGCTACGTATCGCCAAGACATAAAAGTAATTACAATAAATAATAAAAAATTCTTTGTTCTCATATTGAAAACTTTATTATCTTTGTATTATGAAGAGAATTCTATCCAAGAGAACATTAAGAGAATTTTGGGAGAAAAATCCAAATTCAAAAGATTATTTAGAGACTTGGTATGAAACAGTAAAATTAGCTACTTGGAATTCACCAAATGAAATACAACAATTTTATGCGACCATAAGTATTTTAAAGAATTCAAGAGTTGTTTTTAATATAAAAGGAAATGACTATAGGTTAGTTGCTAAAATAAATTATAGGAAACAATGGCTTTTCATTCGCTTTATTGGATCACACGAAGAATACGATCAAATTGGTGCAAATAAAATATAATATTATGAAACTAATAGAAACAGAATTTGAATATAACAAAGCATTAAAAAGAATGGAGGAAATTTTTGATGCTGAGCCAAATACTAAAGAGGGGCAAGAAGCAGATGTCTTGGCTTTACTGATTGAGGAATATGAAGAAGAAAATTATAAAATAGATTCTCCAGACCCAATAGTCGCGATTAAAATAAGAATGGAAGAACTGGAATTGAAACAAAAAGATTTGGTTGGAGTTGTTGGATCCAAAGGTGTTGTTTCTGAAGTTTTAAATAAGAAAAGAAGACTAACCGTTAATATGATTAGAAATCTATCTGAAAAACTTAAAATTGCAGTTAATGTTTTAATACAGGAATATCGTTTAAACCCATAAAATTATCCTACATAACATTAGATCAAGCAATAAGATTCTCTATCACTTTGTCCTCCACTCATCACTACCTATACTTGCCAATCAATAGGTTCTTTACCTTGTTTTTTTAATAATTCATTTGTTTTTGAAAAATGATGATTGCCAAAAAAAGCATTTCCGGCTAAAGGTGACGGGTGAGCGGATTCAAGCACAAAATGTTTTGTTTCATCTATCAATTGCTTCTTGGCTTTTGCAAAATTTCCCCAAAGCAAAAATACTATTCCCTCCTTCTTGTCAGATATTGTTTTGATAACACTATCCGTAAATTCTTGCCAACCTATTTTTTTATGAGAACCCGGGGATTTATGTTGGACTGTCAGTATTGCATTTAGCAAAAATACTCCTTGCTTAGCCCAGTTTGTTAGATCACCGTGATTGGGAATCTCTATTCCCACATCCTCTTTTTGTTCCTTGTAAATACGTTTTAGTGAAGCGGGAATAGCAATATTCTTGGGTACTGAAAAACACAATCCCATTGCTTGACCCGGACCGTGATAGGGGTCTTGACCGATAATTACAACCTTTAGTTTATCAAAAGGAGTAAGATTAAAGGCATTAAAAATCAATTTTCCCGGAGGATAAATAATCTTTCCGGCATTGAATTCATCAACTAAAAAACTCTTAATAGATGAAAAATATTCTTTTTCAAATTCATCTTTTAGTACTTTTTTCCAACTTTCTTCTATTTTTACTTTATCTGCTTTCACTCTTTTCAATTGTTATAAATGATGAACAAATCAGTCAAAACGCCAATAGCGGCGTGTAGTAAAAAAACATACCAAATGGATTTGGTACGAAGTGCAATAATACCGAAGATAATACCCACAATTATCGACCCTATAATTTCCCCTTCAGGTTTACCTATATGCACAAGACAAGAAGAAATTGTCTGAATCAATATTGCATTAAATGCACCGAATTTATTTTTTAATCCAAATAATAAGAACCCTCTAAAGAAAAACTCCCAAGCTATATAGTAAAAAATAACATAAGCCAACTCATAAACCAATAAATGCGATTGGTCTTGAATAAGACTTTTTGCCAATGGATACTCCGAACGTACATCCGGCATATTGGCTGCGAAATATATAGCAGGTACTACAATCAAAGGTATTAATATCAATGTTTTTACGCCAAAACCCGTATCTCCAAGCCCAAATCCAAATTCACTAAGACGTTTTTTCATCGCTATTTTTATATAAAGAACAGGGACGATAAACATCAATAAGAAAAAAATTATAAATTGATTGATACTGACAGTTTGATCTGTTGCATACCCTAAATCCAAAAAAGGATTAAAAGTGCCGGGATAACCGTGATATCTGTAAATTGTCAATAAGACAGGAGCACTAAGTAAAATAATATAAATATGAAAATCCTTTTTAGAAAAACCCAAATAATCTTTTTTCAACATAATGTGTATAGTTCTTACGAATAAAAAGGTACAAATCCTTTTGCAAATAACTTATCATAATATTTCTCTACGATCCAATAACTTACCAAAGTCCAAGCGACTCCGGCTACAATATCGATAAAATAATGGTACCTGCAATAAATCAAAGATATAAAGATACCGATTAGAATAGGAATAAAAAAGTATAACCATTTTTTTCTGTATTTGCCAATAACGATAATAGTCGTCAAACTAATCGCAGCATGCAAACTTGGAAAGGCATCAAATTTATTGTGTTCCAATGAGCTGATAGTATCCCTGATAATATCGGTTAAATAAAGACCATCCAATGGAATTTTTTGAAGTGCTACTAAGGGTTCATAAAACCTCGGTCCGAGTGCAGGTACGGCAAAATAAATCAGATATGCCCCGTAATAAGTCAAAAAATAAAATACCATAGATTTATCCAGCTCTACAAACATTTTATTTTTGAATAAATAGCCCAAAATAATCAAAGGCATCGGAAAATAAAACAAATAGAGATAATACATAAATTCAGTCAGAGGTGGATTTATTATTGGTTCTATCCAAACTGTAGGATTGACTCCTAAAATCGCAAAGTCAATATCAGCTAACATCTTGTCAAAAATCCCCGGATTTATATATGGCAAAACCATATGCAGGCTATCAAAAATCATCACAAGAAATACAACCGGATATAGCAAAATAACCAGTTTCAATAACCAATTTTTATGTTTAAAACTCCTGAAATATATTACTGCTAAAGAAAAAACAGCCAATCCGGCTAGCAATAAGAATCCATGCAGTTTGAATTCAGATTCTGAAAATGTTATAATATAAAAGACTAGGATTATAAACCAAAATAAAAAATTGACAATATCTACAATACTTATCTTCTTAAACCCTTTCATATCTTGTACCGATTCTAAGGTGTCAGGTTATAAATCTTTTGTATAGATTCTATAAGTTTTGTACTTGACCCCATTAAGATTTTCAGCTGCTTTATTCATCATTTCATTGTTCTCCAGAATCCAAGAAGCTTCTCCACCTATAATTTTATTTTTTCGAGCCGATTCGATTATTTTTGCGTAAAATACTGCTTCAATTCCAAGTTTCCTGTAACCTTCAATAACCCCCAGAGTGATTATTCTAACGTATTTTGTCTTTTTCTTTCTAGTCAAAAGTTTGATTATATTGAATGGAAACAATTTACCTCTTTTAAAAGTCCTCGTGATTTCATTTATATCCGGAATCGTTAAAGCAAATCCTATAAATTCACCTTCATGTTCTGCTACCAAGACATATTCGGGAATGACTATCATCTTGAGACCTTCTGCTAAAAAATCAAATTCTTTGTCAGTAGCCGGAACAAATCCCCAATTGTTTTCCCAGGCTTTGTTATAAACTTTTTTAATTTTTGAGACTTCATTTTTAAAGTCTTTCATCTTGACTGTACGGATAGTTATTCCTTTTTTCTCCAGCCTTTTTTCGATAAGTTTTGCCAGACGAACAGATTTATCTGATACATCTTTTGTATAAATCATATAAGCGAACAAATCCATGTCCTTTGTAAAACCATATTTTTCGATATGAGTTTGATAATAGGGTTTATTGTAGGTCATTTCCACGATTGGAGGCCTGTCAAATCCATCAACAAGCAATCCGGCAGTATCATTGGTAGAAAAATTTGTAGGTCCGATTATCTTATCAAAATTGTGTTTTTTATTCCATTCTGTGACCTGATCAAATAGAGCTTTTGATACTTCATAGTCATCAATAACATCGTAAAAACCCCAGAATCCCACATTTGATTTATGGTATTTATTGTAATTATTGTTTCTGATTGCCGAAATACGTCCTGCAACTTTTCCGTCTTTGTATGCGAGATAATTTTGAACTTCAGAATGCTCAAAAAAAGGATTTTTCTTTTCCGAAAGAATTTCCTTTGCAGCCATTTGCAGCATTGGGACATAATTTGGATCTCCATCATAGAGATCGTGAGGAAAATCAATAAAAGATTTCAAATCTTTTTTTGTCTCAACTTTTTTAATCTCGATACTCATAATAATTTATTTAAAATGTTATATGCCTACTTGATTCCTATGTAAAAAAATCTACAGAGAACTTATATTATTCCCAAGTCCTTAGACACTTTTTCTATTTTGTCAATGCCCTCATCGATTTGATCAATAGTATGTGTAGCCATAAGTGAAAATCTGATTAGCTCATCTCCTTTGGGTACAGCAGGATTAATCACAGGATTGACAAAAACCCCCAAATCCAAAAGTATTCTGGTAAGCTTAAAAGTTTTAAGTTCATCTCCTATAAACAAAGGTATTATAGGAGTTTGGGATTTTCCGGTATTAAAGCCTATATCCATTAGTCTTTCCTTTGCATGATTGGTGTTTTTCCAAAGCTTTTCAATCCTTTCCGGTTCTTGTTCGATTATATCTAATGCAGCTATTACACTCGCAGCATTTGACGGAGCAATGCTTGCACTAAATATAAGAGATCTGGCGTTGTGTTTTAGATAGTTTATTGTGTCAAAGTCAGCAGCGATAAACCCACCTATTGAAGCAAGTGACTTACTAAAGGTTCCCATAACAAGGCTAACATCATCAGTCAGTCCAAAATGATTTGAAGTGCCTTTACCTTGATTCCCGAGCACACCCAAACCGTGAGCGTCATCAACCATTATATCCGCATTGTATTTTTTTGCAAGCTTGACTATTGACGGCAAATCAGCAATATCACCTTCCATACTAAACACACCGTCTGTTACTATCAACTTTATGCCACCTTCGGGTAACTCTCTCAATACTTTCTCAAGGGAATCCATATTGTTGTGCTTGAATTTCTTAACCCTGGCAAAAGAAAGTCTTGCCCCATCCAAGATACAAGCGTGATCCAAATCATCTAAAATTATGTGGTCATGTCTTCCGGGTAGTGATGATATTACTCCGAGATTTACTTGAAACCCTGTGCTAAAAACAAGAGCAGCTTCTTTTCCTATGAATTTTGCTAATTTTTCTTCAAGCTGTAAATGAATATCCAATGTTCCGTTTAAAAACCGTGATCCTGCCGTTCCTGAACCGTATTTGTCAACAGCATTTTTTGCAGCTTCTTTTAACTTTGGATGCGTTGTAAGACCCAAATAACTATTTGAACCAAACATCAAAACATCTTTTCCTTTTATTTTAACAGCAGTATCTTGTTCGGATTCTATTGTTCTGAAAAAAGGATAAATCCCGGCTTTTTCCAATTTTTGTGGTTCAACAAAAGCTTTCATTTTATCTTTAAGCATACAATATGGATTTATTGTTTGAAAAAAACAACACAATTAAAGTATATTAAAGGCTTTAATCACTATGTTTAATTTTATTTATATATGTCTATTTTTTTATAAAAAAATTTATACAAAATAAGAATAACCGACAAAAGTAAACATTTACAAGCAAAATACAAGGATATAAGTTCTAAAAATATTGACCACATACAAATAAATTTTGGATTTTTACTATATTAGCGCTCTCAAACCTTGTAAACAATAAGGAAAAAAGCAAATCATCTTTCATCAAAAATGAAAAACAAGAAAAAAATAAAATATGATAGTGGAACGGAATCTCTTGCTAAATTTGCTAAAGCTTTAGGTCATCCGACAAGGATCAAAATAATAAAATATATAGAAGAAAACTCTCGTGGACAAATCAGTGATTTGACTAAGTCATTACCTTTAGCCCAATCGACAATATCACGTCACATCAAGGAGCTCAAAGATGCAGGATTACTTACAGCTAAAAAAAAATCATCCAAAATCTTCTATAGTCTGAATATCTCAAATTGGCAAAGTGCTAAAGCGCTTTTTAATAATTTGTTTAGATGATAATCGGCACTATTTTTGTTTTTATTTATCTCACAATCATAAAAATCTGTTTTCTACGTTATGAACAATATGAAAAGACAAATACTTATTTTATCGCTGCTCCTTATAGGTTTAGGGGTAACTGCGCAGAAGCGTTTTAAAATGGAAAAAGGGGTATATATTGGATTAAATACCACAAATGTATTAAAAAACCTACTATCTTTTACCGGTTCAAAGCTGGATGACCCCTATACTATTTCTGGTATTTTTCAGAAAAAAAATACAACATTCAGAGTCGGTATGGGAATAGATTATGAGGGGAAAAAAAAGGATAGAATACTACTACCTGATAATACGCATTCAAAAATTGATATTAGAGTAGGTATTCAACGAATCAAACCAATCTGGAAAAAACTACATGTAATATTCGGTTTTGATATTTTGGGAGGATACGAGACGGATATTTCTTCCCGGGGAGATTTTTATAACGATGACTTGATTCTAAGTACAGGTGCAGGTCCGGTTTTGGGTGTTGTCTATAAGATAAATGATAGAGTTGTATTGTCCACAGAATCGAGTTTATACTTTAGGTATTCATACAAGCAAACAAAGTATAAAAATGGAAAAGGAACAGATGAAGAAAACGAAAAAAGTAGCACCAATACTTTAAAGCATATACTTCCAAATTCACTTTACTTTTATATAAGACTATAAATCATGATTAAATATACAACATTTACTATTTGGAGTCTCATATTTTGTTTTGTATCTATAAACACTACAGTTGCCCAAGAGGATTCTTTATCTTTGAACTTTCAGACGCATAAGGAAATCGGTTTAAATTTTACCCAATTTGTATCTCAATTTGTACCCTTTAATATCAATAAGGTCAGATCAGGTCCAATTGGATATAGTTATAAGCACTATAATAAAAATAACAAAGCAATTAGATTTGGATTTGGAGCAAACATAAGCAGTTCGGATGATTTTGCTGATTCTCATATTTCGATTAGATTGGGCTATGAAAAAAGAAAACATTTATCCGGAAAATTTTATTACACAAAGGGCTGGGATGTATTCGCTCTTATTGGTAGCTTTAATTTGCCGTCAAAAGCAGGAAACAGTCCGTTTGGCGGTCCGGGAGGAGCATTGGGATTTGGACCCGTTATCGGAGTTGAGTATCACATCACTGATAGAATAATATTTACGACCGAAAGTATGTTGTTTATGGGTATTAGTGCGACCACAGGACTTGATATAAGCATCTTACCTCCAACAGCTTTTTTTGTTCATTTTAGGTTTTAGTATAACAATTTATGTTAATTTTCGTTAAAGAATATATAAAATCTTTATTTTTTTTGATTTTATGGGATTTTATTATTAAAATTACGTCTCAATAGCTTGTTTAAATTGAGTTATATAAAAAATAAAAAATAATTATATGAGAAATTTATTTGTTTTAGCCGTTTTTTTTAGCTTCACCATTTTGTCTTGTGTGGATAAAATTGAAGTTCCGGACTCTCAGAATAGTCCGAGTCTGCCGAGTCAAACCTATGACTACAAATCTTCAGCCGTTAATCTAAGAGGATTTGCCTCAGGTGCTACTGTTGAAGTTTTTCACCAAACAAATTTCAATAGTTTTGAAAATCCTAAAGTGACTGATGAGGGTGCGACTTTAGGTAGAGTATTGTTTTATGATAAAAACCTTTCACTTAATAATGCGGTTTCTTGTGCATCTTGCCACAAACAAGAATTTGCATTTGCAGACCCTGTAGCCAAAAGTACAGGTTTTGAAGGAAGAAAAACTATTAGAAATAGTATGGCAGTCATCAATTCAGGGATGAACGACAATCTATTTTGGGATTCCAGGGCGTCATCAGTAGTGGATTTGACTCTTCAACCCGTAGTTAATCACCTTGAGATGGGAATTGAAAACATGAGGGCGCTTGAAAATAAACTCCAAAGATTGGATTATTATCCTGAGCTATTCAGTAAGGCATTTGGATCTTCTGAAGTTACCGAGGCTCGTATTGCGAGCGCTATGTCTCAGTTTTTGTGTTCTATGACTTCTTTCAATTCTAAATATGATAAAGGAGAAAAAGAAAAATTTAGCAATTTTACAGAATTGGAGAAATTAGGAAAAGAAATATTCTTTAGCGATAGAGCTATGTGCTCACAATGTCACCAAGGAAGAAACTTCAATGCTCCTGAACAGTCTTCAGATTATGGAGGATCTGTCAAAGGAACTGCCAATGTCGGATTGGAATTGGTCTATACTGACCCCGGAAAAGAAAATGGAAAATTCAAAATTCCGACTCTAAGAAATATTGAATTGACAGCTCCGTATATGCATGACGGCAGATTCAATACTCTTGATGAAGTACTTGAACATTATAGCCATAATATTCAGCCAAACCCCGATTTGGACAAGAAATTTAGAAATCCTGACGGTTCTGTTAAACATTTAAATTTTGATGTCATTGAGAAAAAAGCTTTAATAGCTTTTCTGAAAACATTGACAGATGAAGATTATATCAGAGATGTGAGGTTTTCCGATCCGTTTAAGAGTTAAAATATAATGTAAAAATAAAAAACCTGCTTTTTCATTAAAGCAGGTTTTTTTTGTTACTTTGCACTAATGCATAATTATGAGTTACATATCGCAGAGCAATTTGTCTTACATACAGCAAAAAATGTATTTCTGACCGGGAGAGCAGGCACGGGTAAAACCACATTTTTACAAAAAATCGTTAAAGAAACTAATAAAAATACGGTTGTAGTAGCACCTACCGGAGTTGCTGCAATCAATGCCGGTGGAGTTACAATTCACAGTATGTTTCAACTACCCCTAACAGCGTTTATTCCCAGCAATGATGAGGTAGATCTGAGTATTTGCACCAATAGATTTGGTCTATCCAAGCATATGAAGTATAGAAGCGAGAGGAGAAAATTGATTGAGAATCTCGAATTGCTTATCATTGATGAGATCAGTATGGTCAGAGCCGACCTTTTGGATGCAATAGACTTTGTGCTCAAAAGAATCAGAAAAAATACTATGCCTTTTGGTGGTGTACAGCTTTTGGTAATTGGAGATTTATTCCAACTATCACCTGTTGTAAGAGGCGGCATATGGTCAATACTTGGTCAATACTACAAAAGTCCTTTCTTTTTTGACTCACAGGCTTGGGCGGTTTCTGATGCCATAAAAATTGAACTTAATACTATTTATAGACAAAGGGATGAACATTTTATTAATATATTGAATAATATAAGATTAGGTGTAAAAAGAATAGAGGATTTGGAATTATTAAACAAAAGAAAAACGAAAATAGAAGAAGACGATAATACATTAGTTCTCACTACTCATAATCGAAAAGCAGACAAAATAAACAATACTAAAATCGATAATCTCCCCGGTAGAAAAAGGAGATTTGAAGCGGATATATCCGGGAGGTTTAATGAATCAGCATATCCCACTCCTGAAGTTATTGAATTAAAAAAAGGAGCTCAAGTAATGTTTATTCGAAATGATATTGACGGTATGTATTTCAATGGCAAATTAGGGGAAGTACAGGGATTTTCGGATGATTTTATTATTGTCAGAGGTCTTGATGATGGTGAAATAATCTACGTAGAAAAAGAAGAATGGAAAAATACCAGATATACCTTGGATAAAGAAAAAAAGACTATCGAACAAGAAACAATAGGTAGCTTTGAACAATATCCGCTGAAATTGGCTTGGGCGATAACCGTACATAAAAGCCAAGGATTGACATTTGATGAAGTCTGTGTCGATTTGAGTGATACATTTGCTCCCGGTCAATTGTATGTTGCATTGAGTAGAAGCAGGACTCTTGAAGGATTGAAGTTGATGTCGGAAATCAAAGCCGAAAATATTATTACAGATAAAAGAATTCTTGAGTATCACCGGGAAATTGAATTAGATAATGATATCGAGCATACTTTGAGTAAAGCTAAACAAGAGTACGAAGACCTGCAATTGATTAAAACTTTTCAATTTGGATCGATATTAAACCAATTTGATGATTGGAAAGAATTGATTTTGGGAGACAAAGTCCCTGAACAAGGAAATGCATTTTTGGCCTATAAAGATATATTTAATGCTATGGATGAATTGGCTAAAATCGGGCAAGGATTTCAGAACCAATTGTCAAACTTATTTAAGAATCAAGCTGAATCCGGTATTGTTTTGGATCGCGGAAATAAAGCAATTATGTATTTTACAGCTAATATTCATGAAGAAGTGCTCAAACCTCTGGAAGAGCATATATCAAAATACAAAATCAAAAAGAAAACAAGAAGGTATATTAGACTCTTAAATGATATCAGAAATGAGCTTTGGGAACTTATTGACAAATTATACACTTTGAAATATCGAAGTAAGGATATTTTTTCGGGCGAAAGAAAATATAAAAGATCAGGCAGACTAAAAACACCAAAAAAAATAAAAGGAGGAATTGTCAAAGGTGAAACCCAACGAATAAGTTTGGAGTTATTTGAAAAAGGGAATTCATTAAGTGAGATTGCAAAGCTTAGAAATTTGAAATTATCCACCATTGAAGGGCATATGAGTCGCTGGATTGAAAATGGAACAATACATATCAATAGACTGATGAAAAACAGCAAAGTCAAAGTATTGGTAAAATTCATGAAAGAAAACGAAGATATTTCCCTCAATGAATTGATGGCCAAATCTCCGGTAAAAACCACTTATGGGGAACTGAGGTGGATTAGGGCGTATATAAAAGCAGAAGAGGGTTAATCAGGTGTATTTTATTTTGGCGCGTGTCAGGTAGGCGAAAAAATGAAATGCACCTCAGCAGGTTAAACGAATTGGATTTTAAAAAAAAATGTTTATGCCTATTAAACTTTTTGTTGTTTTTTTATTCCTACTATTATACAAATAAAATTTAGACTATGTCAAATGCGATAACTAAAAGTAAAAAAATCGAAGCCAAGAATTGTCCTACTCCCAATCCTGACTCTTTATCACCATATCAAGGAGACTGGACGTGGAGAGAAGCTTCTCACCTAATGAGAAGGGCTCTTTTTGGTTCGACTTACGACCAGATTAAGGAAAGTTTGAATGCCGGATTGGATAAAACAATGGAATTGCTTTTTGAACCCCAAAGTTTTCCTGATTTACCCATAAATTATTATTTTGAAAATGACCCGGAAGTACCAATAGGAGAAACTTGGGTTGGAAAGAAAATTACACCCGGAATACAGGGCTTACAAGCTGCAAGAAACAATTCTCTATCAGCATGGATTATTAATCAAGTATTGGATAAGAAGATGAGTATTCATCAAAAAATGATTTTGTTTTGGCACAACCATTTAGTAATTTCAGATATTTCTTCTCCGGGAATCAAACTTCAGTATTTCGCTCTTTTGCATAAATATGCTTTTGGAGATTTCAAGCAGTTTGTAAAGGATATGACCATAAATCCCGGTATGCTATTATATCTAAATGGCAATGAAAACACAGCAGAAGCACCTAATGAAAACTATGGAAGAGAATTGATGGAACTTTTTACTATTGGTAAAGGACCTCTTGTAGGTGATGGCGATTATACCAATTATACTGAACAAGACGTAGTGGAGTTCTCAAGAGCTCTATCAGGCTGGGTAGTGAGAAATGGTAAAGTATTATTCAGGAAAAACAGACACGATAAAGGTATCAAACAACTTTCTCACAGATTCGGAAATCAGACTATTGGTAATCTTGGAGCGGATGAGTACAAAAAAGTAGTAGATATTATTTTTGCACAAGAAGAAGTATCCAAGTTTATATGCCGGCAATTGTATATATGGTTTGCTAATTATGAGATCACAGAAGATGTAGAGAATAATATAATAGTACCAATGGCGAAGATCCTGAGGGAAAATAACTACGTGATAGAACCGGCTGTAAAGGCATTATTGCAAAGTGAGCATTTTTATAGCGAATGTATTGTGGGGTCAATGATAAAAAGCCCTATTGATTTTGCAATGACACTGATTAAAACCGGAGAATTCCCTTTTATTGAAGATGATATTCTCAAGAAATACAGATTTTCGAATCTTGTAAATAGACGTATATTAAGGAAACAAGAGCAAAACTATTTTGGTTTACCATCTGTTGCAGGTTGGCCTGCATACTACCAAGAACCCGTTTATTACAAAATTTGGTTGAGCTCTGTTACATTACCACTTAGAAAGGAGTTGGTAGAATTTTTTGTTAAAGGAAATAAAAAACTTGGAGATAAAAAAGCGACAATGAATCTTCTTAGCATTGTTTCAAAATTTGAATCGCCTGACGATCCTGATAAATTATTGAGGTCATTAACAGATTTGTTTTTGGCATATCGATTAACAGACGAGCAATATGATTTTCTAAAAACACAGGTATTATTACCGGGCTTACCGGATTACGAATGGACTATTGAATATTCTGATTATATAAACGATCCAGGAGATGAAAGTAAATCAAAACCGATTCTTAACAGATTGAAAGAAGTGATGTTGGTATTATTAAATATGGCAGAGTTTCAGATGATGTAAAATAATTGAAATTTACACTCGAAGAGAAGATATTCTAAAATAATAACAAATGAAACGAACATGATTTTTTTTAATCATAAAATACACACAAGGTTATGATTAAAATAAATTCTTGAGAGTTCCTGAATGTATAATAAATTTTAAACAAATGAAAAGAAGAGATTTTATTAAAGTAGGTTCAATATTAACAATACCTGTATTTTTTAATGGCTTAGGATTAAAAGTATTTGCTAATAAACCTGTCCCAAGCATCAATGAGTACAATGATAAAATTTTGGTGTTGATTCAAATGGGTGGTGGTAACGATACACTCAATACCGTGATTCCATTAGATCAGTACTCCAATTTATCCAAAGTAAGATCCAATATAATGATACCCGAAAGCAAGGTTATCAAAATAAATGATGTAACAGGTTTTCATCCTGTAATGGAGGGATTAAGAAATGTAATGGATGATGGAAAACTCAATATAGTCAGAGCTGTTGGATATCCCAATCAGAACAGATCACATTTTAGATCTACTGATATTTGGATGTCAGGATCAGCCGCAGATGTTCAAAAGACAAGCGGTTGGCTTGGAAGTTATTTCAATGTAGATCATCCCGATTATCCCGGTGGATATCCCAATTCGGATATAAATTATCCTTTTGCTATCACTATGGGGAGTTCTCCATCCAGTACTTGTCAAGGAGACTTGGGCAATTATAGTATAGCTGTTTCTGATGCCAATCAAGCGGGAGAATTGTTTGAAGGAGAATGGGATTTTGTTCCAAATAATTGTTTCGGAGATCAATTGTCTTTTGTCAGGGAAACAATCAGGCAATCCAACGCATACTCGGATATTGTATCTGAGGCATACAACAAAGGTAATAATCTATCAACTAAGTATCCTGTAGATAATAAACTTGCAGATGACCTTAAAGATGTTGCAAGATTGATTTCCGGTGGTTTGAAAACCAAGGTATATGTAGTGCGACTTGGTGGTTTTGATACTCACTCCGGACAAGTAGATACGACTGATGTGATTAAAGGGAAACATTCTGATTTGCTGAAGACGCTATCTGATGCCATTGAAGCTTTTCAGGATGATTTAAGATTATTAGACAAGGAGGATAGAGTGATTGGAATGACTTTTTCGGAATTCGGGAGAAGAATAAAGTCAAATGCAAGCTTGGGTACGGACCACGGAAGTGCTGTAGATATGTTTGTTTTCGGTAAATGTATTAATTCCGGTTTCATAGGTAAAAACCCTACAATTAGTGATAATGTTGGGAAAAAAGAAGCGGTGGCGATGCAAACTGATTTTAGAAATGTATATGGCTCGCTCTTGATTGATTGGTTTGAAGCAACGGAGGAAGAGGTAAAATCATTTTTACACCAAGACTTTAAAAAACTCCCGATAGTAAGCAGTTGTTCATCATCTTCAAATAAAGATATTCTCAAAGATGATTTTGCTGTAACAGTTTCTCCCAATCCGGTAATTCAAACAACAAATTTATCGTTTATGGGAAATGGAGAATGGATAAAGATATCTTTGGTAAACGAATTGGGAGAAGAAGTAATGTTGATAAAAAACATAAAGTTTGCAAATGGCAGACACGATCTTCCAATCGATATGAGCTCGCTCAAACCGGGAGTTTATTTTATGAGACTCAAGAGTAAAACCTCTCAGACAACAAAGAAAATAATCAAAGTTTAATACGACCTTTCATCTTTGCCTTTCATATAATTGATAAAAGCGTTGTTTACAACTCTATTGCCACCGGCGGTTGGATAATTTCCTGTAAAGTACCAATCACCTGTATGATTTGGGATAGCTTTATGAAGATTTTCTACTGTTTGGTATATTACATCTACTTCTGCATCAATACCTTTTGGTGTAACCAACTCAGCTATTTTTTTTGATATGGCATCATACTCAAAATTTTCGTAAAGTTTTTTGACTTCGTTGACAATTTTCTCAGAGGGGAGTTGCTCTTGTTGGAGGCATTTCTGGTAAGTTTCCTCCAATTTGTATTCTTGATTAGTTTCTTTGAGCAACTCGACCAAAGCTCTAAATGCAATAAACTCATTCATTCTGGACATATCGATACCGTAACAATCCGGATAACGAATTTGAGGTGCAGAAGAAAGAATGATGATTTTCTTCGGATTTAAGCGGGAAAGAATGGATATTATACTGTCTCTAAGCGTTGTCCCTCTGACAATACTATCGTCGATAAGTACTATGGTATCGATATTGTCATTGATAATACCATAAGTGACATCATATACATGGGAGACAAGCTCGTCTCTGGAATTATCTTGTAATATAAATGTCCTTAATTTGGCATCTTTCACTACCAGAATATCGATTCTCACGTTTTTTGCTAATATTTCATCAAGTTTATCTTCCGTAACTTTGCTTCCAAGTTCTAATATTTTCTTTTTCTTTTCCTTATTCAACTCAACTCTTAGTCCTTTAATCAGACCGTTAAAAGCTACATTGGCAGTGTTGGGGATAAAGGAAAAAACCGTATTGTCCAGATCGTAATCAATGCGTTTCATTACCATTTTGGCCATTGTAAATCCGAGCTCTTTTCTTTCGAGATAAATATTGCGATCAGTACCTCTTGAAAAATAAATTCTTTCAAAAGAGCAAGATTTGTTTTCTTCTTGTTTTATAAAGGGTACTTCAGCAGTTTTACCATTTGTTTTGACAATTAAAGCATGACCTCTTTCAAGTTCTTTTATTTTATCTATTTTTATGTCAAATGCTGTCTGAATAGCAGGTCTTTCAGATGCAGCAACTACTATTTCTTCGTCTTCATAATAAAATGCAGGTCTGATTCCATTTGGATCCCTCATGATAAATGCATCTCCATTTCCAATCAAACCTCCTATCACATAACCACCGTCAAAACTCCTGCTGGCTTTTGTAAGAACAGTCTGAATATCCAGATTATCACTGATGGTCTTTGTTATTTCAATATTATCATCTATGCCTTTTTTCTTTAATCCATCAAATTCTTTTTGAACTTCTCTGTCGAGAAAATGCCCTATTTTTTCAAGTACGGTTATAGTGTCAGATTTCCTGAAAGGATGTTGTCCGTAGGATATAAGTTCGTTAAATAAATCATCAACATTTGTAAGATTAAAATTTCCTGCCAGTACCAATGTTCTGGTTTTCCAGTTGCTTCTTCTTATCACCGGATGAACATTTTTCATACTATTACTACCGTGTGTCCCATACCTCAAATGTCCCAAAAGTACTTCACCGGCAAACGGGATATTTTCTTTTAACCATTTGGTGTCGTTAATCTTCTTTTTGCTTAACCCTTTATAATTTTTATAGATATTATCGAAGATTTTTTTAAGATTGTCCTGTTTATTTGTTCGCTGTCTATTGATAAAAACTTTACCCGGAGTCATATTAAGTTTGATACTTACAACTCCTGCTCCATCTTGACCCCTGTTTCTTTGTTTTTGCATCAATAGTTGCAACTTTAGAAGACCATATAGCGAAGTGCCATATTTTTTGTTATAATACTTAAGCGGTTTTTTTAATCTTATGAATGCCAGCCCGCATTCATGTTTAATAGCATCACTCATTTTTTTAAGAAACTTTATTTTTTTTGTATAAATACACTGACCCAATAATACCGATTATAATAAATCCAATAGAGATATATTGTGCTTGAGACCAATTAAAGCCAAAATAATTGTATCTAGGGTTCACTCTTATGATTTCTATCAGAAATCTCTCTATACCTTGAAGTATTAAGTATATAAAAAACAACATTCCCGCTATTTTAATCTTTTTTCTCAAAGACCAAAGGAAAAAGAAAATTCCAAATGAAGCTATAGATTCATATAGAGGTGTTGGAAAAACTTTTGGAATCAATTGACGGCAATATTCTGCATGGCAACCATCAATCATTACGCCTTGTTGTGCTACATTATGAGGATAATTAAATGACCAGAGCCAATCCGGTAAAAAGAACCATCCCGGTTTTGCCATTTCATTTACTATCCCCCAGTCCCCGTCTCCTGAAAATTGGCAACCCAATCTGCCGACAGCATAGCCCATAATGACAGCCAAAGCCGCCATATCCATCATATGTATTGGGGGAATGCCGTGTTTTTTTACATAAATATAAACAGTGATAAAAGCAAGAATCAGACCTCCGTAAATAGTCAAACCACTTCCTGATAATAATTGCCCAAGTGGATCTGCAAAGAAAGAATCAAGGTTTTCCAAAACAGAAAACAACCTTGCACCAATCAATCCTGATACAGCGGCTATAATCGTGATATCTCCGGTTCTCTCATATGGGTGTATCAATGTTTTTTTAGGAGATTCGCTTTTATTATTCCTCTTTAAATCCCAATAGGTATAAGCTAAATACACAAGACCTATTATGATTCCTCCTAGGATATTTCCCTTACTTGAAAAGATTATATCAGTAGGATTAGCTTTAAAGATAGCAAAATTTGAAAAAATAAAAAATAGTTTAAACCCAATAATAAACCCAATAACAAAATTGATGATTAAAGGGATAAGAGAATTATCTGCTTTTTCTTTTTTTTCGACATAAGGAATAGCTTTCAGTATTCCCTCTTTTTCTTTCCTTATCAATTCCAGTTTCAATACATAAGCACTTGCTAAAAATGCCAATGCCAATAGTAAACCAAATGTTTTGAAAATTGAAGTCCAATTGTCGTATTGAGTACCAAAAAGGTCGTGGAAAAGATATGATAAATCAGGATACATATATTATTTTTTTGTTTTATAGCACAAATAAACAAAAACTATTGCGCTCAAAACAATTCTAATCAAATAAATCTAAGAATAATTTGTTATTATGAAATGAAAACGCTAAGATATGGTCAAAAAATATATTTTATTGATAATATTGTTGCACATTTCTTTTAACCCGAATTATTCACAAGTATTTCTATTACGAGCTCAAAAGGTGCATTTCAATTTTTCGCTTTATTACAAGAAATTTTGTTGATGTGAGCAACATAGCGTACATACGGCACGCATTTTAGTTGGATAAAAGCCCTTTTTAAACATGTTTTGTGCCTAACGGTACATTGAGGTAATATATAGAAGTAAAACGGATTAATTTCATAAGCGGGGCGGTCTGTGCAAATAAAAAGATTAACCTTGTATGCGAAAAAATAACATGCATCTAGCTCAAGCTACCTGCAATTAAATTCTTAAAAATTTTATGCCTCAATAATGGGTGTCCATTTACTCGGCAAAAATTTCTTGAGCTTCACTTTACTTTTGGTATTTTGAACCCTCACTAAAAACCGTGAATAATACGGGTTAAGCATTTTGTTATTAAAAAAATATTGAGGGGAGGTAGAAAATAAACCTGTAAAATAATACTGTCAGTCCAATATATTTCGTTAATTTGCAGTCTATGATTTTCGTATTATAACAGTACATAATGAAGTTTTTTTTATATACGACATTTTTAATTTTGTTTTTCTCTGTTATGCAAAATATTGCATCAGCTCAAAGTTCTTATGGGATTAATTTTGGGCTTGTAACCGGTAAAGACGGTAACTTACTAAAGTCAAAGGATTCTATCAGAACATATAGAAACGGATATCAGATTGGATTAAAAGCAAACTTCGGTACATATAGTTTTTATATTTCTCCAAGTATTTTTTACGAAAGTACAACCATAGACACTTCGTTTAATAAAATTAATCCTTTTGAGAAATCTCCGAGTTTAAAAATAGGAAAGGCAAAGGTAGTTGTCGGCTATCAAACAAATCTCTTTACAAAAAAAATAAAATTCAAAATCGGTGGAGGAATAAATGGAAATTATATATTGAGTATTGCTGACAATAATAATAATTATTCTTTCAATACAATTACCGACAGATTTACGGCTTATAATATTGATGTCGGATTTGATATTTTCTTTGTGAATTTTAATATTTCCTATGAAAAATCATTAAGTGATGTATTTGTAGAAAATCCAAAACATAAATTTGACTTTTTGGTATTCTCTGCAGGAGTACTTTTTTAGTCAACTTACATCCGGTTACAGCTAAGTTTTACCTTAATAAATAGTACGAATATCACTTATTTATTGTATCTTTGCGGGTTGAAAAAAATAAAAAAGTATGGCAGAAATGAAAAAACCTGAATATAACGCTAGTAATATTCAGGCATTGGAAGGTTTGGAAGCAGTTAGGAAAAGACCTGGAATGTACATTGGTAGTACCGATACCAAAGGCTTACACCATTTGGTTTGGGAGGTCGTTGACAATTCCATTGATGAACATCTCGCAGGTTATTGCGATATGATAATCGTAAAAATATTAAAGGACAATAGAATATATGTTTCTGATAATGGTAGGGGTATTCCTGTAGGTATGCATGAAAAATTGCAAAAATCAGCGCTGGAAGTTGTCCTTACAGTACTTCACGCAGGTGGTAAATTTGACAAGGACACTTATAAAGTATCAGGAGGTTTGCACGGTGTTGGTGTATCAGTGGTGAATGCATTATCTGCACATTTGACCGTTGAGGTAGCAAGAGAAGGTAAAGTCTATACCCAATCTTACGAAAGGGGTAAACCCCTTGAGCCGGTAAAAGAAATCGGAACTTCAGATAAAACAGGAACCACAGTAATCTTCGCCCCAGACGGTGAAATTTTCGAAACATTGGAGTACGACTTCGATGTTCTGGCCGGTAGGTTTAAAGAATTAAGCTTTCTTAATAAAGGGTTAAGAATTATCCTTACAGATGAAAGGGTTACAGAAAAAGACGGGGAGTTTAAGAAAGCTGAGTTTTATTCCGAAGGAGGACTGAAAGAATTTGTCAATTATTTAGACCAAGGCAAAACTCCATTACTAAGTGAGCCAATCCATATAACAGGGAGAAAAGACAATGTGGAGGTCGAAGTAGCTATGATATACAATACCGGATTCAAAGAACATATATACTCTTATGTCAATAATATACGTACACATGAAGGAGGAACGCACGTACAGGGATTTCGTAGGGCGATATCAAGAGAAATTAAAAAATATGGAGAGAAAAACAATCTATTCAAAAAACTAAAAATAGGACTGTCAAGTGAGGATTTTAGAGAGGGTATGACTGCGGTTGTATCTGTCAAAGTCCCCGAACCACAGTTCAAGGGGCAAACAAAAGGAGAGTTGGGAAACTCTGAGGTTACTTCTATCGTTTCTCAGCAAGTAGGTGAAGCTGTGGTGAACTTTTTGGAAGAAAATCCAAAGTTGGCCAGAATAATTATCGATAAAATAGTTGTTGCAGCTACCGCTAGGAATGCAGCGCGTAAAGCGAGAGAATTAGTTCAGCGTAAGAATGTGATGAGCGGCGGTGGACTTCCCGGCAAATTGTCTGATTGTAGTTCAAGAGATGCTTCCATCTCAGAATTATATCTGGTGGAGGGAGACTCTGCGGGAGGAACTGCCAAGCAAGGAAGAGACAGGGTGTTTCAGGCAATTCTACCATTGAGAGGTAAGATTCTTAATGTGGAAAAAGCTATGGAGCACAAGATATATGAAAATGAAGAAATAAAAACGATGTTCCTTGCTCTTGGAGTTTCAATTCAAGAGGTGGATGGTGAAAGGGTATTGAATCTGGACAAACTCAGATACCATAAGGTTATTATTATGACGGATGCCGATGTCGATGGTAGCCACATTGCAACATTGATTTTGACATTCTTTTTCAGATATATGAATGAATTGATAACTAACGGATATGTCTATCTTGCTACACCGCCGTTGTACTTAGTTAAGAAAGGACAAAAATCTGTTTATTGTTGGTCAGACAAAGAAAGAGACGAAGCATTTGCCAAATTGGCCAATGGACCTGATGATAAAACTGTAAAAATTCAACGATACAAAGGTTTGGGAGAGATGAACGCAATCCAATTGTGGGAAACGACAATGAATCCTGAAACCAGAATACTAAAACAGATTACTATAGAAGACTCAATAGAAGCAGATAGAGTATTTTCGATGTTGATGGGAGATGAAGTACCACCCAGAAGGCAGTTTATAGAAGAAAATGCTGTTTATGCAAATGTTGACACATAGAGTATGCCATTGATTTTTCAAGATAAAAAAGACAAATTTTCGTTTGCCGTTTGGCAAATAACCGAGGATTTGTCTTTTTTTTTGGATAAAATCGATTTGTTTAAAAGTGAACAAAAAGAAATCGAAGAATTAAAAGAGAAAAGACTGATGGAATGGTTGACTTCCAGATATCTTGTTTATTTGCTTGAAAATACCGGTCAAAGATCAGCTTGCATAAAAGACAAATACGGTAAACCATATTTGTACAATTCCAAAAAGAAAATCAGCCTTAGTCATTCAGGTATTTATGTAGCGGCAAGTATTTCAGATTTCAGTACTGGAATAGATATTCAAATGGTCTCAGGTAAAATAAATAAGATAAAAAATAAGTTTCTATCAAAGACAGAATTGGAAGTATGTGATGATGATATAATCAAATTGAATAGATATTGGACAGCAAAGGAAGCGTTGTATAAAGCGTATGGTAAAAAAGGGTTGAATTTCATCGATGATATATCGGTCATACCATTTGTTGAACAAAAAACTTATTTGAAAAGCACAGGAGCAGTATTCAAAAACAAAAATACATTTGACTATAATATTTACAGTAGAAATATCCAAGAATCAATCTTAACCATCGCTATAGAAAAATAATAAAATGAAATTTAAAACACTATATTTATTGGCCTTTTTACAAATTATCTTGTTTGTGGGATGTAAACAAAAACAAGAAACTTCACTTGAAAAACCAAAACGATTGGAACTTCCTAAGGGCTTTGCAGAATTTCTTGATACTTTTCAAACGGATAGTATTTATCAGATGAATCATATAATTTTTCCACTGGAAGGAGCAGTAAGAGCTCCCGGTGAAAATCCGGATTCAATGATACCGTACAAATGGAGAAAATACAAATGGCAATTGCATCATAAATTCAATAATTATGATAGTATTTTTCAGCGTAACTTTGTGATATTTAATGAAAATACTATCATAGAAAAGACAACCGCTATTAACGGATTATTCCAAATGGAAAGACGTTTTGCAAAAATGGATAACGGTTGGAATTTGATTTATTATTCTGTAAATTAACGAAAAACAAACACACTATAAACAATGAAAAACAACTATGTAGCAATAATGGCAGGGGGGATCGGTTCCAGATTTTGGCCTGCAAGTAGCGAGGATAAACCTAAACAATTTTTGGATATTTTGGGTAATGGAAAATCGCTTTTGAGATTAACTTATGAGAGATTTTTGTCTTTTTTTCCTGAGGAAAATATATTTATTGTCACAAATAAAAGATACAATTCATTGGTAAACGAACAAATACCTGAGTTGTCTTCAAACCAAATCATAAATGAGCCATCGCGTAATAATACTGCTCCCTCGGTAGCTTATACCGCATTCAAAATACAAGATTTGAACCCTGATGCAAATATTGTAATGGCTCCATCCGATCACGTGATATTAAAAGAGGAAGAATTTAAAAACCATATACTTAATGCATTGGATTTTGCCTCAAATAATGATGCATTGATAACTTTGGGAATACTCCCTACAAGACCTGATACAGGTTATGGATATATAGAATTGGGTGAAAAGAACAATAATTCCGGATTTGAAATATTCAAGGTGAAGTCTTTTAGAGAAAAACCTGATTTATCCACTGCAAAAACATATTTGGAAAGCAAAAAATATTTATGGAATGCGGGTATTTTTATATGGAGCACCAAAAGTATATTGAGTTCAATGGAAAAACATGCGCCCGGGGTTTATAATAAACTTAATGCTGCAAAAGGCATTTACAATACAGCAAAGGAAATAGCATTCATCGAAGAGAATTACCCTTTGACAACAAAAATTTCCATAGATTTTGCTGTAATGGAAAAAGCACAAAATATATATACAATTCCGGCGGATATAGCTTGGTCTGACTTGGGAACCTGGAATTCCCTCCACGCATTCTCCAAAAAAGACGAAAATCAAAATGTTGTTATTGGAGGTAAAAGCAGCTTGATCAACTCGAGTAATAATATAATCAAAATCTCTCCGGATAAAAAAGTTATAACAAAGGACTTGAATGACTTTATAGTAATAGATGAGAATAAAACACTGCTTATATATCCAAAAAGCAAAGAACAAGAAATCAAGGATATTGATAAAGGATAAAAAATGAAATAGACCTTTTAACATTAGGTGCATTTCATTTTTTCGTGTTATGAGTTCTATCCATCGATAAAATTTCCCGCTGTCCAGCGGGATAAATGTGAATAACCGTGGGTGGAACCCGCGGTATCCGAACAAGCAAAGTACAACTCCGGAGGAGTTGAATATCCATACAACATAATAATTGATAATTGAACACCTTCGGCGTTCATCTCACCTCTCACATTTACCCCGCATTTCATACGGGGCTAATCACATTAAACCACATTCGTGGTTTTTGCCCTCTCATTTCTAAACCAAACATTTTATAAAAAAATAGCAATACTATCTTTCTTTTGATTTTATAGGGGAAATAGGGAAAAGCGAAAAAATGAAATACTCCTTTTAACATTTAGCAATAAAAGAATGTAATTATTTTTTATTACCTTTGCGGTTTTCTATAAATCACTTACACTGGATTTGAATCAAAAACAAAAATACCGGATAGCAATAGTTGCAAATGCGACTTGGAATATTTATAATTTCAGATTGAATATCTTGGATAAGTTTCTTGCTGAGGGATTTGATGTTTGTGTAGTAGCACCGGTTGATAAATACATTTTTTATAAAGAAGATTTTCCGGAGGTAAGACATTTCTCGATAAAAAATCTCGATAGAGACGGTACAAATCCGGTTAGGGAAATCATTCTTATCAGGGAATTTATCAAAATATATAGAAAAATCAAACCCGATATTGTTCTTCACTATACGGTAAAACCCAATATATACGGAGGAATAGCCGCCGGATATTTGAATATCCCGTCTATCGGGGTTGTAACCGGTTTGGGATATGCTTTTTTGCACAAAGGACTTATACAGACTGTCACTAAAATACTCTATAAATTCAGCTCCAGATTTCAATCTAAAGTCATTTTTGAAAACACCGAAGACAGAGAACTTTTTATTAAAAAAAATATCCTTAGCGAAGAAAAAGGAATTTCCATCAAGGGCTGTGGGGTTGATATTGAATATTTTTCACCGCTAAAAAAGAAAACAAACTCAGATAAAACAATATTTACTTTTATAGGTAGGCTACTATACGATAAAGGTGTAATGGAATTTGTTGAAGCTGCCAAAATAATCAAAAGCAAATACAAAAATTCCGAATTTTGGCTAATAGGAGAAATAGATAAAGACAACAGGGCAATGGTCAAAGAAGAAGACCTTATGTCGTGGGTGAAAAACAAAACGGTAATCTATCACGGATTCAAAGAAAATGTAAAAAAATATATCGCCAAATCAGATTGTATTGTCTTACCATCTTATAGAGAAGCCATAGCAAGAACCATCACTGAAGGGATGTCCATGGAAAAACCCGTGATTGCTACTGACGTGGCAGGCTGTAGAGAGGCGATTGAAGACGGGAAAAATGGTTTTCTCGTTCCGGTGAAGACGATAAAGCCCCTGGCTGAAGCTATGGAAAAAATAATCAATCAATCCGAAGAAGAAAGATTGGCTATGGGAAAATACGGACGAAATAAATGTTTAAATGAGTTTGATGACAATCTGATTGCCGATGATATCTACGATATTGTAATGGATTCTCTCAATAAAAAATAAGCCTTGAAGCCGTCAAAAAATATTTTGATAATCGCTTATTATTTTCCCCCAATGGGAACAGTTGCTTTTTTAAGAAATTACCACATTGCCAAATATCTTTCAAAATATTTTGATTCGGCTGACCTTATTACCATTAAAAATATTTCTATACCATTATCTGATAAAATTCCTAATGACTTCATCAATGAACATCGCGTATTGAATTTTGATTATAGAAATCTAGGAAATCTCATTTCTTCAAAAAAAAATAATCTGAGGAATAAAACCAATGCCAAAAGCAATTCCCGCAAAGTCAGATTTATAAGAATAATACTTGACAGCTTTCCTGTAAATACTATTTTTGGCGAGGGTGGGTTGCTATATATAATCAACGGAACTCTAAGAGGAATAAGATTAGTGAGAAATAAAAAAATCACTCATATATACAGTTCCTTTAGACCGGTTGCAGACCATATCATCGCTTATAATTTAAAATTGTTTTTCCCGGATCTTAACTGGACGGCAGACTTTAGAGATCCACCTGTGGTTAAAAGCCGGAATGCAGGCTTATTTTATAAATTGCAATGGTGGTTTCTATATAAACTACTTTCCAAATCAAATCAGGTTATAGCGGTATCTGACGGAGTGTCAGGGCCAATAAAAATGGCATATCCTAATACCAAAACCATAAAAAACGGTATCTATGATTTGTTTAAGCAAGAAAAGTCAAAATACGACAAATTCACTTTGTCTTTTACCGGTTCATTATATCCTGTATTACAAAATCCTGCGATTCTATTTGCTGTTTTAAAAACGCTATTGGACAAAAATACTATTTCAAAAGATGATTTTCAACTGATTTATACCGGAAAAGATGCAGGCATTTGGAATGAAATGATTCGTGAATACTCATTGGAAGATATTTCAATTAATAGAAGAGAAGTCTCTCTTCAAGAATCCATTCAAATTCAAGGCAAAAGTCATATAAATCTTATCTTCACTTGGTCTGATGACCATAGAAAAGGAATATTAACAGGCAAATTGTACGAATATCTGAACACCGGTAATCCCATATTTGCTTTTGTAAATGGAGATACTGATACTGAATTTGAAAGGATATTTGATAATATAAATGCAGGATATGTGTTTTATAATAATGATAAAGAAAAAATAGAAAACCAAATTTCAGAATTGTATTCTCAATGGAAAAACAAAGGGAAAATTGATTTTTCCTACAACGAAAATGAAATCCGAAAATACTCGTGGGAGAATAGAACAAAACAGTTGATGGATTTAATTTTTAATCCAAATCAAAATGATGAAAAATAAAGTCAATATAATATGTACCGAAAATATCAAGATTGAAAGATTGGTTTATATCATTGATTTTATCAATAATCACCCGTTAAAACCAAGCGATACAAACTTTGTATTGAATGATGTGCAAAGAACAAATCTGAATATTTTGTACTCCAAAAACAAAGAGGGGGAGACAGCTTATTTTGTTCCGGCTCAGAATTATTTTTTTACCGGTAAACCTAAAAGTACATTCTACGCTAACCAATATATCTTTGGCGAAAATTCCCTGTATTCGGTAGAAAATAGTATAAAAAAGAAAACTGCTTTTTACAATAATGGCGAATATGGTTTTGATATTTTTGAAACAATTTTTTTTCATATAAGCAGGTATGAAGAGCTATATTGCAGTGAAGATCAATTGGATTTTCACAAGAGGATGAAGTCAAGCGAGCAATTGTTGGTCAAGAATAAAATTCATCGTATTCCGGTTGTTGATTTATTGGTTTATCACTTCTTTAAGTCCTTGGAATTAGAGGTAAAAAAAATTAGAACTACCTATTCTCTAAGTCATGATATTGATATTATAAGAAAGTACAAAAGCACCTTTTCTTCATTCAAATCTGTTGCAAAAGTATTGCAAATGGGTTCGGGTTTAAGCGGTGCCTACAGGATACTAAAGTCTATTGTCAAAAGCGGCAAAAACCCGCAAAATGACCCCTATTTCACTTACGATTGGTTGTTTGTCAATAACCCTGAATTTGTTAATAAAACTGTTTATTTCGTCGCCGGTGGGGATAGAAAATACGATCTATATGATAAGGATTATTTCAAAGAGCTTCCGGAAATAATCCGAAAAGCTAAAGAGAAGTCTTATAAAATCGGTTATCATCCGAGCTACGATGCATATAATAACAAAAAGTTATTTAAAGAAGAGTTTGACAAATTGAATAAGCTTAGTGATAGTGATATTGTTGATATACGTACGCATTACCTAAGGCTTGATTTACAAAAAACATTTGAAATAATAGAACAATACGGTTTTAAGACTGATTCTACTTTGGGGTTTGCTGATGATATTGGATTCAGATGTGGAACGGGGTTTGAGTATAATCCCTACAATTTTGCAGAAGAGAGGGCATGGAAATTTAGAGAGATACCTTTGGTTTTTATGGATAGCTCATTGAAATACAATATATGCAAAAATCAGGTTAAATGTTTTAAACAAAAAGCAAAGCAATTTTTTGAAAATAACCAATATGGGACCCATATAATGATAAATTTCCACAACTCCAGTTTTGATTACAGTTTGGAATTTAATAAGGGCTTGAAGGAATTTTATCTTCAGTTGATTTCAGGGTTATAATTCTATTTTTATTCACAAGCTTTTATTGCAAAAATATCCCGCTAAGGTCAGCAAAGTATACGCAGAGTCTCGCTAAGGAAACTCAAATATAATTCCAATGAGGAGTAGTGAGTTGATTCATCCCCCTGTTGTTTTAACCCGCATTTCGAGACTTTGTTTAAGTAAAATCAAATAGCTAACTTTGAATCGTAGAAGCAAAAGCTTAAAAAATACCGTAGATTAAGAGCCGTCACAACTCCCTTCCCTTGCCAAGGGAAGGGTCGGGGATGGGTTCTAATCCCTACTACATCCATTCCCGTTTGTCTGTTTCTATTTTATAGAGGATATAATCCCTGATTTCTTCAGCTTGTTGTTTTTGTATATATTTGATAGTTTCGTTTCCGGCACCGCTAAAAACAATTAGGTTTGCTAAGTTTCTGCGTATTTGCACCGGAGATTGTGTTATTTCAATCCCTTGCAATTTGTAGATTGTGTATAGAGAATGTCTATTACCAAATATACCGGAATCTATTTGTATAAGCTCCTCATTAATTCCAAATTTCATTTTTCTATACTTAAGGATGCTTGTCAATATAAAATAACCAAGCAAAGCGGATAAAGCTATTAAAACTTCTTTTGCTTCATCATTAGTCATACCAAAACCCTGCTTTGCAAAGCTGAACAATCCGATGATACTGAAAGCATATATGATAAAGATTATCATTATTCTCCTGAAAACATAATATCTATCACTTCTGAAATAGGATAGATTACTCAATGTATCATCAGAGAAGTAAAAGCTGAGGACTTTGTTGATATCTTTCCTTTTTACTCCGGGTATCAGGATTGATTTACGTTGTTTAACAGCGACAGAAGATGCCAGTTTTATATGAAGTGTAAACAATCCAAGGGCTCTTCGTAGCATATTATCAGACCATTTTACGACCTGCATCTTATTGTCCATAACGGAAATCTCATTTCTGTTAAATAGTCCGTATTCAAGTTTGAATCCATTTGGAATCCTGTTGAGAACAAGATTATAATATCTCAGAACATTGCGAATAACAGACACAATGATCAAAAAGATAATTGCAAAAATCGAAAGGCTTACTAATAAATACAAGCTTAAATTAAGTATATTCTCTTCCGTAACTTTAGTATATTTATCGATGTTAATGCCTATGTTTTTCAACTGATCGATTAACCAATACAATGAGAATAGTGCCAATAGCAAAGATTTGAGATGATTTTGGGTCAGTCCGATTTTTACCAGGTCAAAAAAATCAAGTCGTATAATATTTTTAATCGGACGATAGGGAATATCCTCTTTGTTTGTTTTTTCAGGAGAAGATTGAACCATTTTTCTATTGGCAAAAATATAATCTCTTAGTTCATTACCGGTTTTTTTATTTAGTGCGTGAAAATCAAATTCTTTTTTGGATGTCCCGGCAGTATCGATTTCAAGACCTACCACATTAAATATCTGATGTACTATATTTTGCTTAAAATTGATAGATTGTATTCTGTCAAACGGTATAACTATCCTTTTTTTGCTAAAAACACCTTTTTCAACCACCAAATCGGTTCCCTCGATATGAAATTTATATCTAAAAAAATCTATTATAGCATAGATTGACAATATAACGGATAGAGCGATTAGACCGTATATTAGATAATCGGTACTCCCTTTTCTTCCTACAAAAAAAGGAATCAAAAGTATCCAAAATTGTTTTATGACTTTGGCATAGATTCTGTATAGAATCATAATAATTGCAACATAGGACTGTCTGGTGGGTACATTAAAATTATTCTTTAATTCCATCACTCCTCTTCCTCTTGAATTCTTTTGGTAATAAAGTCCTTTAACTGTTCTGCCTTTGGTAAACTCAATCCCGGCACACTTAAATCACTGGAATGACCTCCGGCAGTGTATAATTTCAATTTTGATAGTCTGAACAATCTTTCTATCGGTCCTTGTATTACCTCGCTATGCTGTACTCTTACAAACGGAATACTCGTCTCGCTCCTCCAGAATAACCCTGTTTTGTAAACAATGTCATACTGCCTGAGTTTGTATTTTTTCTTTTTAAATCCAAGATAAGCGATGAGAATATTGCTCAAAATAAAAATAATTAGAGCGATAAAAATAATCGTCCAAGTATATCCGGGAATTATTGATGATTTATTCATATAAAAGAGCACAAAAGCAGCTGTTACTAAAGTTGAAACTATAATAGCTCTTAACAGCATCACTGCCCTGTAATTCTTTTCCAAAGGGACAAAACTATCAGAACTCACTTTTGGCAATTCACTAATGTCAATTTCTGGATTTTCAAACATAATTTACCATTTAGTACTTGAACCTGCTTTGGCAGAATTAATAGATTTCAAAAAATTAGCCCAAAAATCCAAATTAAATTGATAGCTCTTATTCTTTATTAATACCTCGTGTTCTGTCATCATTTCTTTATCATCAGGATGAAATTTTCTCTTTACTGAATCAGGATCGTGTTCTGTATAGAACTCCGGGTGAAATTGAACACCAATAACATTTTTATACTTTTTATTGATTAAAGCTTCGATGACTTTACCGTCTATAGAAGTTGCTGCTACAACCACATTTCGACCAAGTTTATGCACAGCTTGATGGTGGCTGCTTACTACTAAGGGATTAAAGCTACCTACTAATTTTAATTTTTCCTTTAGGTTTTGATCACTAAATACTACGTGATGAAAACTGTGATTGTCTATCTCTTTTTCAGGATAAAGATTCTTATTGTAATTGCGATGCATCCTATCCATCCCCAATGCTATCACATCTTCGACATAATTAAGTCCATAGATATCCGAGGGAATATCCTGATACATATCGCCGCCGGTTGCTACATTCATTGTCTGCATACCCAGGCATATTCCAAGTATCGGGTAATCAGGTTTTTCTTCCAAAAAATTTTGAAAAGAGGTATTTTGCCTGCCACCCAGCAGATGAAATAGAAAACTTAGTTCAAAAAGATGGCGGTTTGGTGTATTGATACCAACCGTAAGTTCTGTCTTTTGCCCGTAATAAACCGGAGGAATATCCCATCCACCGAGAAATATTATTGCATCGGTGTGCTTGAAGATATCGTAGAATTCATCGGTACAAGAATTCCTGAAATAAATATTGTTTATATTCAAATCCCCATATACTTCACGAAATTTTATGCATTTTATATCATTTTGTTCAACATAATCCCTGGCTTCACTATACTTAACTTCACTTTTAGTATAAAAAACAGCCAAATACTCTATATTATCCCCTTTGATGATATCGTGTTTTGTCATATAAACGATAGATTTCAGATAAAAAACACCCGGATTGACTAAAACGATTGTGGTTTTATCATCAGATTGAGAGAACTTAATATCCGTAGTAGAATATGAAGCACCTATGACCAAAAAGAATACGAATAATACCAATATTTTTTTCATAAATAAAAAATTGTTTTTTTGACAAACTGCCCAAACTAATAATATATGCTAAACCCTGTACTTTACTGCTTGAGCCTAAAATATGATAGCAAATATACTAAAATTAGGTAGAAATTGTGTTATTTTCATATAAAAGGGTGCATTTCATACGGGGCTAATCATATTAAATCACAGTCGTGGTTCTGCTCTCTCGTATATAAACCAAATATTTTATAAGAAAATGGCAATAATATCTTTCTATGGATTTTATTGGGGAAAGAGGGAGAAGCGAAAAAATAGAATACACTTACTACATTTAGATTCTTTAATAGTTAATAGTACTTCAATGCTTCTTATTTTTATACAACTAAAACCATGTATTTGACATCATATTTATATGCTAGGATAGTTGTTGGGAGGCTGGTAAATTCATTTAATAGCAAAAATGCACAAAATCATGTACAGAATAATTTATTTAATACTGATTACAGCTATTATAAGTTGTACAAGTTCTGATAAAGAAGCTTTTTATCTTAATGATGATTTTGACATAATTTATGTAAATGATACTTCCGTGACTTTTTATTCAAAAAGTTGTATTAATCCGTATGAAATTTTCCAATCTAACGGTAAATTTTATATTAACAGCAAAGCGTTTTATTGTAGTGACGAAATGAAAGTATTAGATTATAACATAGATTTGAAAATATATGAAAACGATGATGATATTACAATAGAAAGTAATGATTCTTGCTTTATCAACTTTTTTGGAAAGCCCAAAAGTAAATTTGTTAAAATGCATAATCTTAATTTTGATTTTGAATTGAATTCAGTGGAAATTATTATTTATAATGATTTGCACGGTATTGTAAGGACTGATTTTTTTAATAAAAATGAGATTGATAAAATTTTGTTATCAAAATTATGGATTATAAGTAATCCGAATTTAAAAGTAGAACTTAATGAATTTACGAATCCATATATTGAATTCAAATTCTATAAAAATGATTCTGTTATTTTTAAAAGGGATTATCCAGTAATACCCTGTTGGTACAATAATTTAGAATAAAAATGAGGTAAAATTAAATTCTTTAGCAGGAAGTATTTTTTAATGCTTCCTGTTTTTATAGAACTTTAACCTCACCCCCTGCTGAAATATTCATAAATGAATTTCACATGTCGGGCTAGCCCTCTCCTTTTCAAATCATTACCACGTATCTAAAAAAATGACGGAAAAGGAGAGGGAAAATGGTGTCCGGTCGTTTGGGAATGCTACTGGAGCAAGTGTTGGTGTTTGATGAATAGAAATAGCTTGATAATAGAAAACACCACGACAAAAACAAAAACACGCTAAAAATACTAATAGCTAATCATAAAGACAAATCACCCTCACTCTCCCCTTCTCCTTTTAAATGGTATTCAAAATAAAAATAAGACTCAATAAAAGGAGAAGGGGTGGGGGGTTGAGGATAAAACGGAAAAAGGAAATATCTCCCCTTTTTTGGCACACAATTTGCTCTTAATGCGTTGATATATTATATTTTATAACTTAAATTTTAATTTTTATGAGAAATTTACAAGATTTTAGAAACCGAATTACCCCCCCCTATTTAGTAAGAAGCTAAATTACAATGTGTTGTATATTGCATTATTCGCAATATCAATTATCGCTATGAGTGTTTATATCACAGGATGTGAGAAAGATGCAGATCGTGTATTCCATGATTCTGCGCTGGAAAACAGATATGATTCTACTGCAAGTACATCAAATTCTTTATTGGACAATATTAATTTTGATCAGGATGGGAATATTTTAATAGGCAATGACACTAATCAAATTGTCATTCAACATGCAGGAATAGAGTATCAAAGGGAAGCATCAGAGTATTTATTTCAAAATGCAAGTTCATCTTATATCAATAATATAAGAGAGCAATACGGAATACCTCAATGGAAATTGGCTTTAATTAATTTGTCAAATGAAAATGAAGATAATTTTATTGTATCACTACCTTTATTTAAAAATAATGAATTAACTTCAATGATTTTTTACTACAACTTCAATGATTTTGAGTACGCAATATTTATTTCCAAAAATGATATACAAAATACTTTAACAAGACTAAGAGAATCTTCTGCATTTTATAATGAATGGTTTCTTCCAGTTTCAAAATTTCAATTGATTGAACTTCTAACTAAAAACATAAATTACAAATCATACTCAGACTGGTTAAGTACCGCAAATTTAATTACACAAAGCGATAACAGTATTATGGAACGAATGATGTGTCCTTTTCTAGGGACATATTATTCGGTAACAGGCTCTGAAAGTAATCCCTACCAATATTTTCATTCAGAGAACGTTATAATATGGGTTAGTTGTAGCGGAGGTGGACATGGTGGATTTGGATTTTATAATAATTGGGGTAATAACAATGCAAATCCACCAACTGGAGGAGGAGGAGGAAGCAATAATAATAATAATAATAATAATGAAAATAACAGTGGTGGAAACAATGATGATGCAGAAAATAAAACTTTAAAAAAACTAAATCAAGTAGATTGTGCTCCGAAAATAATTGGTTTCATGGGTCTAAATAAAATTGATGATATGATATCAAATGATGCTTTAACGGATCCATGTGATCCAAATTTAAGTACAGAGCAAATCATAAAAAACGCTCTGGAAGATAAATGTGAAAACGAAGGTGCTGATAATCTCGGTACTGTTGATGACTTTTTGGAGGATCTTGGGAAAAAAATAAGTCATAACTTAGAAAATTGTTGGGTTTTAATGGATGAAGATATTAACCCTTGTGAAAAAGAACTTGTGATAAAACATCCTTATGCAGCAACATCAGTTCTATTGAATTCTAAGTTTGCTGAAGAATGGACTATTAAAAAATTTGGAAAAAATGGTTGGTTAGATTGTTCTGATGCATTTAGACATGCACTTTGGAATGCAATGAATGCACGTGATATTGGTAAAGATTTAGCATTGAAATTTTCAAATGCTCATGAATGTAATCAAAATGATAATGATAGTAAAATGGATATTTTTAATAATTCAGTTGGACATAGAATAGGTGTATCTTTTCCAATAAACAATGAAGTTTTGGCGGATAGAATATGTGACCAACTTGAAGAAGGGCATCTTAAAATTTTAGATTATGATCCGAATTTAAAAGGAGATTCACCAATTATTAATTCTTTTAAATGTAAATGTAATTGATATGAAAAATTTATTTGTTTTTATTTATGCGTTAATTATTTTTATTTCTTGTAACCCATTATCAAGAGAAAAGCATGTTTTTACTTTTAGCAATCAACAAGAAGAATTTGAACTTAATCCACCAAATAATACACATGAGTTTAAGATAGTTATTAAAAATAATCGAAGGAGCGGTAATGATAAAATTATTATTTATCGATATTATAACAATATAAAAGGTAAAGGAGATATCTATCAATTAAATAAAAATGGATTACTATTCAGAGGCGATATTTATGATAATAAGTTAGGTATAGAATATATTCCTTATGATAATAATGATAATAAATTAACTTTGGAGATTGTTTTTAATACCAGTTCTATAGGCTTAGATAAAACAATAAACAATTGATTAAAAATAGTTTTATAATTGCATTTTGGATTTAATAATCCCAAGCCCTGCTCTACATAATGCAGGGCTCTTTGCTCCCAATAGATGGTGTGTCCTGGGAAGAGTCAGTAAGAGAATTTTTAAATATAATCTGTACAGATGGAGATGGCATAACAGATCAACATGAAGAAATGATGACTTTTTGGGTAGATAAAATTGCACATGATCTTTGGGAATTTAATAATGAAGTAGGCACTTGGGAAGATTATCTGTATTTAGCATGGCAAGGAATTGTAACAAATCCAGATAATATCAGTGATCCTTGTATGCTGTTCTTTATTACTCAATCAGAATTTGATAACTTTCATAAAAGATACATTAACAATGTGGTTGAAAACCCCAAAACACTTGACAATCAAAAGTCATTTAATGATTGTATGAATCAGTAAATTTATAAAAATGAAAAAAATAACTTATTTCTCAATATTAATGTTGTCGATTTTTTCATGTAGAACTTCTAAATTAGAATTATCATATTTGATTAATATTTCAGAAGCCAATAGGATTTTAGGAGATGCATTTGAGAAAGCTAAAATTGTAGATTCAAGTAAAGACCTTGTCTATTTTAATAGAGAACTAATAATAAAGCAAGATAATATTATATATTTCGATACTACCAAAATTAAAAGACTTGACCTAAATTATTTTGAATGTGTTAAAAAGAATGATAAAATAAAACTTATAAATAAAAATGAAATTAAATCAGATTTTAAAATAATTGATTACTGGAATATCACATTTAGGAAGCTAAATAATGGATTACTTAGGATAGGAATATCTTCAGACTTTTATATACCACCATCGAAACAACCTATTGAAATTTATGGAATGTATTATTATTTTGATTTCAAGATTGTAAATGGGAAAGCTGAATTGATAAGATGGAAAGGTCAATGATTTTGGATTTAATAATCCCAAGCCCTGCTCTACATAATGCAGGGCTCTTTGCTCCCTCTAAAACCTCTTCAACCCCTTGCGAAACTCTACCGTTTTTCTTATGTTTTTATAGTATATCTTTGCTTCTTTGTGACTTAGGGTTTGAGCTCCGTCAGAAAATGCTATTTGGGGCGTTTGGTGAACTTCTGTAATCACGGCATCACCTCCTGCTATCACTCCTGCAAGAGATATGGGCTCTACAAATTCCCGTATTCCTACTCCGTGAGAAGCATCGATAATCACAGGTAGATGTGATTTTTTCTTTAGTAGCGGGATACTATTTATATCAAAGGTGTTTCTGTAGGCGGTTTCGTATGTTCTGATACCTCTTTCACATAGCATGATATCTTCATTGCCATTTGAGAATATGTATTCGGCACTAGCCAATAGTTCGTCTATGGTTCCTGATAGAGCTCTTTTTAGCATCACAGGTTTATCTATTTTACCCAAGGCGTCCAAAAGATTGAAGTTTTGTGAGTTTCTGGCTCCTACCTGAAAGATATCTACATAGTCGTACATACCATCTATTTGGTCTGTCATCATCACTTCTGTGATAATTTTTATTCCATTTGCGTTACAATGTTTATAAAATATTTTCAAGCCCTCCAATCCAAGACCTCTAAATGCATAAGGAGAACTTCTGGGCTTATATACGCCTCCCCTCATTATTTTGATATTATTATCGAGAAGATGTTGTACGGTTGTCTCTATCTGTTCTTCGGATTCGATAGAGCAAGGGCCGGCCATGATTTGGAAATGTCCGCCTCCTATTTTCACATCATCTCCAAGGTCTATGATAGTCTCTTGAGTTTTCCATTTGCGGGAAACAAGTTTCGCAGAACTGGTGACTCTGTGTATATCTTCGACCCCTTCAAGAGTTCCGATACTCCTGATATCAAATTCATTTTTCCCGACTCCAATGATATAATCGGCATATTGGGTTGAGACAATATTGGATTTGTATGCTATATTGTCGAGTTTTTCAGTTATGTTGTTAATCAATTCTTGATTGATATTTTTTTTCAGTTTTATTATCATTTTATTATGTTTTGTGCAAATTCCATTGCGGTTTTTTCAATATCTTTACTGTCTTTGAGTGCTTTTATAAATGCAGAACCAATAATCGCCCCGTCTGAGTGTTTATTGGCAATTCTAAATGTCTGCTTATCCGAAATCCCGAAGCCTATAACCATAGGATTATTTAGATTTAATTTATTGATTCGCTTGAAATAGTCGATTTGACTATCCGAAAAACCAATGGTCTTACCTGTGGTAGATGAGGTTGATACTACATAGACAAATCCCGAACTCAACTCATCGAGCATCTTGATTCTTTCATCTGAAGTAGTAGGGGTTATTAGAAATGATAAGCCCAAATCATATTTATCAAAAATCGGTTTGTATTTGTTTTTATAGACTTCCGGGGGCATATCCGGTATGATTAATCCATCAATACCGCTATCGACACATTTATCCAAAAAAGTATCAATTCCAATTCTTAATACCTGATTGAAATATCCCATAAACAACAAGGGGATATCAATATTTTGTCTTACGGCTTTAGCTTGATTAAAATATTGGTCAAAATCAATTCCATTTTTTAGGGCGATACTGCTGCTGTATTGAATGGTTTCACCATCCGCCAATGGATCTGAATAAGGCATACCAAGCTCTAAAAAATCTACGCCCGCACCGGCTAATTTTTCAGCCAAAACCGGCATAGAATCTATTTCAGGATACCCCGTAGTCAGATAAATACTCAGTATTTCCTTTTTGTTTTTGTTAAATAAATTATTTATTCTTTCTTTTCCCATAGTATTTTTTTTTGTAAATACTCAGGTACTCGCTGTTTTATACTCAAAAACAGAAGCGCCTGAGTACTTACTTTTTTATATTTTTTTCGGACTCTAAATAGTTCTTTCACTATCTCAGGTATTTTTTAAATATGCTTTCATATCTTTATCTCCTCTTCCTGAGAGATTCACAACGGTCACTTCTTCAGGTTTAAATTCAATTTTTTCCAATGCTGCCAATGCATGTGCTGATTCAAGAGCGGGAATAATCCCCTCAAGTCTTGTCAATAGCAAGCCTGCTTTGATTGCTTCTTCATCTGTAGCATTCAATACCTTTGACCTACCGGATTCAATCAGATGTGCGTGCAATGGTCCAATCCCCGGATAATCCAATCCGGCTGAAATTGAATAAGGTTCGATTATTTGTCCGTCTTTGTCTTGCATCAATTTGGTCATACTTCCATGTATCACACCATCTGAACCGAGTACACTTGTCGCTGCGGATTCACCTGAGTTTATTCCTAAGCCTGCTGCTTCTACCGATACCAATTCTACTTTTTCGTCATCCAAATAGTGATAATATGCTCCTGCCGCATTGCTACCGCCACCTATACAAGCGATGATTCTATCGGGATAATCCCTATTTTCTTTATCTTTCAGTTGTTTTTTTATCTCTTCGCTTATTACGGATTGGAATAAAGCTACCATATCGGGATATGGATGTGGACCGACTACCGAACCAATCAGATAATAAGTGTCTTTGGGGTTGTTTATCCAATCTCTAATAGCTTCATTTGTCGCATCTTTCAGAGTCTTGCTACCTGATTTTGCCGGTCTTACTTCTGCTCCCAGCATTTTCATTCTCGATACATTCGGTGCTTGTCTTGCGATATCTATTTCTCCCATATAGACGACACATTGCAGATCCATCAATGCACAAACTGTCGCAGTTGCAACGCCGTGTTGACCTGCGCCTGTTTCAGCGATTATTCTGGTTTTTCCCAATCTTTTTGCCAATAGTATTTGTCCTATTGTATTATTGATTTTGTGTGCACCTGTATGATTCAAATCTTCTCTTTTGAGATAAATTTTAGTATTGTACTTTTCGGATAGTCTTTTTGCAAAATACAGGGGCGAAGGTCTTCCTACATAATCTCTCAATAATGCCCGGAATTCCTTTTGAAATGAGTCGCTATTTATTATTTTCAAATAATTATCCTCCAATTCCTCCACATTGGAATGGAGTAATTCAGGGATAAAAGCTCCCCCGTATTTTCCGTAAAAACCTAATTTGTCAACTTCGTATTGCATCTATAAATCTTTTTATTAATTCTATATTTTTAACTCCCGGAGCAGTTTCAAAACCGCTATTTATATCAAAGCCTATGCATTGTGGGTGGTAAAAATCCTTTAGTTTTTTCGAATGATTAATACCGATTCCTCCACTTAATAAAAACTGCTTTTCCAACTTATATTCTTGCATCTTTTTCCAATTAAATACAATTCCGTTTCCTCCGGGGTTTTCGCCTTTTGCATCAAATAAAAACAAATCTGTCATCCGTAAATAATCTTTGCAGATATCAAAATCAAATTTATTATCAACTCTAAAAGCCTTGATTACCATTGCGTCTTCTTGTTTAAATTCAGAACAAAAAGCCGGCGACTCATTTCCGTGTAATTGGATAAAATCAAGTTTGAATTCATTGATTTTGGATTTTATATATCTGTAATCACTATCGACAAAAACCCCTGTTTTTTTGATTCCGGCAAAATCCATTTCTCCCGGGTATTTATCGATATATCGAGAAGATTTTTCATAAAAAATAAAGCCCATAAAGTCAATATCCAGAGAAGACAATTCCCTGATATTTTCCGGATATTTCATTCCACAAACTTTTATTTTCATCCTTTCTCTTTTCGTCATTAATATCTATTGTTTTAATGAATCTATCAATGTTTTGCAAGCCTCATGAGGTCTTGGTGCTTTCATAAATCTTTCTCCAATCAAAAATCCCCGGTATCCGTATTCTTTCAATTCCAAAATATCATTTGCACTATTTATTCCGCTTTCGGATATTCTCAACATATCATCAGGTAGCGAATGAGCTATGGATTTTGAATTTTCGATTGAGACTTCAAATGTTTTGAGATTTCTGTTGTTTACCCCTATGATATCTATATTATCATTGATTTTACTAATCTGATCTGTGCTGTGCAATTCCAATAATACTTCCAAACCTAATCCTTTTGCAGTTGACGAAAGCTGCAAAATTTGGTCTTTTGTTAATACTTCTGCAATCAATAAAATAATATCTGCTCCGATGCTTTTTGCTTCATATATTTGATAGTCATCAAAAATAAAATCCTTTCTCAATATCGGACAAAAATTGTATTTCCTAGCTTTAGTCAAATCCTCATTTTTGCCTCCGAAAAAATGCTCGTCGGTCAATACTGATAAAGCGCTTGCTCCGGCTTGCATATAGCCCAAAGTTACTTCTTCAACATCAGCATATATATTAATATCTCCTTTTGAAGGGGACTTCTTTTTGAATTCTGCGATAATGCCTGAGGCATTTTCTCTAAGCAGGTATTCTCTCATCGATACTACAGGAGTATTGAAGTAAATACTTTTTTCCAATAGCTTGATAGGTATCAATTCTTTTCTCTCTTCAATTACCGGCTTTTTATAATCTATTATTTTCTTTAGTATATCCATTTTATTTTATTTTTTGATGAAGCTGTCTAAAAAATAAGCCACCCTTTACGTGTCCCTTTGGTAGGGTTGGGGTTAAAGCTGATTTTTAAGAATAAATCTTTTTAGACGGTCTCGTTTATATTTCAAAATTGTTTGCATTGTATATTATTTGATTATTAGTTCCAAAGCTTTCAGAGCATTTCCACCCAATAATGACTCTTTAGCCTCTTCAAAACATTCTGTGTATGCTTTTTTATTCATCACTTTTATAGCCATTGCAGCGTTGGCGCATACGACATTGTTTTGTGCTATTGTACCTTTGCCTCTCAGTATATTTTTGAAAATTTCTGCTGCTTCATCAATTGTATTGCCTCCGTGAATTTGCTCTTGTTTTATCATTTGCAATCCTAAATCATATGGTGCGAACAAATGCTCTCCATCATTGTCTCTCACAATAAAATCACCTGTCAATGATATCTCGTCATAGCCATCCAAACCGTAAATTATTGCATATCTTTTATTTTTTTCCTTTTGAAAAAGGTATTGGTACAATCTTCCTAGTTCTAAGCTAAATACTCCGGTGAATTGGTTATTAGGAAATGAAGGATTGACAATCGGACCAAGCATATTGAAAAATGTTTTCATCCCCAATTCTTTTCTTATTGGTCCTACGGCAGCCATTGCAGGGTGAAATTTTGGTGCGTGTAGAAAAGTGATATTAGCATCCCGCAATTGATCTTTTAGTATGTTTTCATTATTCGTAAAATTATAGCCCATCGCTTCTAGAACATTGGAAGAACCACTTATCGAAGATACTCCGTAATTGCCGTGTTTTGCCACCTTATACCCTGCACCTGCGACTATAAATGACGCCAAAGTGGAAATATTAAATGTGTTTTTGCCATCTCCCCCCGTACCACACATATCTATTGTATCAAATTCTGAAAAATCCACTTTTATACACAGTTCCAGTAAAGCTTTT
>Ga0256832_1000099_pt1 | contig 51061 bp, 40 predicted proteins | sample 134614metaG_FD_190534 | JGI IMG/M metagenome (GOLD analysis project Ga0256832, IMG submission 190534) | Hydrothermal vent microbial communities from Lau Basin, Pacific Ocean - 134-614 | ecosystem: Environmental > Aquatic > Marine > Hydrothermal vents | place: Pacific Ocean: Lau Basin | collected...
GGCTCCGGTATATGATAATGACGGCATAAATGCATTGTCTAAGCTGAAAGGCGCCTTCGGGCGCCTTTTTTATCTCCAGGGATGGAGTGTATGCCGCGAGAGGCCAGGGATGGCCGGAGCGGCGCATCGAGATGTAGGGGTCGGAGTCAAATGGGAAGCATGTCGGGAAATTCGATGGCATGGAACCGTCTGATTCCGTTTCCTGTAGCGGTTTGGGTGGAATTTGACTCCGACCCCTGGGGACAGGGACAAGCGGCTGGTTGGGGTCGCGGCTGGTTGGGGTGGCTGGTTGGGGTCGGAGTCAAATGAGAAGCATGTCAGAAGGATTTGATGGCGTGGAACGGTCTGATTCCGTTTCCTGTAGCGGCTTGAGTGGAATTTGACTCCGACCCCTGGGCCGCGACCCCTGGGCCGATGTCAGTCATTTCCGACAGTAAATTTCGGACAAGTCTGATAGTGGAAGATTGCAGGCGAGTTTAAGATGAAACCGTGTTCAATAAGGTGTGGGCAGCCAAGGACGCTGCCGGAAAAGGAGTTCCAGCCTTTTGAATGCAAACCCCGGCCGCATGGAAGTGACCGGGGTTGTTTTTTGGACAAAGGGCAGGTGGGGCGTCGGGGTCGGAGTCAAATGGGGATGTTGTTGGGGGGATTCGATGGCGTGGAACGGGCTGATTCCGCTCCCTGCAACGGCTTGGGCGGAATTTGACTCCGACCCCTAGGTAGCTTTCGTCAGGGCGTAAACGGCCAGCAGGGTTTTTTTGAGGCCGGGGATGTCTTCCAGTGTCTCGATATCCATGTGTTGGCGGGCGATATGGCTGAGTCTGTCCAGCAGCCGTGTTTCCTTCCAGGCGTTTTCCAAGCCTTTCCAGTCCAGGCGCCCGTTTTTCGTGTACTCCTTCGCCAGGCCCTCCGGGTTGTCGAATACCAAAGGTTCTGCTTCCAGCATCTCGTACTCGTAGGAATAATGGTCGATACCGTTTTCCGTGGCGAGGAGGGCGTAGAGGCTGTCGGGAGTCATGCCCTGTTCCAGGGCCAGGTCCAGGTCCAGGCGCATTTCCGGCTGCAGAAGCTCGCCGCGAAAGGAGAAGGTGGCACTGACCCGGACACTGTTGCTCATGCCAGGGCGCCCCTGGCCCGGGCGATGGCCTTGCGCACCTGTTCCGGTGCCGTGCCGCCGGTGTGATTGCGGGCGGCTACCGAGCCTTCCAGGGTGAGATACTTGAAAACGTCCTCGGTGATGGCGTCGTTGAATTCCCGCAGCTCGTTCAGGCTCAGGTCGGCAAGATCGATGCCGCGCTTCACGCACAGGGCCACGGCCTTGCCCACCACTTCATGGGCGTCGCGGAAGGGAATGCCCTTGCGCACCAGGTAGTCCGCCAGGTCGGTGGCGGTGGCGAAGCCCTTGAGGGCGGCCTGGTGCATGGCTTCGGCGTTGCAGGTGATTTCCGGCACCATGTCGGCGAAGACCTTGAGACAGCCCTTGAGGTTGTCCACGGTGTCGAACAGGGGTTCCTTGTCTTCCTGGTTGTCCTTGTTGTAGGCCAGGGGCTGGGATTTCATCAGGGTGAGCAGGCCCATGAGGTGGCCGAATACCCGACCGCTCTTGCCCCGCACCAGTTCGGGCACGTCCGGGTTCTTTTTCTGGGGCATGATGGAGGAGCCGGTGCAGAAGCTGTCGGACAGGGTGATGAAGCTGAACTGGGCCGAGGACCAGATGATGAGTTCCTCGGACATGCGCGACAGATGCATCATGAGAATGCTGGCGGCGGCACTGAACTCGATGGCGAAGTCCCGGTCGCTGACGGCATCCAGGGAGTTGGCGCAGGGGCCGTCGAAGCCCAGCAGCTCGGCGCTGTATTCCCGGTCTATGGGATAGGTGGTGCCGGCCAGGGCGGCGGCGCCCAGGGGGCACTGGTTCATGCGCCGGGCGCAGTCGCCGAAGCGGCCATGGTCGCGCTGCAGCATCTCGAACCAGGCCAGCATGTGGTGGCCGAAGGTCACGGGCTGGGCGGTCTGCAGATGGGTGAAGCCGGGCATGATGGTGTCCGCCTCGCGCTCCGCCAGTTCCAGCAGGGCCAGCTGGAAGCGGCGGATCTCGGCCTGGATGGCGGCGATTTCGTCGCGCAGCCACAGGCGCACGTCGGTGGCCACCTGGTCGTTGCGCGAGCGGCCGGTATGCAGTTTCTTGCCCGCGTCGCCGATGTCCTCGGTGAGGGCGGCCTCGATGTTCATGTGCACGTCTTCCAGGGCCACGGACCAGGGGAAGTCGCCGCTGGCGATCCGCCCGCGGATGCGCTCCAGGCCGGCGATGATGCTGTCCTTTTCCTCCTCGCTCAATATGCCCTGCCTGGCCAGCATGGTGGCGTGGGCCATGGAGCCCTGAATATCGTAGTCGGCGAGGCGCTGGTCGAACTCCACGGAAGCGGTGAAGGCTTCCACGAAGGCGTCCGTGGGCTGATTGAAGCGTCCGGCCCAGAGTTTCTTGTCTGTCATTGTGCGGATGAGTGCATACCGTTGTGGATGGGCAACCATTATACTGTACTGGTCATGGCACAGGGTGAATACAGGGGGGGGCAGAGTTTTCTGCCGGATTTCTGCGGGGTGCGCACCATCTTGACGGTGGTGGTGAGCGCCACGGTGCTGGCCATGGTGCTGGCCCTTGCCGCCACCGATCACCTCCACGCCTTCTGGGAGGATTTCAGCATCGGCGCCCTGTACGTGCAATGGATTGGCCTGACGGCCGCCGCCTTCATCTGCCTGCTTCGGGGCTGGCTGGGACGGCTGGATCATGGCAGGGCGGGGCTCGTGGCCTGGCTGCTCATCATGCTGGCGGCGCTGCTGGTGGCCCTCATCACCGGGCGCCTGGTTCCGGTGGAATATCTTGCTGACGTCTCCCGCGAGGATCTGCTGATACGCACCCTGGGCATCAGCGGCATTCTGGGGGCGCTGGTTCTGCGCTACCTGTACGAAAACCATCAGCAGAAGCAGAAGGAGCTGGCCGAGAGCCGGGCCCGTTTCCAGGCCCTGCAGGCGCGCATCCGCCCGCATTTCCTGTTCAACAGCCTGAACACGGTGGTCAGCCTGATCCCGGAAGATCCGCGCCGGGCGGAAGATCTGTTGCAGGATCTGGCAGACTTGTTCCGCGCCAGTCTCGGTGATGAAAGCCGCCTGTCCAGCGTGGGGCGGGAGCTGGAGCTGACCCGCCAGTACCTGGCTGTGGAAAAACAGCGCCTGGGACAGCGCCTGCGGGTGAGCTGGAGCCTGGAAGCCCTGCCGGAGGACGCCCCCATGCCCGCCCTGCTGCTGCAGCCCCTGGTGGAGAACGCTGTCTATCACGGTATCGAGCCGGCGGTGGAAGGCGGCGAGATCTGCATCTTCGGTCGTTTCCGCAACGGCATCGTGGCCCTGACCGTGAGCAACACCCTGGCGGAGGAGAAAGATGACTCCCATCGCCAGGGCAATCACATGGCCCTGGAGAACATCCGTCAGCGTCTGGCCATGCGTTTCGGCGAGCAGGCGGGCATGCACACCGGCATGGTGGAGGATCGTTACCAGGTACGCATCTGGTTTCCCGTGGCTGGAGAACGAAAGACATGAAGATTCTCGTGGTAGATGATGAACGCCTGGCCCGGCAGCGCTTGCGCGCCCTCCTCGCGGAGCTGGGGGAGGACAAGGAGGTCGTGGCCGAGGCCGAGAACGGGGAGCAGGCCGTGCGCCTGTGCGAGGAACAGTACATAGACCTGGTGTTCATGGACATTCACATGCCGGGCATGGACGGGCTGGAGGCGGCGGCGCGGATTTTCCGCCAGGAACTGCCGCCGGCCATGATTTTCACCACGGCCTACAGCGAACATGCCCTGGATGCCTTCGAGGTGCATGCCGTGGACTATCTGCTCAAGCCCATCAGGCGGGAAAAGCTGGCGGCGGCCCTGGAAAAGGCCACCCGTCTCACCCGTCTCCTCGCCCAGCGGGAAGAAGTGGAGGAACACTGGATCACCAGCAAATACCGGGGCGGCGTACAGCGTATCCCTCTTTCCGATGTGTATTATTTCCGCGCCGACAGCAAATACGTGGTGGCCAGGCACCGCAAGGGCGAGGCGCTGTTGGAGGATTCCCTGGTGTCCCTGGAAAAGCGTTTCCCGGATGAGTTGTTGCGCATCCATCGCAGCACCCTGGTGCGGCCGCGCATGATAGCCGCCCTGCACAAGCGCCCGGCCGGTGGCGTGGAGCTGGGCTTTGCAGATATCGAGGACCGGCTGGAAGTCAGCCGCCGGCACGTGCCCCAGGTGCGGCGGCTGCTGGCCCGCTCCGCTGCCGATGCTTCGGGCTGAAGCGGGATCAGTCCGGGATGCGTTCTTTCCCGGCGTATCGATTCCGCAGCCGGCGGGCGGCTTCCACCATGTTTTTCAGGGCGGGTTTCACTTCTTCCCAGCTCCGGGTCTTCAGGCCGCAGTCGGGGTTTACCCAGAGGCGTTCGGCGGGGATGCGCTCCAGAGCCTTTTCCAGCAGCCTGAGCATATCTTGCGTGCGCGGAATGTTGGCGGAATGGATGTCGTACACGCCGGGGCCGATTTCCGCTGGGTAGTGGAAATCGCGGAAGGCGTCCAGCAGCTCCATGCGTGAGCGCGAGGTTTCTATGGTGATGACGTCGGCATCCATGGCGGCGATGGCGGCCATGATGTCGTTGAACTCCGAGTAGCACATATGGGTGTGGATCTGGGTGTTGTCCCGAACGCCTCCCGCAGTGATGCGGAAGGATTCCACGGCCCAGTCCAGATAGTTCTGCCAGTCCGCCTTGCGCAGGGGCAGGCCCTCGCGCAGGGCGGCCTCGTCGATCTGGATGACGCTGATGCCCGCCCGCTCCAGATCCAGCACCTCGTCGCGCAGGGCCAGGGCCAGCTGGCGGCAGGTGAGGGCGCGGGGCTGGTCGTCGCGCACGAAAGACCAGTTGAGAATGGTCACGGGCCCCGTGAGCATGCCTTTCACGGGCTTGTCCGTGAGTGACTGGGCGTAGCGGGACCACTCCACTGTCATGGGCGCGGGACGGCTCACGTCGCCGAACAGGATGGGGGGCTTGACGCAGCGGGAGCCGTAGGACTGTACCCAGCCGAAACGGGTAAAGGCGAAACCCTGGAGCTGTTCGCCGAAGTATTCCACCATGTCGTTACGCTCCGCCTCGCCGTGCACCAGCACGTCCAGGCCCAGGGCTTCCTGAGTCTCCACCACGGTGCGGATTTCATCGCGCATCCGCCGCTGGTAGCCTGCTTCGTCCAGGCGGCCCAGACGATGGTCCCTGCGCGCCCGGCGGATGTCCGCCGTCTGGGGAAAGGAGCCTATGGTTGTGGTGGGGAACAGGGGCAGGCTGATCTGACCAGGACGGCGTTGGGCATAGGCGCTGCGGCGCTGCGCCATGTTCGGAGTGAGGGCCTGGAGCCGCTGCTGAACCTCGGGGTCGTGAATCCGCGATGACAGGCGCCGGCTTTCGGCGGCGCTGAAGTTTTCCGCCAGCAGTTCACCGCAGCCTTCGGTTCCAGCCTGCAGGCACTGCTTCAGCAGCGCAAGTTCATCCAATTTCTGCACGGCGAAGGCCAGCCAGCTTTTCATTTCCTCGTCCAGCCCGGTTTCCGAGGCCAGATCCACGGGGACATGCAGCAGGGAGCAGGAGGGGGCCAGCCAGAGGCGGTCCCCCAGGCGCTGCCGCAGAGGTGCCAGGGTGGCCAGGATTTTCTTCAGATCGGCGCGCCAGATGTTGCGCCCGTCGATGATGCCGGCGGAAAGGATCTTGTAGGCGGGCATGTGATCGGCAAGACGGGTCAGTTCCCCGGGCGCCCGCACAGCGTCCAGATGCAGTCCGTCCACGGGCAGGCGGGCGGCCAGGTGGAGGTTGTCCTGCAGGGGGCCGAAGTAGGTGGCCAGCAGCAGCTTCACTGGCGCGGCGTGCAGACGGCTGTAGGCGCTTTCGTAGGCCTGTTTCCATTCGCCGGGCAGATCCAGGGCCAGCGCCGGCTCGTCCAGCTGCACCCATTCCACGCCCAGGGTGGCCAGACGCTCCAGTATCCCGCCATAGGTTTCCACCAGGCTGTCCAGCAATTCCAAGCGGTCGAACTCCTCCTCCTCGGTCTTGGCCAGCCACAGCCAGGTCAGGGGGCCGGGCAATACCGGCTTGACGGCCTCGTGGCCCAGGGCGCGGGCTTCGCTTACTTCATTGAACAGTTTTTCGCTGCTGATGCGGAAGCGCTGTCCCGGCCGCAGTTCCGGGACGATGAAATGATAGTTGGTGTCGAACCATTTGGTCATTTCTCCCGCCGCCACGGGATTGCCGCCGGCATCGCGTCCCCGGGCGATGCAGAAGGCGGCGTCGGCATGACTGTGTTTGCCGAGGTCGCCGAAACGCCGGGGGATGGCGCCCAGGAGCAGGCTGTTGTCCAGTACCTGGTCATAAAGAGAAAAGTCGTTGACCGGCAGCAGGTCCAGTCCGGCGTTCTGTTGCAGTTCCCAGTGGCGCGCACGCAGCCCAGCGGCCGTGGATTCCAGTTCTTCCAGGCTGTCCTCGCCGCGCCAGTAGCGCTCCAGGGCGAATTTGAGTTCGCGTTGATGGCCGATGCGGGGGAAGCCTAGGTTGTGCAGGGTGGTCATGATGTCAGTCCAGAGTGGTTGAAAGGCCGCTATTCTGTTCCAGGAAAAACATCAGTACAATTGATGAATAATCAAAAAATTATTAGTTATTTTCATGTTCTTGCGTATCTCCCATCTTCGCTGTCTGCTGGCCCTGGCGGACACCGGCAGTCTCACCGCCGCGGCGGAACGGCTGCACCTGACCCAGTCGGCCCTTTCTCACCAGGTAAAGGGGCTGGAGGAACATTTTCGGATCACCCTGTTCCGGCGCAAGAGCCGCCCCCTGCGGTTCACCCCGGCGGGGGAGCGCCTGCTGTCCTTGGCCAGGGAGGTGCTGCCCCGGCTGGAGGAATGCGAAGCCACCCTGGCGAGAATGGGCGAAGGCAGGCATGGACGGCTGCACATCGCCATCGAATGCCACAGCTGTTTTCAGTGGCTGATGCCGGCTCTGGACAGCTACCGGGAGTCCTGGCCGGAGATTGAACTGGATCTGACCCAGGCCCACAGCTTCGAACCCCTGCCGGCCCTGCGCTCGGGGCGTATCGATCTGGTCATCTCCTCGGATCTGCGCCCGGCGCCGGGATTGGTTTTTCAGCCCCTGTTCAGCTACGAGTCCCTGCTGGTGGTGGCGGCTGATCACCCCCTGGCCGGGCGGGAATATGTGCTGCCTGCCGACTTGAAGCGTGAGACCCTGATTACTTATCCCGTGGATTACGGGCGGCTGGACGTGTTTTCCCGGTTTCTGCTGCCGGCGGCGGTTCAGCCTGCCGCCGTGAGACACGTGGAGCTGACGCCCCTGGCCATTCAGCTGGTGGCCAGTGGACGGGGCGTAGCGGCGCTGCCTGCCTGGGCCTTGCAGGAATATCTGCAGGCCGGGCAGTTGCAGACCCTGCGCCTGGGGCCTGAGGGCGTGCAGGCGACCTTGTATGCGGTGATTCGGGAGGAAGATGCAGCGAGGGGCTACATGCGCAGTTTCCTCGAGCAGGCTCATCGAACCTGTTTTTCCCGCTTGCCGGGCATTGTGGAGCCCGCCGGAATGAAAGGGTGAGGGAGAGAAGGGATGTCCTGGCCTCTCCCCAGTCTTCTCCCGTGCATGGGAGGGTGTCGCAAAAGGCGACAGCCTCCCCGGCGGAGGCGGCAACCGGAGGTTTTTCAACATACCGCCAGGACTGATGCTCTATGCCGATTGCCCCTTCGTCAGGGATAATATTGGTGACCGGCATCGCTCCTGGGATACAATCAGCGCCGGGTGCGCCGGTCTTCGGAAAGGATTCAGGCGCGGGACGACATCATGAACAAGGAATCGGAACCAATGAACGTGAATTCTTCATCTGTTATAGGCGTCGTGGGCCTGGGTTACGTGGGCCTGCCCCTGGCTATCGAGTTTGGCAAGAAATACCAGACCATCGGGCTGGACCTGAAAGAAGAGGTCATCGCCTGCTACCGTGGTGGGACGGACCCCACGGGAGAAGTCGCCAATGAAGAATTTACGGCAGCGGACAAACTGAGCTTTACCACCAATGCAAAGGATCTGTCTGATGCCGATTTCCTTATCGTGGCCGTGCCCACGCCCATAGACGAGGCCAACCAGCCGGACCTCTCCCCCCTGGTGGGCGCCACCCGCACCGCCGGGCAGGTGATGAAGAAGGGCGCTACTGTGGTGTTCGAGTCCACGGTCTATCCGGGGCTTACGGAGGAGATTTGCGTGCCCATCCTGGAAGAGGAGTCTGGCCTGAAGTGGAAGCAGGACTTTCATGTGGGCTACTCGCCGGAGCGTATCAACCCCGGGGACAAGGTGCATACCCTGACGCGCATAGTGAAAGTGGTTTCCGGCGATGACCCGGCCTGCCTGGATGCGGTCGCCGCCTTGTACGAGTCCATCATCGAGGCGGGCGTGTTCCGTGCCGCGTCCATAAAGGAGGCCGAAGCGGCCAAGGTCATCGAGAACACCCAGCGGGATCTGAATATCGCCCTCATCAACGAGCTGGCCATCATCTTCGACCGCTTGGGCATAGACACCCTGCATGTGCTGGAGGCGGCGGGGTCCAAGTGGAATTTTCTGCCTTTCCGCCCCGGCCTGGTTGGCGGGCACTGCATTGGTGTGGATCCGTACTACCTTACCCACAAGGCGGAGGCCGTGGGCTACAACCCCCAGGTCATTCTTGCCGGCCGGCGCATCAACGACAACATGGGCAAGTTCGTGGCCGAAAAAGCCATGAAGCTCATGCTTTCCAACAACCATCAGCCGGGCGCGAGCAAGGTGGGCATATTGGGCCTGACCTTCAAGGAAGACTGCCCGGACCTGCGTAATTCCAAGGTGGTGGACATCATCAGTGAGCTGGAGGAATACGGCATAGAGCCCATGGTGTACGATCCCGTGGCGGACAGGGGCCAGGCCGAGGCCTATATGGGCAAGACCATGTCCGAGCTTTCCGATTTCAGGGACCTGGGCGCCCTCATCATTGCCGTGCCCCACGAACAGTTCCGCAACATGCCTGCCGGGGAGTTCGTGGACATGCTGTCGGAAGATGGTTGCCTGCTGGACGTGAAGTCCATGCTGGATCCGGCGCAGATTCCCGAAAACACCATTTTCTGGCGGTTGTAATCATGAATGCTTCGGCGGGCGCCTACGCGGAACTCCAGGCGCGTCTGAAAGTAACGCCGGCCACTTGGCTGATTACCGGGGTGGCGGGCTTCATTGGTTCCAATCTTCTGGAAACCCTGCTCAAGCTGGATCAGAAAGTGGTGGGGCTGGACAATTTTTCCACGGGCTTTCAGCACAATCTGGATGAGGTGCAGTCCTTGGTGACACCGGATCAGTGGGGGAATTTCACCTTTATTCAGGGAGATATCCGCCATCCTGAAGACTGCGCCAAGGCCTGTTCCGGCGTGGATTATGTGTTGCACGAAGCCGCGCTGGGATCCGTGCCGCGTTCCGTGGAAGATCCGGCATTGACCAACGAGAACAACATCACGGGTTTTCTCAACATGCTCATCGCAGCGCGGGATGCGGGGGTGAAGCGTTTCGTCTATGCCGCTTCCAGTTCCACCTACGGGGATCATCCCGGCCTGCCCAAGGTCGAGGATCGCATCGGCAATCCGCTTTCGCCCTATGCCGTGACCAAACTGGTGAACGAGCTTTACGCGCAGGTGTTTGCCCGCACCTACGAGTTCAAAACCATCGGGCTGCGCTATTTCAATATTTTTGGCCGGCGCCAGGATCCCGACGGCGCCTATGCAGCGGTGATCCCAAAGTGGTTCGCGGCCCTCATCAAGGGGGAGACCCTGTACATCAACGGTGATGGCAGTACCAGCCGGGATTTCTGCTACATCGACAACTGCGTGCAGGCCAATCTGCTCGCGGCAACCACGGACGACGAGGCGGCGCTGGATCAGGTGTACAACGTGGCCTATGGCGAGCGGACATCGCTGAACGAATTGTTCGGGCTGATTCGCGATCGCGTCTCCCCGGCATATCCCGCCGCGGCTGAAGTGGAGCCAGTGTACCGGGATTTTCGCGTGGGGGACGTGCTGCATTCCCTGGCCGATATCGGCAAGGCCAGGGAGTTGCTGGGTTACGCGCCCGGGTACTCCATTACCCGGGGTCTGGACGAGGCCGCTGGCTGGTACCTGGAACACCTGGCCGGCTGACCGGTTTTGCCCCGTTAAACCGGCGCTCAGCGGCGAGCGGCCAGTTTCTGGTAGAGACGGTGGTAGCGCTCGTTGCCCAGCAGTTTCTGCAACCCTTTCTTGGCCAGCTGCAGGCTACGTTTTCTGGCCGCGTAGCGGCGGTCACCCGTGACCATGGCGGTGAATTCGGACAGGCTCATGTTGTGCCTGATGGCATAGCGGCCGATGAGCAAGGGAGAGCGGTCGAACAGGGGGGCGCGAACTTCCGAAGTGAACAGGCTCCGGTAGCCCAGGTCTTGCGCCAGGCTCAGCACGGCTGCATTGTATCTTCCCCCCGGAAAGGACATGGTGGTGCAGGGCGTGCCCGTGCAGGATTCGATCTGTTCCCTGGATACCTGCAGTTCCCGTCTTGCTTCGTCCTGGTCCAGTTCATCCAGAAAGCGATGGCTGGCGCCATGTCCACCGATGACATGGCCGGCATCATGCAGCTCCTTTACTTCCCCCCAGTTCAGGAAATGTTTGTCGATGCCGATCTTGTCGGTGCTCAGGAACATGAAGGCTGTTAACCCGTGTTCCGCAAGAATGGGCAGGGCATGGCGATGGAAGCTTTGGTGTCCGTCGTCGAAGGTAAGCACCACGGCATGCCGTTGGTGCAGGCTCTGGCGGGGATTTCCTTCGGTCTTTCGGGCGGAAAGCACGGGAATGCCCCTGTCCGCCAGCAGTTGAAGCTGTTGCTGAAACTGATGGGTGGACAGGCTGTAGGGCCTGTCGTCGGGATGCAGCTCCAAGTACTCACCTTCTCCTTCGTAGAGGCAGTGGTACATGAGGCAGATGCTGTGATCGGATATCATGGCGTCCTGTCCGTGGTGGCTGGAAGATCATGGTATATCAAGCTTGCATGGGGGAACAACGCGGGGCGTCTGCTCCAGCCAGCGTTATTGGGGGATTGACGATGATCCAGCGTCTGGATGGCATGATGCCGGGAACGGCGGATTTGCCGTTGTCAGGACCATCGGCCTGGTGTAACGTCATGACAGAAGGAGGCCAGCATGAGGTATGGAAGATTATCGATTGCCCTAATTGTCCTGGGAGCCATTTATCTGGTTCTCGGCGCCTGTGGGGACGACAGCATGAAACAGGAAGCCATTCCCCTGCCAGCCCTTTCACCGGAACAGATCAATGCGCTTTCGGGCAAGACTTTCTATTTTGCTCATCAGTCTGTTGGATACAACATCATCGATGGGGTGGAAAAGGTGTTGGCCCGCATGGGCCTGCCCGGGTTGTTTTCCGTAAAGGAACTCAAGGCAGGTGAACCGGTGCCTTCCGCGGGGCTGCTGCATTCCACGATTGGGAGCAATGGCGATCCGGGCAGCAAGATGAAGGAATTCCAGGCCTTCCTGGAGAACCGGCTGGGAGATAGGCGCCCGGACATGGCCATGCTGAAATTTTGCTATGTGGATATCGGCAAGGAGACGGATGTGCCAGCGCTGGTGGATGAATATGCCGGCACTATGTCCAGGTTGCAGGCGGAATTTCCCCAGACCGTGTTTTTGTATTCCACCGTTCCCCTGCGGGTATTCGACAGCAGCCTGAAGGCAAGGTTGAAACGACTGCTGGGGATGGAGGTATGGGGGGATCAGGCCAATATCAAGCGAAACGAATACAATGCCATGATCCGCGAAAAATATGCCGCCACCGGACACCTGGCGGATGTGGCCGACTGGGAGTCACGTTTCCCGGATGGCAGGGAATATCGGGTGAAGGTGCTGGGTGGCGAGTATGCTGCGCTCATTCCGGCTTATACTGATGATGGCAAGCACCTGAATGCCTATGGGCAAGAGGTTGTTGCCGGGCGTCTGCTGGCGTTTCTTGCGCGGCTGGTAACGGAACAGCCGGGCGGTGATGTGGTAGGGAAGAACTGAGGAAGCCAGCACTGCCGGCTGTCATGCCAGGCCAGTCCCGGTTTCCCGGGAAACCTTCGGGGGGGAAGGTGGGATTCAAGATCATATTGGCAAACCAGGATGATCCGGAACATGTCCGGGCCATTCGCCGTCTGTGGGATGACAATCTGCGTTTCGTCGCGGAAGGCCGCTATGAGTGGCTGTACCAGGACAATCCCGCCGGGGACACTCTGACCTGCCTGGCCGTCCATGAGGAAAAGAACGAGATTGTCGGGACGGCTTCGGCCATGCGTCGCGACTTTCATTTCGATGGAGAAATCTGCCGCGCGGGCATTGCCATCGATTTTGCTATCGATGCCGATTACCGGGTGTTTGGCCCGGCCCTGTCATTGCAGCGCACCCTGGTCGAAAAGGCCTGGGAACAGGGGCTGGACTTGATGCTGGGGTTTCCCAATCTTGCGGCCCAGGGTGTCATCAAGCGCTTGGGTTACCGGCAGATCGGCAGCGGCGTGCGCTTCTCCCGCCTGATTCGCACCCGCGGCAAGTTGAAGGAGGTGTTTTCCAGGCGACGGATTCCCGCATGGCTGGCAGCTCCCGTTTCCCTGGCGCTGGATACGGGCCTTTACCTGCAGAATCGCCTGGGACCCGTGCCGGGAGAACCGCGCATTCTGTCGTCCATGGATGAGCTGGAAGGCCAGTGGAGGGCGTTTTGGCAAGCCAATTCCCGCCAGAAGCGGTTTCAGGGTGTGCATGGCGAGGACTATGTGCGCTGGCGGTATGCGCAATGTCCCTACAAGGACTATCAGCTGTTCGCCCTGCTGGACGGAGAACAGCTGGTGGCTTTCCTGGTATTTTCCTTCGCTGACGGTATCGTGCTGGTGGATGACTATCGCTTTCGGCATGCCCGGTGGGTCAAGCCCCTGTTCAGGCATTTCTGGTGCAGGATGCGGGGGCTCGGACATTCGGTAATCAATGTCGGGCTGGTGGCAAGTGGAGAAACGGAAAAACTCATGAAGGAGGCCGGTTTTATCGCCAGACCCTCCCCTCGTTGGGGAGGTATTCTGTCCAACCCGGAAAAGGGCAGGGATTGGGCCGTGATTCTTGACCAGGGGGACTGGTACATCACCGATGGAGAGATAGATCTGTGAACGGGCAAATCACAAGGAAGCCCCGCAGGCTGCTGTTTGTGAACTATTCCCTCGAAATGGGCGGCATAGAAACCCTGTTGCTGGAATTGTCGCGGGCCATGATGGCCGGTGATCGTTACCGGCCAGGCGTTTGTGTGTTCGAGGTGGGTGGAAAGCTGCAGGGAGAGTTCGAGGCCATCGATGTTCCGGTGCACGTAGTCCGGAAACAAAGATCCAGGGACTATCTTCTGCCCTTCAGAATGCGCAGCCTGATTCGCCGGGAAGGCTATGAGCTGGTGCATGCCCACAACCAGGTTTCCTGGCTTTATGGCGGCCTGGGAGCCTTGTTTGCGGGGCGTCCCCTGGTCTACACCGAGCACACCTCCCTGGCGAAGTTCCAGACCGCTCAGCAGAAGCACCTGAAGACAGCCCTGAGGCTGCTGGGCAAAAGGACTCGCCTGGTGACCACTGTTGCCCGGCATCTCATCCCCTCGCTGGAGCAGGATATCGGCATTCCCACCTCCCATATCCGGAATATTTACAATGGTATAGATCCGGCGCCTTATCAGATACGCATTGACCGAAACCGGAAAATACAGGAGCTTGGCTTGCCTCCGGACAGCAGGATCATTGGCATCGTTGCCAGCCTGACGGAGGCCAAGGATCACGCCACCCTGTTACGCGCTTTCGCCCATGTCTTGCAGGAGGTGCCTGATGCGCGGTTGCTGATCGTTGGTGAAGGACCACTGGAAGCAGGCATGCGCCATCTCGTGGATGAACTGGATATCGGCGGCCATGTGCATTTTCTTGGTGTGCGGCGGGATATTCCGGAGCTGCTGCAATTGTTTGATGTGTTTACCCTTTCATCGCTCATCGAGGGACTGCCCATTTCCCTGCTGGAGGCCATGGCCAGTGCCTGTCCCGTGGTCGCCACCCGCATCCCGGGCGTGGATGAACTCGTAAGCGATGACGCAGGAATCCTGGTGCCTCATTCCAGTCCCCGGGAGCAGGCGGCGGCGCTGGTACGGGTGCTCACGGAAAACAGGCTGGCGGAGCGGCTGGGGCAGGGCGGACGAGACCGTGTCCTGCAGCAGTTCAGCTTCGATGCCATGATTCGCAGTTACCTCTCCTGTTATGATGATGTTCTCCATGGCACGGATCGCTGACAGAACCTCATGATATCCGCTTTTTTCGTTTCCCTGATTATTCTGGCCTATACCTATGCAGGCTACCCTCTGGTCATTGCCCTGCTGGCATGGATGCTTCCCCGGAGATCCCGGGCCGCGGAAGGGGAAGAAATGCCCATGGTTTCTGCCCTGATCCCCGTGTTCAATGGTGAAGCCTTCATTCAGGAGAAACTGGACAGTCTGCTCACGCAGGACTATCCCTCTGGCAGGCTGGAGATTCTGATCTGCTCTGACTGCAGCACTGACCGCACGGATGAGTTGCTGGATGCCTGCGCACGGGAGAATCCCGAAAGGGTGAGGGTATTTCGCATGGACAGGCGCACCGGCAAACCGGCCATTCTCAACCGGTTGAGAAGAGAGGCCAGGGGTGAGGTTCTGCTGATGACCGACATACGCCAGCCTCTGGACAGAAAATGCCTTGCCCGGCTCGTGGCAGGACTTGCCGATCCCGTGGTGGGGGTGGCCGGCGGTCAGCTGCTGTTGCGTGGCAAGACGGGGGCGGGGTTGTATTGGAAGTACGAGAACTGGATACGCCTGTCGGAATCGGCGTTTCGCGGTGTTACCGGCGTGTCCGGTTCACTATACGTGATTGCCGCCGCCGACATGGAGGATCTTCCAGAGGACATCATCCTGGACGACGTCTGGGTTCCATCCCTGCAGTGGCTGCAGGGACGCAGGGTGATTCTGGTGCCGGAAGCCGTGGCCTGGGATCAGGCCATGCCGGACAGTCGGGAGTTCGCGCGCAAGATCCGTACCCTCGCGGGGAATTATCAGCTCATCTCCCGCCTTCCGGCACTGTTGCTGCCCTGGAGAAACCCGGTCTGGTTCGAATTCATGTCACACAAACTGCTGCGGCTGCTCTGTCCCTGGGCGCTGCTTGTGTTATTGCTGAGCAGCACCTTCCTGAGTTTCGACGCCCGGCAGGCGGATTTGCTGCGGGTGACGGCAGGCTTGTTGCTGGCAGGCCAGGTGGTTTTCTACCTGTTGTCTTTTCTGGGGGAAAAGGCGGGACGCCTGGGGAAGCTGGCGCGGACTTTCGTGGTGCTCAATGCGGCAGCTGTCATTGGGCTGTGGCGCCATCTGCGCGGCGCGCAGAAGATTGCCTGGTAGTCGAGACATGGGCATAGGACGTCAGATCAAACATTTCACCAGCCTTGTGGTGCCCCGGTGGCTGCTGTTTCGTGGCAGGATGGCGGGCAGGAAGGTCGCTCTCAGTTTCGATGACGGACCCCACCAGGAACATTCGCCGCGTATTCTCGATGTCCTTGGCCAGGCCGGTGTGAAGGCCACATTCTTCGTTGTCGGGGAGGAGGCGGAAAAGTATCCGGCGCTGGTGAGGCGCATGCTGGAGGAGGGTCACGAGGTGGCGAACCACAGTTACGGTCATTATGCACTGCTCGATGCCAGCCCGGCGGACTACCTGGCGGATGTCCTGCATTGCCAGAAGGTGCTGGAGGATATCTGCGGATGCGACCTGGAAAAGAGCTTTCGTCCGCCCTATGGAAGTATTCCACCGCTGGTGTTCCTGAAGCTTATTCGCCTTGGGTTCCGTACGGTCTTCTGGTCTGTGGACAGTGATGACTCGCGCGTGGAGGAGGCGGGGCAGCTGGTGGAGCGTTTCTCCCGCAAACCCCTGGTATCCGGCGACGTGGTGCTTTTGCACGAGGATTACCGGCATACCCTGGAGGCCCTGCCTGTCCTGATGGATACGGTCAGGCAGAAAGGCTTTGATTTGGTCAGGTGTCAGGACTTGTAGGCTTGCACGAAATGGAAATGGATAAACCACGTATTCTCTATCATCATCGCACCCAGGGACGGGGGGGCGAGGGCGTGCATATCCGGGAAGTGGTAAGCGCCCTGCGCAGGCTGGGCTGCCAGGTAACTTTGCAGGAGGCGCCGGGCGTGGATGTCATGCACGCCACGGAAACCGGGACGGTACCGGCGCCGGACAAGGGAACCCCCTCCCTGTATTCCCGTTTTTTTCGCTATCTTACCCGGCATGCGCCCCAGTTTGTTTTCGAGGCGGCGGAACTGGCCTACAACTTGTGGGTCTGGCGTCATCTTTCCCGGCGAATGAAACGGGAGCAGATCGATGTCTTTTATGAACGCTATGCATTCTTCAGTTTCATTGGCACTTGGCTGGCCAGGCGGCGGAATATCCCCTCGGTTCTCGAAGTCAACGAGATTGCCGGTATAGAGAGAGCCAGGGGGCAGGCCCTGCCCTGGCTGGCCAGGAAGGTGGAGGCGGCGGTGTTTCGGCGCGCGGATTGCGTTCTGGTGGTTTCCAGCTTCCTCAAGCAGACCTTGGTGCAGCGGGGCGTGGCCGAGGACAAGATTCAGGTGATTCCCAATGCCGTGCGTGAAGACGCGCTGGTGGATGGGGGCCAGCCCGGAATGAAGGTTCGCGAGGGCTTGGGCCTACAGGGACGCACGGTGGTGGGTTTCGTCGGCCAGATCGTGCGCTGGGACAGGCTGGATCTTCTCCTGGACGACATGGCCCGGTTGCAGCCGGAATGGCCGGACCTGCATCTTCTCGTGGTCGGGCCCTGCCGCTTCATGGACGAACTGCGGGAGCAGGTGATGCGCCTTTCCCTGGAGCATGCGGTCACCCTGACCGGTGCGGTGGAGCGTGCGGAGGTGGTGGACTACATCGATGCCATGGATATCTGCGTCCTGCCCCATTCCAATCCCTTTGGTTCCCCTATCGTCATGTTCGAATACATGGCCCGGGGCAAGCCGGTGCTGGCGGTGGATGTCGGTCCGGTGCGGGATGTGATCGAAGATGGCGTCAACGGTTGCCTGTTTCCCGCCGGGGACAGGGCGGCCTTCCGTGAGCGGCTCTCAGCCTTGCTGGCGGATTCCGTGCAACGGGAAGCTGTTGCTGCCCGCGGATTGAAGGATGTTCGTGAGCGCCATACCTGGATCAGAAATGCCGAACGCATCCTTCAAATCATGGATGAACTGGTGGCGGATACATGAAAAAGGCCGCTGACGCGGCCTTTTCGTTGATACAGCTCCAGCGTGGCAGGAACAGTTTCTTTCGGAGGTCTATTCGAAATCGCTGGAAAACAGCAGTTGCAGCTCTCCGGACTTGGCCACATGGAAGGAAGTACCCGTACCAGTTTCGAAGTAAAGGGTATTGTTCTCCCCGGTACCGATGTTCGCTGTATAGAGGCTGTTGTTGACATAGACATCGTAGATGCCTGGCTCCATGCCGGTGAGCAGGTGGCGCGTCACCGTCTGGGTGTGGGGCGGGTTGTAGATCAGCTCCTTTTGCAGCATCGTGCTTTTCGAGAACATCGCCACCAGAGCGGCATCCGCGGCATCGATGTTGATGCCCTTCATGTTGCCGGTAGTGGAGCTGATTTCCGCCACCGGATCCATCTGTCCTGCTGAACTGTCGGCTGCCTGAAACACCGAGAAGAGCTGCAGATCGGTGGAGCCGTTCAGCTGTTCGAGTTCCACCCGATGGACATTCAGCGGAGGAATGCTGCTGGAACGCTCCGCGGAAGCATCATGTACTGAGATGCCAAATGCCGTGCCGAAGGGACGCAGGAACAGCTTTGCCGCGCCGCGACTTATGCTGATCTCGTCGCCGCTCACCGTGGGAAGCTCAGCGAAATGCCACTGCAGGGTCACCCGGTTGGCCGTGGTGGTGGGCTGGATATTGTCCAGTACGATGACATGATCCGGGGGGAGAAAGGCCACTTCCCGGCGATAGGAGGAGGCGGAAGCTGCGCCGCCATCCTGGTAATTGCCGTAATCGAAGTCATAGGCCTGTTCCAGCTTGTCGGACAGGAAATAGGCGAACTTGTGGGCCATTCCTGTGGCGTCGAAGGTGACGTCCGGGGTTTCGTTTTCCTGGAAGGGAGCGTGGTAGTGATCACCGGTGATGGTGAGGATATTGGCGAACTGGGATTCCCACTGCCAGGTGTCCGCGTCCACCAGGAGGATTTCTCCCCGGGAACCGATTTTTACCTCTCCCAGGTTGTATTCGCCCTGGTCGTTTTCCTGCAGGCCGCCAATCACGTCCACATAGGTGGCCATGGTATTGGTCCAGTCGTCGCCCCGGGCCATGCCATGGCCCTTCATGCCATAGTGTAGGCCGCCCATGTTGGCGCTGGTGGGCGTGATTTCCGCAATATCGGGATTGGCGAAAAGAAAGTTTTCCCAAAGGGAGTCAGAAGTTTCCGCCTGCATGTGATTCGCGCCCCACTGGGCGATTCCCCGCAGGGTCGGGCTCACGGGGGTGAAAGAGGCAAGAAAACGCAGGGTGCTGTCTCGTGGATCACCCTTGGTGTCGCCGGACCAGGAGCCATTGTCGGAGACATAGTCCAATGAGGGATAAAGGATGTGAAGCTGGCCTTTTACCAGGTCTTCGTGCCAGTTTGTTTCATTCCAGTGGTCGTTGAGGTCAGTGCCGCTGGCAAGGGCCGTGGGATACAGCAGGTATTCACGGACAGCCCAGTGACCATAATTCCAGCCTTCCTGCCATTCTCCGCCGTCGAAAAGGCCGTTTATCAGGGGCAGTACCTCGGTGGCCCACATGGCTTCTGCGCGGTTCAGCCAGTCGCTCTTGTAGCCCGGGTCGCCCGCAAGCCCGATGGCCGCGGTGTAGACCATGGAGAAAAAGCCGGCGTAGTAATTGTCCGTGGGGTCATGAGGGGAAAAAGCGTCAGGACTGGTGAATACCCAGGTGATCCACTCGTCCAGGCGGGTGTTGATGTCACGAATCAGCGTGGAGGTCAGCCCCGGGGCGCCGTCCAGCCAGTCCCGGCCCACAGGCAGGGACATTCCGTAGCTGCGAGCTCCGTAGCCGGAATCATGGGTGATGGAGCTTGCACCACCCTGGCCGTTGCCGATGACGCCGGAGCCATAACCGCCTCCGGCATCATAGGTAAGGGCGCGCAGGTAGATGATGGCTTCCTGGGCGTAGGTCGCGTTGCCGGTGACCCGGTAGGCCAGGGCGTAGTTCAGCATGTAGCGTTGCCAGTCCAGGCCCTGGTAGTAGTCGGGCATATTGTCCCCGATATGGTTGTCACACCAGGCTTTCAGTGCCTGCCACTCAGGCGTGTTTGCGGCGACATTGGCTTTGAGCCTGTTGATGGTGGCGTTGTCCAGCCAGATGCGGGGGTGACTGGCGTTGACGCCGGCAACTGCCGGGTGGAGCCAGAATAAAACCAGCATCAGAACCGGTAACAGCATGTGACGGAATGGAAATCGAGGACTGCTTTTCATGTCTTGGGTTACTGCTTGAAGTTGGGTTGAAGGTGGCCGGATTGCGCAAATGTCAGGTTTGACCACAATATTCCTGTTCAGTGCCAAGACTACCCCCATTTTTTGTTTTTTTCCGGGAATAACCGGTGCTTATGTGACGGGACGCACAAGGGCTGGTTGGCAAACAGGTATTTTGTGAGAGAGTTGTCGTACTGGCAAGCCGGCCCTCAGCGCTTTCTGAGTTTGCTGAGAATATGCAGGGCGGAGCGGAATTCGCTGTTGCAGAACAGCCATGCCAGGGAGATATAGATGGCTGCTCCCATGCCAACTTCAATTGTCAGGAGTGTGACTCTGCCCAGATCGTCTACCAGCATCATGTTGATGGTGCGAACGGCTGCAAACATGATGCCTGCGATGAATAGCGGAGGAAATACCGTCCTGGCAAATGCCCAGGCATTTATCCCCAGGTTTCTGATGGTAACCCTGGAGGTAAGGGCATAAGACAGGGGCATGCTTACCAGCCAGCCAATACAGAGTCCCAGAATATCGTTCCATACAGCGCCGATGTAGAGGGAAGGTGTTGTAATGGAAATAATTATCATCCAGTTTTTCAGTGCCTCCCGGGGTCTGCCGATAGCCTCCAGCACGGGGTCCATAAGTTCCTGGGACATGCGGAAGGGCAGAATCAGGGGCAGTAGGGTGGCAGGAAGTATGGCCGCCTGCCATTTCTCGCCCAGGAGCAGGGGTATCAGCACGGGCGATACGGCCGCCAGCCCGAAGAAGATGGGGAAGGCCACCAGCATGGTCAGGCCGTTGGCCTTGAGGTAGTAAGCTTTCAGCTCTCCCTCAGGCTGGTGGTGGATTCGGGCGTAGGCGGGCAGTGCCACCTGTTTGACGATGGGCGTGAGTTTGTTCAGGGGAATATGCGAAAGCTGGATGGCGATGGCGTAGATGCCCACCATATCCGTGCTCCACAGGCGGCCGCCGATGAACACGTCCATGCTGGAAAAGATGAACCAGGCAAAAGTGGTCAGCGTCTGCGCGCCGCCGAAGGAAATGAGGGGCAGGGAGTGGCTGAACCAGAAGCGGGGCAGCATCAGCATGGGATTGACCAGGTTGAGGAGCAGGGCGCGCAGGGCGACCTCGCTCATGTAACCCCAGATCAGGGCCCACACCCCCAGCCCCTGCCAAGCCAGCCAGAGTGTAAACAGGGCGGCGATGGCGGAGGCCGCCAGCTCGGAAAGGGAGCGGCGCTTGAACTGCATTTCCCGGGTGAGCATGGCGCTGGGCAGGGTTTCCAGGGCGGAGATCATCAGCACCAGGGGCAGTACATGGAGAATGGGGATCAGGCGTTCGTCCCTGTAGTATTCGGCGGCCCAGGGGGCCAGCAAGGCCATTCCCAGGGCCAGAGTCAGGTTGACCAGCAGCAACAGCCCGAAGATTTCCTGCACCTGGCGGCGGGAGAAGGATGCAGCCTGGATCAGTGCTGTGCCTAGTCCCGCGCTGGCGAAAACCTCGAAGAATGACAGCACCACGCCGGCCATGGCCATGAGGCCGTAGTCGTCTGGGTTGAGGATGCGGATGACCAGAAAGGTCACACCCCAGCGGATGATTTGCGCCGCAAACTTGGAAACCGTCACCCATTTCAGAGAATGGGCGACTTCTCGGGTTATGCTCATTCTGTCGTTCAGATCCCTTGGTCAGGATGAGACCTTGGCGTGGTGCGGGGGAGAAGGGGAAAAGCCTGTCTGGTCCCGTGCGCCCTGGCGACTGCAAAGAATACCATTTTCTGTTCCCTGGCGTATGATTGGACGCAAGTGGAGAACAAGTGAAGACAGAGGGGCTCGATGATTGGCCGAGGACAGGGATGCTGGTGGAAGATGTTCGCGGCGATGCTGCTGTTACCAGCGGGCCTGTGCGCCGCCGTTCCACCGCTGGTCGATGGGCCGGGGGACAAGGCGCGGGCATGGAGCCGATTCGAAAATTGGGTGCGTGATGCGGTGTCCGGCAAGGAATCCTATGGATTCCGGGCCAGGGATGCCGCTTTGGCGGGCCGGCTTTCGGGCAGGAAACCCTACTGTCAGCTGGCCGTCGCCATGGCCGAGGAACAGGTGACCGCGGCGGAAAAGGCCATGGCGGCGGGCGAGAGGCCGGAGGTCGCCGGAGATTCCTATCTTCAGGTGGGGCCCATGCTGGCGGATCTTGCCGTGACCCTGGACTGGTGTGGTGAGAAGTTGGGGGAGGCGCGGAAAGCACGCTGGTCAGCTTACGCGGAGCAGACCCTGGATAATCTGTGGAATCCCGCGGAAGCCAGTTGGGGAGGGAAGGCGCATCCCTGGTCAGGCTGGAGCATCGACAATCCGGGAAACAATTACTATTACAGTTTTCTCGAGGCCACGGTGTACTGGGCCCTGGCCAGCGGCTCCCCGCACTGGCTCAAACGGCTGCGGGAGGAAACCTGGCCCCGGGTGGCTGCCTATTTCGATAATTATCGTGGTGGCGGCAGTCGGGAAGGCACGGCTTACGGCCTGTCCCATGCCCGGCTGTTCGAGGTCTACCGCGCCTGGAAAAGAGCGGGTGAGGCATCTATTCCCGTCCTGGACCGGTTGGCCAGGGAGAGCATGGACTACTGGGTGCATGCCACCCTGCCCACCATGGACATGGTGGCGGCCATTGGGGACCAGGCCAGGGTCTCCATGCCCGTCATGTACGACTACCACCGAAAGCTGATGCTCCTAGCCCATGCCCTGGTGCCCCAAGGGAAGGAGGCACGTCATGGCGCCTGGTGGCTTCGTCATATCAGCGTCCGGGAAATGGGGGACGGTGCCAACTACCGGTATGATCTGCTGCCCCTGGGGCCTGGGGAGAAGCCCCGCCGCCTCTGGTACCATTCTCCGGGGGCGGGACATTTATTTGCCCGTACCGCCTGGGATCGCAAGGCCCTGTGGCTGTCCTTCGTGGCCGGCCGGTATGACGAGGATCATGCTCATCAGGATCAGGGGGCTTTTGCCCTGTTTCAGCGCAAATGGCTGGCGGTCACGGAAAACGTTTTCACCCACAGCGGCATACAACAGGGCACGGATGTCCACAATGTATTGCGTTTTGCGGGGCCGGCGGGGAATATAGGGCAGGGCTTCAGCGAAAACCGCCTGCGGGTAGAGGAGAAGGCAGGTGGGCTGAACATTCACGCGGATCTGTCGCCTGCCTATGCGTCCAGCCCCCTGGTGTTCCGCTGGATCCGGCAGCTGGATTTCGGTAAGGATGAAGTGGTGGTGGTTGATGAATACCAAGTGGATGCATCGGTTCAGGCCTTCTGGCAGCTCAATGTGCCGGAAAAGCCCCGCCGCAGGGGAAAGGACATTCTCGCGGGAAAGCTCTGCATACGCCCCCTGGAGCCGGCCGAGCCGCTGGTGCACATCGTCCATTGGCCCGAGGTGCAGCGGGAATACGAAACCTTTCGTGAAGGCTGGAAAGTGGAACTTGGTGGCGGGCAGGGCCGCTACAGGGTCAGTCTTTTCCCTGGGGGCTGCCCTCCGGATTCATGAGGGGCAGTTTGCTGGCGGGGGCAGGATATAGTTTCGGTAATCGTTGGGATCGCCTTTTTCGCCGGCTTCCGCCGCCTTGATGATATTGTACATCTCCCGGGTGGAAACATAGTGTAGCACATGGTTTTCGCCATCGTTGTAGCGGCTTTCCAGGTAGTGGAACATGGCATCCATAGGCTCGCCCAGCAGTGCGTCCATGTCACAGTCCTGGGTGCCATGGGTGTGCACCTTGATGAACAGCCATTCCGGACGCCCTTTTACGTGAATGCCGGCTTTCACCCACAGGTCTACGCGGTCCGGCGTCGGGGGATAGCTGGCGCGAATATCCGAGTTCTCGATACGGGGCAGCAGCCCCCACTTGCGGTTTTTCCAGTTGAGCATCAGCGGCCCCTGGACGATCATCAGGTCGCCCCAGGGCTTGCCCCCCACGGTGACGTCCCGGCCCCGGTCGTGTGACTTGGGCTGCTGCGGATCGTCCTTGGCGTAGTAGATGGCGTTGATCTTGCTGGTCTGGGTGGCGCTGGGGGCAGAAGGCAGGGTGAAATCCGCGTAGCAGCCCTCCTCACGGAGGATGATGAGTTCATTGTTGATGCCGCAGTTGGAACCGTCCGGCTCCGAGTTGTCCAGGGCCCAGTTACCGTGCACGAATCCCCAGGCCAGGTCATCCCGGCCCGGCCAGCGGCTGAGGGCGCCGTGGGTTTGGTGCAGGTCGCGGGTGAAGCGGGAAAGCTTTTCACGCAGGCCGGCTTCCGTATCCTTGTCATGGTGCAGGTGAATCTCGATTTCCCCCAGGCCCTGGCGGCACATGGCTTCTATCTTGTCCAGGTGTTCCTTGCGGTATTCTTCTTCTGGATAGTAGAAGCAGTGTTTGGGATGGCAGCCGTCTGCGTCCCGGTGCCGGCGGGCGAGGGTGGGATAGCCTTCCGCCCAGCGGTCCACCCGTCTTACTTCCGTCTCGTAGTCGGCATTCGACCAGCGCGGTTCGAAGTGATCCACGAAGCAGAACATGATGTGGGTAGGGCCCGAATGGGAAGGGCGGTGTTTGTGCCTGATGTAGTCGGGCAGCCAGATGTGCATCTGCTTGGCCCGGATTTCCCGTAGCAGAACCAGGCCGGCGGCGAATCCGGCGAGCAGGAGCAGTATCAGCGGTATGGTCATGGTTCCCTGTGTCCCTCGATATCGAACATGTCCAGCATTTGCCGGGTGTTTTCATCCCATGAAAATTTCAGGGCATGAGCGTGGATGGTATCCCGGTTCCAGGGTGTGGTCAGCGCCAGGCTCAGGCTTTCAGCCAGAGTATGTATGTCACCAGCTTCCGACAACAGCCCGGTATCGTCCCCAACCACCTCCGGAATGCCGCCCACGTTGGAAGCGACCACCGGCGTGCCGCAGGCCATGGCTTCCAGCAGCACGTTGGGCACGCCTTCGTTGTAGCTGGGCAGACATACCAGGTCCGCCGCATTGTACCAGTGGTTCAGGTCAGCATGATTCACCTTGCCCAGGAGAATCATGCGGTTTTCCAGCCCGGCATGGGCGGCGGTGGCTGCCATGGTTTCCTTCATGGTGCCAGAACCGGCCACATAAAGTTTCAGGTCCGGGTATTGCGGAGCCAGGTGAACGAAGGCTTCCACCAGGTCCACGCACCCCTTTTCTCTTTTCAGGTTGCCCACGTAGAGCATGATCCGGGAGTCCCCGATGCCCAGTCTGGCCTTGGCCTGATTCCTGGGCAGGGGGTGGAAGCGCTGGTGGTCTATGCCGTTGTAGATCACATGGATCTTCTGCCCGGGAATGCCTATTGCCTCCATTTTCTTCTTGAGGGCGGCGCTGACCGAGACAACGCCTCTCACCTGTTTTCCCCAGGCCCGGATCTGATTCCGTATCGATGCCTGCCTGGCGATGACGTTGATGTCACTGCCATGTACCTTGACGAAAGCCGGTATACCCAGCTTGTCGGCGATGCGGGTTCCGGCGCTGCCCTCGGGGTAGGCCCAGGAGGAGAGCAGCAGGTCTGGCTGGAAGGTCCTCATCAGCCTGCCGCACTGCAGTTCCAGGGAAGCCTGCATGGATCTGCCGTAGGAGGTGCGAAACAGTCCGGGTGTGTACCAGTACCAGGGATAGACGGCCTTTCCTTCCAGGGGATGGGGAGGCAGGGGAGCTGCTTTTTGACGGCCATGCTGAAGACGCTCTTTCCAGCTCACGGGCACGATGACTCGGATGTCCAGGTGTTCCGCCAGATGGTTGAACTGCTGAAAGTTGAAAGTGCCCCGTTGATGATCCCAGGGGGTTGGATAAAGGTTGGTGATGATCAGCAGGCGCGGTTTCATGTTCAAACGAGGCTCAGCAGCAGGTGGACCGTGAAATACAGGAAGATCACGGAGGCGCCGGAAGTAAAGGCCCAGAACCAGAAATGCTGGAAGAAGCTGTAGGCTTTTTCCTGCGGGTTGCGCAGACGTGTTCCCTGGTAATGGGCCACGGCCATGCCACAGAGCAGGAAAAGCTGCATGGAATAGCTGCGGCTGAGGAAAAAGGATGCCGTGGCGAAGCCCACGAAAGACAGAAACAGTACCCGGGCAATGGCGCGATCTTCCGGGGCCAGGTCGTCCTTGGCGGGAAGTTCTTCGTCTGCCGCGAATTCCAGCCCGTCCATCCTGCCTTGCTGGCGGTTCTCTGTGAGTATTTGCCATGCCGGCTTTATCAGCTTACGCGGCTTCTGCAGCAGGTACATCAGCATGATGCAGGAGCCGAAGAATGAGAACCAGAGAAAATAGCCGGGAATACCCAGTTCCGCGAGCACCAATATGTAGGAGTTGTGGGCAGTCAACAGGTTGTGATCCCCGAAAAGACCGAAGCCCACGCCAAAGACCGGGTTGTCGATGAGCATCTGTATGCCTTCATACCAGGCATCCAGGCGCCCATAGGCGGATTCCTCGCCCGGACTGATGGTGTCCAGTCGGCTGCTCAGGAAGAACAGGGCGGGCACAGCCATCATGCCTATTACCAGGGTGCGGAAAATGCCAAATCGCCGCCATGAGTAGACGCCCAGTATGGCGCCCAGTGCCAGAATGGTTCCCCTGGAATCAGTGAGCTTGATGCCCCAGAGGATGACTCCCACGCAGATCAGCAGGAGCAGCTTGACCGCTAAACGGCGGCTGGTGCGCATGAGGTGCATGGCCATGGGCAGGGCAGTGACCAGGGAGAGCCCCACGTCGTTGGGGTCGTTGAATATGCCAATGTAGCGCATGCGTCCCAGGATGGGGACCTCGCCGGTCCAGCCGGTGCCCGTGATACTTTGCTGTATGCCGTGAGCGCTCATGAGGACGGCGCCGCCGACCATGAGCCACATCATAATGTGGATTCGCCTGCGGGAAAGCGCGGTGGCGGCGATCAGCAGGAAAGTCAGATAGAGGGGTGCCAGCTTGACGATGGTGTTGAGGGCCGCGGACAGACCTTCTCCCGCCAGTGCCACCGTCAGGGGGGAAAACAGCATCAGCGCTCCCAGCAGGTAGAACTGGGGGGCGTCCAGTGCTTTGTTGGAGGAAAACAGCCAGAACATGAAAGCAGAAAGGATGAGCACCGGAATAATGGGCCACCCCATCATGGATGGAATCCATTCCTGCGGGCGAATGAAGATCATCGCCACATAGACAATCAGTAGCACGAAGGTTGCTGTTGCAGGCTGATCCTGGATTGTGGACCGCGTCCTGCTGAAGACCTCGGCTTCTTTGAAATTAGGATCCCCGGGGACGCGTTCCGTTGCGATTTTCTCCATCGAGATCATCGTTCCCGTCAAGTCAAAGGATGTTGGCTTGAGAAAACGCGTTCTGCCCGGAACGCTGGAAGAAGCTGAATTGGGGGGATGAGCAAGTTTCTACGCAAGAGTGGTTCCGGGAGGCTGGGTACAGCATGTGATGAATTGTCCATTCCATGTTGTTGTTTGGTGGTCGTGAGAGTATTGTCCAATCTTGTTCACTGGTGCTGAAGCCGTTTTGCCCAGAGCTTCGCCCCCGTAGGAACTGGCTGCCGGGAGCTTGTTCCGAGCCCGGAAATTTCACGCCAATCAAGGATTTTTCCAGAATAACCCTGGAGGCTCCCTAGTTCTTTTACAGGGAATATCTTACACTAAATTCATGTGGTAACATGACATTGTTGAAGTGGTTCACATTTCTTGTATTCAGGGGTTGACAAAATGGATTTGATGAAGCGTGTTATGGGGCTGATGGCCATGGTTCTGGCCATTTTGGCAGGGGCAGGTTGTGTTACCCAACCCGGAACAGTGACCCAGGGCCCGCCGCCCGGTGGTTCGGGAGTGGTGGAAAAATATCAGGTTGGGGTTGATGACACGCTTTCTGTGTCGGTGTGGCGCAACCCGGAGCTTTCGGTAAATGCCGTGGTTCGTCCTGATGGCATGATCACTGTCCCGGTAATCGGTGATGTGCTTGCCGCGGGCAAGACCCCCGAGGAAATCGCGGCTGACATCAGGGAGCGTCTTTCCCAATATATTCGGAATCCCCAGGTGGCGGTGAGCGTTACCCGGCTGGTCAGCAACGCCTACCTGACCAGGGTGCGCGTGACAGGTGCCGTGGTGCAGCCGGTTTCGTCTCCTCACCGTCCCGGCATGACGGTGCTCGATGCGGTGCTGGAGGCCGGTGGCGTGACGGAATTTGCCGCTCCCGACAATGCGCGTCTGTATCGCAAGGTTGATGGCAAAATCAATGCCTATCCCATCCACCTGAAACAGATCCTGCAGAAAGGCGACCTGAGTACCAATTACGAACTGCTTCCCGGCGATATCATTTCCATTCCTGAGCGGAGTTTCTGAGGGGTACCCGGAGGTCTGCAGATTGATGAGCGGGAGAGAAGGAGGAAATCAGCAATGCAGTTGACGTTTGAGCAATGGATGCACGGATTGATGACGGAGTTTCGGCGTCAGAAGGTAAGGCTTGTGCTGATGTTCGCGGTGGTGTCGCTGGCGAGCCTGGCGATAGGTCTCTATGTGCCCAAGAAATATGAGTCGTCCACGACCATTCTTATTGGCGAAAAAAACATTATAGAACCTCTGATGGAAGGCAGGGCAGTGCAGACGGACGTGCTCAGTTTTGGCCGCAACGCCCGTGAAATATTGGGGAGCCGTCGTGTGCTTACGGAGATCCTGGATGCGGGTGGCTGGGACCTGAGCCAGCTGTCTCCCGTGCAGGTAGAGGCCCTGATGGAAAGCATCATGGAAAGAACACGGGTGCAGAATGTTGGTGCCAACCTGCTCAAGATCTCCTATTCGGACAGTGATCCCCAGCGGGCTTTTCGCGTTACCCGGCGTTATGCGGAATTGTTCATCAGTGAAAGTACCGATACCAAGAGGAGCGAGAGCCGGGAGGCCTTCGAGTTCATCCAGAACCAGGTTACCCAGTATCACCAGAAGCTGCTGGAAGCGGAAAAGAAGCTGAAGGAATTCCGTAGCGGCAGTGTCGACGCCCGTCCAGGCTCCCAGGCAGATGTGGACAACCGGATAAGCCAGTTGCGCCAGCAGATCAGTGATACCCGCCTGCGCCTCAGTGAAGAACAGGAACGGGAGCGATCCCTGTTGAAGCAGCTTTCGGGCGAATCTGCATTCAGCGTGCGGCTGGGCAAGGAGGAGCAGATCAGGGACCGTATAGCTGAACTTCAGAACCAGAAGGACAATTTGCTGCTCAACTACTATGAAACCCATCCCGACGTGGTCAGCCTCAGCCATCAGATCGAAGAACTGGAAGAAGCCCTGAGGCAGGAGATGGAAGCCCGGAAGAACATGTCTTCGGGGGAGGACAAGAAAAAGGCCGTGCAGCGCAGCCCCCTCTACCAGGAGCTGCGCCGGCAGCTGGCGGCTACTCGCACACAGATTGCAACCTTGCGTACTCGTCTGAGACTCACGGAGCAAAGCTTGTCGGAAGAGTTGGACAGGAGCGCCAGGGTAGCCAATTCGGAAGCTCAACTTGCAGAGCTGACACGTGACTATGAAGTCAATCGCAACATATACCAGGATCTTCTGCGCCGCCGTGAAAATGCCCGGGTTTCCATGGAGCTGGATATGAAGGGGCAGAGTATTGCCTTCAGCATCCGCGAGCCGGCGACCCTGCCGTTGAAGCCCAAGGGGCTTGGGTTGCTGCATTTTGCCGTGGCCGGACTGATGCTGGGTGTTGCGCTGCCATTGGGATATCTGGCTTTCCTGATGCAGGTGAATCCCAAGGTGCGTTTGCCCTCCACCATACGCCAGGATTTGGGGCTGCGGGTGCTGGCTTCAATTCCGCCTCTTTATACGCCATCACAGCGTATATTCAATCGGGTTGTTACCCTTGTTCTCGCGGTGATAGTTCTTGCGGTGTTTGCGACCTACGGATATGTGGGGTACATGAGATATACCAACAAACTGTTGATTCTGCCGCTGGAAATGAGCTGATACCCGGAAAGCATGAAGGGCCGAACAGGAAATACGCATGGATTCGATGACAGAAAAAGCTGAAGAAGAGAACAGCCAGAAGGCCAGGGAAACGGCCTTGGCCCAGGGGCGAAATGCCAGCCTGGAAAAGCGCCTGATGTCCGCGCGGCAGATCGCGATGATGAAGGAGCCCTTGCCGCAGAGCATTTCACAGCTCAAGGCGCGCAAGATCATCTACCCTGGCATGAAGGACAGGGAGGTTCTGGATACTTTCAGGCGGTTGAGAACCAAGCTGTTGCAGATCAGCAATGGGGAGAACTTCATTGTCATGCTTACGTCTGTGGCTCCCGGGAGTGGAGCAAGCTTCAGCGCGACCAACCTGGCTGCCGCTTTTGCCCTGGATGACACCAAGACCGCCCTGGTAGTGGATTGCAACCTGCGCAATCCGGTGCAGCACAAGCGCTTTGGCGTGGGAGGAAACCGTGAACTCATCGGGCTTACAGACTACATAGAGAATCCGGAGACGCTAGACCCAGAGGGTTGGTCAGTTGATGACATCATCTATCCCACGGGGATCAAGCGGGTGTCGCTGGTACCGGTGGGAAAGCGCCGGGAAGCTTCTCTGGAATACGTGGCTTCTGCACACATGGAGGCTTTTTTTGCCGAAGTTCGTGACCGGTACCCGGATCGTTTCATATTCGTGGACGCGCCGTCACTTGCCGAGTCTCCTGATGCCATGGTGCTGGCGGATCTTGTGGATATGGTCGTGCTCTGTGTTGCGCATGGTAAATCCACGCGTAGTGAAATTGCGCAGATGGCTGCAGAGTTCGGCAATGACAAGCTCGTCGGCGTCATCTTTACGGAGGGAAACCCGTGAAAATGAAATGGGCACAAGGTGGCCTGATGTTCTGGGTTTGCGCTGCAAGCCTGTCTGTTGGTCACGCGGCTGGAACCTGGGATTACTTCGGTTCCTATCAACTGGGCTATTCGGACAACCTGGAGTTGGCGCCGGATGGGGGCACCTCCGGGGCATACCATACCCTGGCTGCCGGTATCGGCTATGAGGAACACGGCACCCGACTCGATGGCAATGTGGATGCCAGTGTCGAATACATCAATTATCCCAGCGGGGTTTTTGATGCTGAGACCTGGCTGTACGTCGATGGCGACCTGCGCTGGGCATTGGTCAGGGATCGCCTGTTCTGGGTAGTGACCGATTCCCTGACCAATCAACCCATAGACGCACGGGCGCCCAACACTCCAGTGAACCTCCAGCAGACCAATGTGTTTACCACGGGGCCCAGTCTTGTCTACCAGTTTGATGCAGCCAACAGTGTTCGGGCGGATCTGCGTTATATGCACTCCTGGGCAGACGAGGACGAAACCTTCAAGGCAAATCGCTGGTTTGCCGGAGCGAGCTGGATTTACGGCTTGACGGCCGCGGATGATGTGTCACTCCATGCGACCTACTATGACACCGATTTCGACCTGAACGAAGACCAGGAGGACTATCAGAGACAGAGCCTTTTTGTCGCCTGGGAGAGACGCACGGGAGAGACTTCCGTGCTGCGCGCGGAACTTGGCGTCATCAATGTCGATTTTGACGAGTCTGATAACGAGAATGGCTGGCGCATGGTCCTTGAATGGAATCATGTGATATCCAGCAGCTCTTCCCTGACAGTCAACGGACGCCATGGGCTTACGGATGCCGCTCTGTCCATTGCTACTGCGACCAACCCGGAAACCATAGGCACTGACGTGATTTCCGGCGATGTTTATGAAGTAACGGCCCTGGATCTGACCTACACTTTTTCGTGGGCGGCTTCGGCAATAGACATGGCGGGCAGCTATGAGCGGCAGCGTTATGTTACTGACGGACAGGTGGACCGGGATCTCGTGTCTGCATCCCTGGGTTGGACAAGAAATTTTGGCGGCGGCTGGAGAAGCCGGCTGTCAGGGGATTTCGACTGGGCGGATTACGATGATGGTGGCAATGACAAGACCTATCTCCTGTTTGCAGGGGTGGACTATGCCAGTACGCCCAACATCTCCTATCGCATGGGCGTGAACTGGGAGCGAAGGGATAGCAACTCGCCCAGTGCGGAATATGAAGACTGGGGCGTAATCCTGATGGTGAGGTATGATCGCTAGGCCGGTCTCCAGCGTTTGAATACTCTTTTTTCTGCTCTGTCATGAGCGTGAACTATCGCCGCTGTTACGAAGTATTGCAGCTGGATACAGGCGCCAGCTGGGAAGAGCTGAGGAAGCAATACAAGCGTCTTGCCCAGCACTGTCATCCGGATCGCTACCAAGGCGATGCGGATGCCCTCAGGGCGGCGGAAGCAAAACTTCGTGAGCTGAACGCCGCTTACAAGATTCTGGCCGATTATCACAGGCATCACCAACGCCTCCCTTTGGGGAGTGTCTCCTCTCATTCCGACTGGCAGTTCCAGGATACCTCCAAGCTCCGGGAAAGGGAGGAACGGCTTCGAGTAGAGCGTCGATGGTCTTTTCTTGATTTTCCGGTTTCGAAATGGATGGTTTTTGCTTTGCCAGGTGGGGTCATTCTGCTGGTGATGGTGTTTCTTTTTTCGCATTCTGGTGGTGACGCTGATGTGGCATCCATGGATTTTACGCAAGAGCTTGCGCCTTCCAATGTACGGGAGGAGGTGCCGGTACAGAATGAACAGGCGTTTTTCAGCTATGGGGATACCTGGAAAAAGATTGTCGATGTGCAGGGTGAGCCGACTGCGGTATCAGGTAACACCTGGTTTTATGGGAAGTCACGAGTCTATTTCGAAGATGGCCATGTGGTCGGCTGGGCGCAGGACAGCAGCAATCCACTGCGTGTCAAGGGAAAGGCGCCAGGGAGCGAAAAGGACGGCGAGCGTCGCTTGATCTACCTTGGATACACCAAGGAAGATGTTTTGGATATTCAGGGAAAGCCGCTGATGGAGTCCGAGCGTCGCTGGGACTACGGGCCATCCTTTATCGAATTCAGAGATGGGAAGGTGGTCCGCTGGCACAGCTCGGTATTGCGTCCACTGGCCGTGCCTGAGCCGGATGCCCGCATGGACTGAGAGGGCTTGGTTCAGCGGGCCCCCTTGCCGAACAATACCACTTCCACGGTGCTCAGCAGGATGATCATGTCGAATCGCAGGGACTGGTGCTTGACGTAGTAGAGATCGAATTTAAGTTTCTCTGCAGCATCCTTTTCATTGGCTCCGTATGGATAACAAAGCTGAGCCCATCCCGTCAGTCCAGGCTTCACCACATGCCTGACGTCATAGTAGGGAATTATCTCCTTAAGCTTTTCCACGAATTCCGGCCGTTCCGGGCGTGGTCCCACGAAGCTCATTTCACCCTTGATGACATTCCAGCACTGGGGCAGTTCGTCTATGCGTGTCTTGCGGATGAAGCGCCCCACCCGGGTCACCCGGTCATCGTTTTCCGTGGCCCAGCGTGCCTTTCCGTCCGCTTCCGCATCTGTTCTCATGCTGCGGAATTTCAAGACCTTGAAGGGTTTTCCGTTTTCTCCCACCCTTTCCTGGCTGAACAGAATGGGGCCCTTGAATCCGCTTTCCACCCAGATGGCCAGGGCTGTCAACAGCATGATGGGTGAGGTCAAGATGCAGATGATCAAGGCCGCGATCAGGTCGAAAGTGCGTTTTAGCATCTGTGATAGCGGATCCAGGCGGAAACGTCGCGAAAATATCAGCCAGCTGGGCGTCAGCAGATTGAGGTTCACCTGTCCCGTCTGGCGCTCGAACAGGGTGGGGAGATCGATGATGTTGATGCCGGCCAACTTGCATTCGAGGAGTTGCTGCATGTCCATGTTCGAGCGTCTTTCATCCTGGGCAATGACGATTTCATCGATTTCCTTTTCCTTGACCAGATCCATCAGATGACCGGGGGAGGAGAGCAGCAGGGATTCGTCGATGCGAACATCTTCCTTGGCAGCGGGAAGAAAGCCCACTATCTGTATGCCGCGCCGGTCTGCGCGGCGACGCATGCGGGTAGGAATGCTGGAGGCCTTTTCCCCGGCCCCAAGGATGAGCAGGCGCATGCCGGGTGAACGTTCGTCCACGAACTGGAAAAACAGGGGGCGTATGGTGCCTATGGCCAGCAGGGAGAACAGCAGGGTAAGGGCAAATACGCCGCGCCCCAGGTACAGCTGCGGAAAGATGTAGAAAAGAACGATGGACAGAATGCCGCCCAGGGCAAATGCCGCCAGTACTCGGGCAAACATGCCTATGGGTTCCTCCCTGGAGCGTGCCTGGTAGAGCCCCATTGCCGCCATGGAAGGCAGCATTACTGCCGCGTAGGTCACCGCTTCTGGCAGGATCATGCCGACGCTGGCGGCAATCTCTTCGTGAGTCGCTCCCATGAAGCGCACGGCGACAGCCACATATACTGAGCCGCCGAAGATGATGGCCTCGATAAGGATCAGGGGCAGCATGATGCCGCTTGCCGATGTATTGCTCAGGCGCATGGTTCTCTCCGTGAACTAAAAAATGTCTTCGATAACGCAGGGGGGCATGTGCAGGTAGGCGGTGGTTTTTCTCTTGGACTCGATATCGTGATACACGGCCCTGGCCTGCTCCTCTGAAATATCCAGGTGTTCCGCCAGCTCCCTGGCTGGAACCTGGTGATTGTAGCACCACAGGGCTGCGTCCATCTGCTGGTAGGGCAGGGCGAAGTAGAACTCGTCCTGTCCCTGTTCCAGGCTGTAGGTATCCGTGGTGGGTGTGGTGGCGCAGATGTTGTCCGGCAGGCCCAGGTGTCTGGCCATGGCATAGACCTGCGTCTTGTACAAATGAGCAATGGGCTTGATGTCTGCCGCGCCATCACCGTTCTTGACGAAGAATCCCTGATCGTATTCCAGGCGGTTGGGAGTGCCGACCACGGCATAGTTCAGCCGGTCGGCATGAAAGTACTCCAGGTTCTTGCGTATGCGCTGTTTGAAGTTGGTGGCGGCGACAATCTGCAGGTACTGTTTCAGCGCCAGGCGCTCCCGTAGCAGCTCGCCGTCAGGTTTCTGCACCACCAGGTGGAAATGGTTGATGGCGCCGGCCTGCCCACCAGAGATGACGATCTTGTTCTTCCAGCTGCCATCGTAATCGGGAAATACTTCGCGGATGGCGGCATCACGCTGCTCATAGCAGCCAATGGCTTCCAGGGTGGACGCAATATTCTTGATTTCATGGGAAACCCCCAGGAAATCCACCATCTGCTGTCCGAGGGTTACGCTTTCAGGCGATGAGTCCGCTTCTGGCAGCAGCAGGCCAAATACTTTGCCGGCCCCCAGGGTACGGACCGCCAGCGCAAGGCACACAGAACTGTCGATGCCACCGGAGACGGCGACGACCAGTCCCCGGCGATGCAGGCGGGTTCGCAGCAAAGTGCGGATGAAGTCGGATATCCGGGTTGCTTCCTGTTCCAGGTCGAGCTTCAACCCGTTTCTGATGCGTTCATCGATGTTGCTGTTTGCCATCGCCTGTAGTCCCCCATTTCCTTTTGTCCGCCATTCATAGTTTGCCAGAATCCGCCGGGCAGGACCATTCAATTCGGGACCGGCCAGGGGGGAAAGGAAGATATTCGTGCTATATTTGCAGCCAGGCTGACGCCCTGTTCAGGAGCGTCCCACAGACCACGGAACAGGCTAGCAGGCACCATGTGTGGAATATCCGGCATATTGAATCTCGATCATCGGACAGCGCCCACCCGAAAGGAGCTGGAACAGATGATTCAGGCGCTTCGGCACCGTGGCCCCGATGGCTATGGTTTTTTGCTGGAGGGCCCCGTCGGCCTGGCACATGCCCGGCTCAGCATCATCGACCTGGAAGGTGGGGGCCAGCCTATTCATAACGAGGATGGCTCGATCCAGGTGGTGTTCAATGGCGAGATATTCAACTTTCTCGAATTGAGGGAAGAACTGGAGGCTCGGGGGCATCGCTTCTACACCCGCTCCGACACCGAAGTCATCGTACATCTTTACGAGGACTACGGTGATGACTTCGTTCACCACCTTGTCGGGCAGTTTGCCATCGCCCTGTGGGATGCGCCCCGACAGCGTCTGCTGCTGGTCCGGGACAGGGCGGGAATCCGGCCCCTGTTCTACACCCTGGCCGGGGGGCGTCTCTATTTCGCTTCCGAGGTCAAATCCCTGTTTACCCAGCCGGCGGTGCCCCGGGAGCTGGATTCCCTGGCCCTGGGGGAGGTATTTACATTTTGGGCTCCCCTGGAGCCGCACAGCCTGTTTCGGGATATTCAGTCCCTGCCCCCCGGACACCGTATCAGCGTGGAAAAGGGAAAGCTGAAGGTCGACCGCTACTGGGACTGGGCCTTTCCCCCGGAGGGGATCGACAACCATCGTTCCGTGGAAGACTGGGCCGAAGAGCTTCGGGAACTGATGATCGATGCCGTGCGCCTGCGTCTGCGCTCGGATGTGCCTGTGGGTGCCTATCTCAGCGGGGGACTGGATTCATCCGTCATCACCTCCCTCATACACAATTTTACCAATACGCCCCTGCGGACTTTTTCCATTGGCTTCGAGGATGAGGAGTTCGATGAAAGCCGCTTTCAGAAAACCCTGGTGGAATATCTGGACACGGACCATACCCATGTCACCTGTAGCAGGGAAGATATAGGCCGCATATTCCCCCGGGTGATTTGGCATGCCGAGTCCACCATACTGCGCACGGCACCCGCCCCCCTGATGCTGCTGTCGCAGCATGTGAGAGGCAGTGGCTACAAGGTGGTGCTCACGGGTGAGGGGGCAGATGAGGTCTTCGGTGGCTATGATATTTTCAAGGAAGCCAAGATCCGCCGTTTCTGCCACCGTTTCCCGGATTCAGTTCTGCGCCCCCTGATATTGAACCGGCTGTATCCTTACCTGAAATATTCACCTGCATCAGGTGGGGCCTTTGGCAAGCAGTTTTTCAGTCAGGGCATGGATTACATCAATCAGCCCTTCTTTGCGCACATACCCCGCTGGTCCACCACGCAGCGGAGCTGGAAGTTCTTCTCGAAGGAACTGAAGGAAGCGGTTTCGGGGCGGGTTGGGTTTGAATCCATACTTCCCCTGCTGCCAAGGGACATCGACAGCTGGCAGCCCCTCAACCGCGATCAGTACGTGGAGAATCATACCCTGCTGTCCGGCTACCTGTTGAACTCCCAGGGGGACAGGATGGCCATGGCCAACTCCATCGAGGGACGCTTTCCTTTTCTCGATCATCGGGTCATGGAGTTCGCTGCGGGCATTCCTCCACGCTACAAGATAAAGGTCCTGAACGAAAAATATCTGCTCAAGCAATCCATGGCCGGGCTGATTCCGGAGAGCATACGCAGGCGTAACAAGCAGCCCTACCGGGCGCCAGACAGCCAGTCCTTTTTCCGGGATGGGAAGGCTCTCGATTGGGTCATGGAACTGCTGGGTGAAACGGAGCTGCGCAGGACGGGATATTTCAACCCGGCTGCCGTACAGAAACTGCTGAAAAAATGTGCGGCTGGCCGGGTCATAGGATTTTCCGACAACATGGCTTTCGTAGGTATCCTGTCCACCATGCTGCTTGATAAGATGTTTGTTCAGGGATATTCTTCCGAAGCCTTCACTTGATTGGTGGGGGCGCCTGTTGGATTCGGGGCCATGCCTGACAGGATGTTGAATAAGCCCATGGAAGGGATTTTTCAACATCCTGCTAAGGGGTGGCCGGTATCGTGCACCATCGTGTTCGCTTATTCTGGAAAAGGACAATGTCTAGCGAAGATAAAATAAGAAAGTTCATCCTGGAAAACTACCTGTTCACTGATGACCAGTCGGAGCTGAACAACGATGATTCCTTTCTGGACCAAGGGATACTGGATTCAACCGGCATCCTGGAGATCATTTTTTTCATCGAGGATGAATTCGGCATCAAGATCAAGGATGACGAGATGGTGCCGGAAAACCTGGATTCGGTGAACCGGATTGTCGCGTTCATAGAAAGAAAGCAACAGGAGTGACGGGCCGCATCCCGGAATGCCGGGTGATGTGTGACCCAGCCCATGGGTGCCTGCCGGTATCGGCCTGGAGGGAGGAGCATAAAGCATGGAAACCGAACGTCCCCAGCGGCTGATGCATGAAGGCCTGTTCAGGTCGGCGAAACGGAATCCCGACAAGCTCGCCCTGGTTGCCGAAGGTGAGGAACTCACCTATGCGAAGCTGGCCGGAAAGGCCGCGGGCCTTGCCGCCTATCTCCAGCGACAGGGCCTTTCCCGGGGTGATCGCTGTGTCATATTCATGGACAACACCCTTGCCTGCGCCATATCCATCTATGCGGTACTGGCCGCAGGCGCTGTCTTCGTGGTGGTCAATCCCCAGACCAAGCAGGACAAGCTGACTTATATTCTGAATGACTGCCAGGCAAGGGTTCTCATCACGGATGCCCATCTGCACCGCGTATTTCTTCCTGCCGTGGAAGATAGTGAATCGGTACAGCAGGTGATTTGCTCCGGTGATCTGGCACGGCTGGAAGGCAGTGGAGTGGTGCCTTTCGAGGATGCCCTGTTGCCCGCGGATCAGATGAAGGTGTCTGGGACCATCCAGAAAGACCTGGCGGCCCTTATCTACACCTCGGGCAGCACCGGGGATCCCAAGGGGGTCATGCACACCCATCTTTCCATGACCTTCGTCCTCGGCAGCCTTATCGAATACCTGCGCCTGTCCGCGCAGGATCGCCTGCTGCTCATGTTGCCCCTGGCCTTCGACTATGGCCTGTACCAGTTGTTCATGAGCGTACAGCTCGGAGCAACCCTGGTGATGGAGCGCTCCTTCACCTACCCCGCGGTGATTTTCCAGCGCATTCGTGAATACGAGGTCACGGTTTTTCCTGCCGTGCCCACCATTTACGCCATGCTGGTTTCCATGCATCACCGGGAGCCCCTGTGTTTTCCATCAGTCACCCGGGTGACCAATACGGCAGCCGCGTTGCCTGCCGGCCAGATTCCGGCGCTGAAGGAAATCTTTCCCAATGCGCTCATTTTCAAGATGTACGGCCTGACCGAATGCAAACGGGTAAGCTACCTGGAGCCGGAACTCATCGACCTCAAGCCGGGCTCTGTAGGCAAAGCCATCCCGGGAACCGAAGTATGTATCCTGGATGAAGAGGGAAATCCCGTGGCGCCCGGTGAGGTCGGCATACTGCATGTTCGTGGCACCCATCTCATGCTTGGCTACTGGAACGCCCCCGAGCTTTCGGCGCGTGTCCTGATCGATGCGCATCTGCCTGGTGAAAAGCTGCTGCGCACGGGAGACTGGTTCACCATGGATGAGGATGGAGACTTGTATTTCAAGGGACGGAGTGATGACATCATCAAGACGCGGGGGGAAAAGGTCAGCCCTCTGGAAGTCGAGAACGTGGTGAATACCGTACAGGGCGTCAGGGAGGTAGCCGTCATCGGTGTGGAGGATGAAACCCTGGGACAGGCCATCAAGTGTTTCGTGGTGCCGGAGCAGGGCTGTGATCTCAGTATTCGTGACGTACGCAAGGTTTGCGTGGAGAAGCTGGAGAATTTCATGGTGCCGAAATACATCGAAATCGTAGCATCCCTGCCAAGAACCGCCACGGGAAAAATCAGCAAGAAGGAACTGTCATGAATCAGCATGCCTTGTTCGATGATCTGCTGGACAAACTGTCCAGGAAGCTGGTGCTGCTGCCGGACAAGCCGGAAGAAACGCCGGAAAGTACGCTCAGGGCATTGTGGATGCTGGTTGCAGGTGAACCCATGTCAGTGGCATCGGCCATGAACCGGGAGCTGCCGGACCTGGATGCAAGTCAGCAGGAGGAACTTGATAAAGTCATTCAGCGGCGCCTGGATGGCGTGCCCCTGGCGCATATTTCCGGACGGCAGTCCTTCATGGGGATGGAGTTGCTTGCAGGCCCGCAGGCGCTGATTCCCCGCAAGGAGACCGAGCTGCTGGCAGCCAGTGCCATAGATATTCTCCGTCAGGGGAAGGGTGAGGGGGAAGTGAGGGTCATCGATGTATGCACCGGCGCCGGTAACGTGGCTCTGGCCATTGCCAAGGCGGTTCAGCATGCTCGGGTTTATGCCAGTGATCTTTCCGAGGAGGCCGTGAGCCTGGCGCAAATGAATACGGAAATGCATGATCTGTCTGATCGGGTGGTGCTGTATGCGGGAGATTTGCTGGAGCCTTTTCGAAACCTGGATCTTCAGGGGCAGGTGGATATGATTACCTGCAACCCGCCTTATATTTCATCAGCCAAGGTTCCCGTCATGGCAAGCGAGATATCTGAACATGAACCGGAAATGGCCTTCAATGGGGGCGCGTTCGGTATCAATCTGATGCTCCGCCTGATTGCCGAAGCACCTGATTTCCTGTGCAGTGGCGGTCATCTAGTGTTCGAGGTGGGCTTGGGTCAGGGATCGGCAATGCGCAAGCAGGTGGAGAAGTTTCCTGACTACGCCCGGGTGAATGCCGTGGAGGATGCCCAGGGGGAAACCAGGGTGATTGTGGCGCAGCTGTCATGAGGCATGGCATTGAATGCCGTGGGGAAACCGGGTTTTCGGTTTCCCTGGTCAATATTCCAATATGGGTTGACGAAAAAGCAACGCCGCCAGCTTGGGTCTGCTCAATCTGCCATTGGCCTTTTTCAGGGAAAGTTGATTGATGTTTATGCGTCCCAGGTCGATAAAGCCTTCGCGCCTGCGGGTTGAGTTCAATCCTTTTCGGGAAGTGCATGCAAGAAGGTATCCCGCTTTCTCTGCGTCTTTCAGGGTGTTCTGATCGTATAAGCCCTGGGGAGGAGAGAAACAGTGGACCGGTTCCCGGTTGCCGGTTATCTCTTTCAGGGTTTGCCGGGAGATATGAAGTTCCCCATGGGCATCTTCCACATGAATCAAGGATTCATGAGTCACCCCGTGGGTGCCCAGATGGAAGCCCTGTTCCTGAAGCTGCTCCAGTTCCTCATGGGTGAGCATATAGGGCAGGCCAGGGAGGTCTGTTGTCCATTCCGTGAGTCGTTCGTCGATTCGGCGGCGCACCAGGGGAGGAAGACGTCGCAGAATGCCCAGGAGTTCTTCGTAGTTTGATTCTCCGGTCGCGTCATGGGGTAACTTGGTATCCAGTAGCTTTTCCAGTTCCCTGAGCCTGTGCTGTTCCAGGGAGCCGGTTTTCCAGAGGGCATACAAGGCCTCCTGCCAGGAAAGGATGGGTTTTCCCAAGGCTCCCGTGGTGACGAAAAGCATGGCGGGGAAGCCGAATTTCTTCAGCAAGGGGGCCGCATGCTGGAGGTTGCATTTCCAGCCGTCATCAAAGGTGATCAGCAACGGATTGTCAGGAAGGGGAGTGTGCTCCAGGTAGTTGTTCATAACCTCAGGGAAGCCGACAACATTGTAATGTCTGCGGAAAAAACGGAGGCAATCCTCGAAGAAATCGGTGCTTACTGTCCATTCCGGATCGGCTCCCGCCCACTCAGGGCTGCCCGGTGGAAGCACCCGGTGAAAAAGTACGACAGTCAATGCCTTCCTGTTTCGCCGTCTGTGGTGCTGGTGCAGCAGTCCACTGTGGTAGGCGATGTGTTTCAGTGTTCTTTTCAACGGGGCTTTCCTCCGGGTAAATCAGCTTATTTTCTGCCTGACTTGATGATGCGCATCAGCGTCACAGCCAGAAACTTGATTCTTTTACTGGTGATGCCGGGGTAGTAATTGCCTGGGTACTTTGCCAATGAAATCAGGGCATTACCCAGTGCCGCGAATGGGCGATTCACATGATCCCGGTATGAGACAGCCGTTTCGAAGAAATGGTTGGACCAGGCTTGTCTTTCGAACGGCTTCAGGTCCGGATTGTTCTGGAACAGCCGATTGATCACCGTCTTGCGGGTGTCTATCATCACTTCGATATTGTGATTCATCTGTAACGGGTGTTTGCGGTATTGATACAAAGGCAGCTGCAGCTGTCCTCCTTTGTACAGTCGCGTCAGTCTGTGCCACATATCCCGGTCTTCGCAGGATCTCAGTGATGTATCGAAGAGTCCCGTGTCGTCGAAGCAGTCTTTCCGTATCAGGGCATCTGATCCTGACATCTGGTTCTTGGTAATGAAATCCCTGATATCGATTGTGCGTGCTTCGGGAGTCGGGGTAGGCTCCAGGGGTTGCGGAAAGTCATCGGTTTCATCGGGTTGCGAGGAGACAAAGGCCCAGTCCGGGTGTTGTTCCAGGGCGCGGATCTGGAACTCGAGCTTCAGGGGATGCCAGAGGTCGTCTGAGTCCAGCAGCGCAATCCAGTTTCCTGCTGCCGCTCTGATGCCGGTGTTCCTCGCGGCGGACAGATGCTGGTTCTGCTGCTCTATGAGGCGTACTTTGTCTCCGTAGGAAGAGACAACACGGACAGAGTCGTCAGTGGAGCCATCATCCACCACGATGATTTCATGGGCGGGAAAACTCTGGGCCAGTACACTGTCCAGCGCCTCTCCCACGTACTGCTGGTAATTGTAGTTGGGGATGACAACCGAAATGCGATACTTTTCCCTCAGGGGCTGCAGGCTTTTGTCAGTCATTTGGCATAGATGTTCTGGTAGCGTTGTGCCATGGCCTGAACAGAACCTTCGGTTTCGGCCCATGTACGTCCATTGTGCCCGAATCTTTCCCGTTTTTCCTTGTCCAGCAATAGTTTCTCCATCTTGTCGGCCAGGGCTGGGACATTGTTGCTTTCCGTAAGCAGCCCGTTGATGCCATCCCTGACGATCTCGGAATTTCCTCCCACGTTGGTGGCGATGATAGGTAAACCGCTGGCACAGGCTTCGATAAGGGATATAGAATGGCCTTCCTGGGTGGATGGCAATACAAAAAGATCCATGCCCGCCAGAAGCTCGGCCACATCTCTGCGGTCTCCCAGAAACAGCAGTTTGTCGTCGATGCCCAGATCCCGAGTGAGCCTCTCCAGTTCGGTTCGCAGTGCGCCATCCCCGATGATTATGAGCCTGGCCAAGGGCAGTTTTTCGGCTGTCAGCGCAAAGGCCTCGATGAGCATCCTGTGGTTTTTTACCGGGTTGAGCCTGGCTACTACCGTGATCAGCAGGCTGTCCGGGGGTAACCCAAGGCTGCTGGTCAACTGCTGGTGTCGTTGCTCCGATCTCAGGGGATGCCTGTCCAAAACGATGCCGTTGGGGATGGTTTTCATCTTGTGACGGAAGAGGGGAAACCCTGTGCGTAGCAGTGCCGTGGCCTGACTGCATACACCAACGAGGCATGCGGTGCGAAACAGGGACATGCCGAACAGCCATCTCTGTTTGCGGGGCATTTCGGCGATCCCATGGCGGGTATTGATCAGGCGAATCTTTCTGTCTTTCAGCAGGGCCAGTGCAGCATAGTAGTTACAGGACATGTTATGAGTATGCACGATGTCCGGATGGAAACTCCCAATGATTTCTGCCAGGCACCGTACAGCCTTCAGGTCAAGGTTGTTCTTCTTGTTGCAGCAGGATACCGGTATTCCCTTATCTTCCAGTTCGCCGGAGAGTGATCCTTTTTCAAATAGGCAGACGACCATGCAGTCGTGCCCCTGGGCCGCCTGTTGCAGTACCAGGTCGATTACCACTCGCTCCAATCCGCCTACATGAAGGGTCTCAACAACGTGCAGAATATGCATGCTGTCTCCTCTTGGCATCATGGGAATGGGCTGATATGCGGCTATTCATGGCCTGTCGATCCTTGTTGTTTGGCAAATACATCCAGTAAGGGCCCATTCTAGCAAAAGCAGGTTAGTTCTATCAGACGGAGATTGAAGAGGCTTGGCTATCGTTTGGAAACTGGTGGATAGAGGGTTACACTGCGGGAAGCTTTAGGCGTTCAAGGATAATCTGACCAGAATGGACATGGAAAAATTAATCAAGACATTGCGTGGCAGCGGTATTTTGAGACTGCTTCCCCGGCAGCTGAAGATGATGCTCAAGTCCAGAGCGGATTTCGAGGGACTGCACCGTATGGACTGGCAGGAACGCTATGACGAACTCATGGCGCGTGTTCAGCCTGCGGGGGATTTATCCACCCAGCGGGAGGTCTGCATCATCTATGACTGGATGATGCGTCATGGATACTATGAAGCAGCCTGCCTGGAGCTGGGCGTGCCTTATCATGTGCTGGATCTCACTTCTTCTGATTGGGTAAGAAAGCTTGAAGAAGACGACAGCTTCATCTATTTCCTGCGCCCTTTCGTATTATCAACACTTGGCCGCGCCATATACGAAGAGAGGGCATATTTTCTGTCTCATGTGCTCGGTCGCCCGCTGTTTCCCGACTTTGATTCCTTGTGGATATACGAAAGCAAGCGCCGCTGTGTCAATTGGCTGGAACACTTTGGTGTACCTCATGCCAAAACCTGGGTATTTCTGTCTTCCCGAGAGGCGCTGAGCTTTGTGGAGACAGCCACATTTCCCTTGCTGTTCAAAACGGATATCGGTTCGGATGCTCTGGGGGTGCGGGTGCTGCACAACAGGCGGGAGGCGCGCAGTATCGTGAGAGCATGCTTTGGCAAGGGCTTTCAGTCCAATTTCTATGACCCAAGGGACAGGAACTACGGTCAGGTTCTGTTTCAGCAGCATCTTGGGGAAGTCAGGGAATGGCGGGTGATTCGTATAGGCGAGACCTTTTTTGCTCATCAGAAAGGAAAGAAGGGAGAGTTTCACAGTGGCACCAAGATCACCGAGTATCATGTTCCGGGAGAGAATTTGCTGAACTTTTCCCGAACTGTGCTGGAGAAAATGGGAATGAAGGCTGTTGCGCTGGATGTGTTCGAGGATCGGCATGGTAACTTTTTCGTCAATGAGGTGCAGGCGTACTATGGGGCGAGTGAGCCGGGGGGGGAGTGCTATGAGAATGGAAAAAATGTAAGCCTTGATGCCGGACAGACCGTCGAAATGATGGTTCATGGTGAACCCGGACGTTTTCATTACCAGCAGGGGAAATGGCGGTTTGAGGCAGGAGACTTTGCCCGTAACGCCGGATGCAATTTGCGGGTGAAACTGGCCTTTCAGGAAAAAGGGGAGCCCCTTCCCGGTTATTCGGTCTGATTCAACGCTGCAGCATGGAAATCGTGACTCTATGTTTTCCCGTACGGGTCAGCGGAATGTCGTTCACGAAGTCGTAGCTTATGTTGCAGTCTTCTCCCATCGCCTGCTGGACCAGGGCTTTCAGCCTGTGCAGATCGGGTTCAGATAGGCCATCCGGCGCCACCAGCTTGATGAGCAGTGAGTGTGGGTCTTCCTGTATGACCTGAAAGCGATGGATGTTCCTGAACTCCTTCATCAAGTGAGGAAAATATTCTCCCGGGATCTGTCTTCCGTCTGGGGTGGTGAGCATATCCAGGATTCTGCCAGTCACTTCTTTCAACAGCGGCAGGCCCCGGCCACAGGAGCAGGGGTGTTCTGCGAGTATGGCCATGTCGCCGATTTCATACCGGATGAATGGCATGCCATAGTTGTGCAGATCAGTAATGACGACACGCCCTTCTTCTCCTGGGGAGGCGGGGCTGCCATCCTCCCTCAGGATTTCCACCAGCAGGTTTTCCGCACTGATGTGCAGGCCCTGGTGTTGCTCGCACTCCATGGCGATGAGCATGAATTCCCTTGAACCGTAGGAATGAAAGACCGGCGCCTGAAAGGCTGTCTCGATTTCCTCGCGCTGGTGCTTGAACAGTGCCTCGGCTGCCGTGATGATGCTGGTGGGGTGGATTCCGGAATCCTTTTCCTGTCCGTTGAGAAATCTGGCAAAATTGTAGAGGGGATTGGTGTAGGCAATGATAACTTCTGGCCGGAAGCGCTGAAGCTGTTGTTGGCAGCGTTCCATGGCCGGCTGGTCGAAGCTGAAACTGTTGAAGTATTTCTGCCGCAGTAACAGGTGATGCAGTTTCTGCTTTGCTGCTTTGAGCCACGATTCCTTTTCCAGGGCAACGCCCCAGATATAAGCTTGACGAACCCCGCCCTTGGCGCCGGCCCAGCCATAGCCTCTTCGCGTCACTGCCTGGCGCCACTCGCTGCTCTCTGGCGTGTATTCGAAATGCAGGGGTTCCCCGGTAGAGCCTCCAGTGGACTTTTCCCATGTCCGCCCTTTCCATGATTCAGCCACCATCTCGTCATGGTTTTTACGTATGGTGGTCTTGGTAGTGATGGGCAAGCGCCGGAAGTGTTCCATGTGCCGGATGTCGGCTGGTTTGAGGCCGAGGCTTTCGAACACCTTTTTCCAGTAGGGGCATTCCCTTTCGGCGTGGGTCAGCAGCTTTACCAGGTCCTGCCACTGCCGGGTCTGTATCTCTTTTTCCGAAAGCCACTGACTGTCATTCAGCCGCTTTTCATAACGCAGGGTGTTTCGTCCCCGGATGCGTTCTTCCCAGATGGGCTCGAGAAGCCGATGAAACAACCATGAATAGAGTGTAGGCATCTGTTCCTGAAATATCGTCGATTGATTGTCAACGTCCTTTGGCGTCGCAATCATAGCAGTAAAGAAGCGCGAAAACCTGATCCGGGCTGTCATATGGCCGTAACAATGGGCAAGTACAGTATCGCTCAGTTACATTTGACCGACTATGAGGACACATATGAAACAACCCAGCATTATAGCCTGTGTCGGCGTACTGGCTATGATTACCGGCACAGCCATGGCTGTGTCCAGGGATACCGTCTATATTGTGGGTTCATCCACTGTTTATCCCTTCGCCACCGTGGTGGCGGAAAGGTTCGGAAAAAGCACCAAATTCAACACCCCCAAGATCGAATCCACTGGCTCCGGTGGCGGCATGAAGCTTTTTTGTGAAGGGGTGGGTGTCAGGCATCCCGATATCACCAATGCCTCCCGGCGCATCAAGAAATCCGAGTTCGAGAAGTGCAGAAGGAATGGTGTCAGGGACATCGTGGAGGTGAAGATCGGCTATGACGGTATCGTGGTGGCCAATTCCATCGAGGCACCCCGGTTCAATCTGAGCCGCCGGGATATCTTCCTCGCTCTGGCCAAGCAGGTGCCGGACCCCAGGGCGCCAGAGAGTGGCAAGCTGGTGGCCAATCCTTATCAGACCTGGAAGAATGTGAATCCTGCGCTGCCGGATTACCGCATCGAGGTTCTCGGGCCACCGCCCACCTCCGGTACTCGTGACGCCTTCGCGGAGCTGGCCATGGAAGCTGGCTGTATGACCTTCGACTGGATACGGCAGATCAAGGATGAGACGAAAAAACTCAATAAAAGCGGTGACAAGCAGCAGGCCAAGGCGCTGAAAAAACGCTACAAGGCAATCTGTCATGGTGTGCGTGAAGATGGCAGGTACATCGAGGCGGGCGAGAACGACAATCTCATCGTCCAGAAGCTGGGGGTGAATCCCAAGGCCCTGGGCGTATTCGGCTACAGCTTCCTGGAACAGAACGAGGACCGGATTCAGGGATCCCTGATCGACGGGGTCGCGCCGGAATTCGAGCTGATTGCCAGTGGCAAGTATCCCGTGTCCCGGCCATTGTTCTTCTATGTGAAGAAGGCCCACGTGGGCAAGGTGCCGGGCATTCGTGAATATCTGGCCGAATTCACCAGTGAAAAGGCCTGGGGCGAGGAAGGCTATCTGGTGGACAAGGGGCTGATCCCCATGTCCAGGGAGGAGCGTGAAAAATATGCCAGGGATGCAAAAGAATTGAATCCCATGCACTTCTGAACCGGATGCGGAGTTCCCCTATTGCGCGGTCTTTCCCGGAAGACGGCGCCTTTTTTCATTCCAGGATATTGCCGTGAGCTTGTCTGCCTCCATTCTTGTATTGCTGCTGTTGTCCATTGCCGCCTATTGGTATGGTCGGCGTTACAGCCTGCGCCTGGTGTCCGGAGACCGCCGCCGGCTCCATTCCATGCCCAGGTACTATGGCTATTATGTGGCGCTCTCGACAGCCTTGCCCGGATTGCTCATGCTGATGGTCTGGCTGTTTCTCGACCAGGGCGTGATCATCCACTTGGTCAGTGCCGCCCTGCCGGAGCCTGTCCGCCAGCTTCCTCCTGATGAGCTGGGCTTGTATCTGAACGATGTCATCAACCTGACCCTGGGCAACATCACATCCACGGCGGATGACGCGGCCATGCGTGCGGCGGCGGATCATTACCGGCATCTGCTGTTCATCTCCCATGTGGCCCTGTTCCTGGTGGTGGCGGGGATGGTGATCGGGGGAGGGCTCATTGCCCTGCGCAGGATTCGTCCGGATTTTCGTTCCCGGCCCCGGGTGGAGCGCCTGGTGAAATGGCTGCTCATCATCGCCTCGTCCATCGCCATTCTCACGACGGTGGGTATTTTGCTGTCGGTGTTGTTCGAGGCCATAAGGTTCTTCAGGATCATCCCCATCACGGATTTTCTGTTTGGCCTGCAATGGAGCCCGCAGATGGCCATTCGTGAGGATCAGGTGGGCGCCAGCGGGGCTTTCGGGATGGTTCCCCTGTTTGCCGGCACCCTGCTCATTGCCCTGGTGGCCATGCTGGTGGCGGTGCCCGTGGGGCTTCTGTCCGCCATTTACCTGGCAGAGTTCGCTGGCAGCCGCATGCGTGCCTGGGCCAAGCCCTTGCTGGAAATCCTGGCGGGCATTCCCACCGTGGTGTACGGCTTCTTTGCTGCCCTGGTGGTGGCGCCCGCCCTGCGTGGGGCGGGAGAAAGCATCGGCCTGCAAGTATCGTCCGAAAGCGCTCTGGCCGCCGGGCTGGTGATGGGCATCATGATCATTCCCTTCGTCTCTTCCCTTTCCGATGACGTGATCAACGCCGTGCCCCAGGCCATGCGTGATGGTTCCTACGCCCTGGGAGCGACCCGTGCTGAAACCATCTCCCGGGTAATCATTCCAGCGGCCCTGCCGGGCATCGTCGGCGGTGTGCTGCTGGCCGTATCCCGGGCCATTGGTGAGACCATGATCGTGGTCATGGCGGCGGGTCTGACGGCCAGGCTCACGGCCAATCCCCTGGATTCGGTAACTACCATCACGGTGCAGATCGTTACCCTGCTGGTGGGGGACCAGGAATTCGACAGCCCCAAGACCCTGGCGGCCTTTGCTCTGGGCCTGGTGCTGTTTCTCGCCACCCTCGTATTGAATGTGCTGGCCCTGCATGTGGTCAGAAAGTACCGGGAAGAATATGAGTAAGTTGAAAGCTGCCGTGAAACGGCGGGACATACGTGAAGCGGTGGAAAAAAGCCTGGAGGCGCGGAAACGCCGCAACCGGCGCTTTCGCCTCATGGGGCTTGGGGCAGTGATCACCGGCATGCTGCTGCTGGCGGTCATGTTCGCCAGCATTGGCAGCAATGGTTACAGCGCCTTCCTGCGCACGGAGATTCTTCTGGACATCGATTTCGATCCCGCCGTCATCGACCCCGATGGCAGCCGGGGTGCGGATGTCCTGATGCAGGCGGATTACACGGGGCTGGTGAAATCTTCCCTGCGCAACTATTTTCCCGATGTGAAAAAACGCAAGCAGAAACGCGCCCTGTACCGCCTGGTCAGCTCTGGCGCCGGAGATCAGCTGCGGGACATGGTGATGGAAGATCCATCCCTCATTGGCAGCAGCCGGGAGGTGTGGCTTATTGCCGATGATGACCTGGACCAGTATTACAAGCATGGCAAGGGCCAGAGCCGCCTGAAAGAACAGCAGATATACTGGGTGGCCATGCTGGAAGCGGATGGCCGCCTGCGCAAGGTGTTCAATACCACTTTCTTTATCGCGGGTGATTCCCGGGAGCCGGAGCTGGCCGGCATCCGCGGCGCTCTCATGGGCTCTTTTTTCGTCATCCTCATTACCCTGGGGCTGTCCCTGCCTCTGGGCGTGGCGGCCGCCATCTATCTGGAAGAGTTTGCGCCGCGCAATCACTGGACGGATCTCATCGAGGTGAACATCAACAACCTGGCTGCTGTGCCTTCCATTGTGTTCGGCCTGCTGGGGCTGGCCGTATTCATCAATTTCATGGGGCTGCCGCGTTCCGCGCCCCTGGTGGGTGGCCTGGTGCTCACCCTCATGACCCTGCCCACTATCATCATCGCCAGTCGCGCGGCGCTGAAATCCGTGCCTCCCTCCATTCGTGAGGCCGCCCTGGGCATGGGCGCTTCCAGGATGCAGACGGTGTTCCAGCATGTGCTGCCCCTGGCCATGCCCGGCATGCTCACGGGAACCATCATCGGCATGGCCCAGGCCCTGGGCGAGACCGCGCCCCTGCTGATGATCGGCATGGTGGCCTTCATTGCGGACATTCCTACGGGGCCGCTGGATTCAGCTACCGTGCTGCCCGTGCAGATCTACCTCTGGGCCGACAGCCCGGAGCGTGCCTTCATGGAACGCACCTCCGCGGCCATCTTGGTATTGCTGGCCTTCCTCGTAACGATGAACCTGCTGGCCATCTGGCTGCGCCGCAGGTTCGAGCGCCGCTGGTGAGAACAGGAGAATGACGGCAATGGATCAAAGAGCGCATTTCATGTCCGTAGTGGAGCCTCCCATGAATGAAGTGAACATACCGGATGCAAGTCAACATGAGGCGCAGACTGTCGGCAAGCCTCTGCTGGACAAAAAGGTGTCCATGCGTTGCCGCAATGTGGACGTGTTCTACGGGGAGAAGCAGGCTATCTTCGATGTGTCCCTGGATATCGGCAAGCATGAAGTGCTGGCCATGATCGGACCGTCGGGCTGTGGCAAGTCCACGTTTCTGCGTTGCCTGAATCGAATGAATGACACCATTGCCAGCTGCAGGGTGCTGGGCAGCCTGCGTCTGGATGATGAGGATATCTACGACCTCAAGATGGACGTGGAGCTGCTCAGAGCACGGGTGGGCATGGTATTCCAGAAACCCAATCCCTTTCCCAAGAGCATCTACGAGAACATCGCCTACGGGCCGCGCATTCACGGCCTCACCCGGGACAAGACAGAACTGGACGCGATCGTGGAAAACGCCCTGACCCGTGCGGGCTTGTGGAAGGAAGTGAAGGATCGCCTGGATGATATAGGCACGGGCTTGTCCGGCGGACAGCAGCAGCGCCTGTGCATTGCCCGGGCCATTGCCATCAATCCCGAGGTGATTCTCATGGACGAGCCCTGCTCGGCCCTGGACCCCATTGCCACGGCCAGGGTGGAAGAACTCATCGACGAACTGCGCCAGCGTTACACCATCGTCATCGTCACCCACTCCATGCAGCAGGCGGCCCGGGTATCCCAGCGCACGGCCTATTTCCACATGGGGCGGCTGGTGGAAGTGGACAAGACCGACAGGATATTTACCAACCCCGGCCATGAGTTGACAGAAGCCTACATCACAGGCCGATTTGGGTGAGCCCAGACCGTTATGCCCAAAGGCATAACGCAGCTGGGCGAAGACTGCCACGGATGGCGGAAATGCTGGAAACGCAGGAGCAGTTTTCAGTGCGCCCGGGCAGGAAGCCCGGGCCGGGGC
>Ga0256832_1000100_pt1 | contig 50821 bp, 54 predicted proteins | sample 134614metaG_FD_190534 | JGI IMG/M metagenome (GOLD analysis project Ga0256832, IMG submission 190534) | Hydrothermal vent microbial communities from Lau Basin, Pacific Ocean - 134-614 | ecosystem: Environmental > Aquatic > Marine > Hydrothermal vents | place: Pacific Ocean: Lau Basin | collected...
CCACGCCCACGTCCGCAGCGCCGTATTGCACATAAGTCGGCACATCGGTGGCGCGCAGGATCAGCACCTTCACGTCGGCGTGGTTGGTGTCGAGAATCAACTTGCGGGAGGCGTCCGGGTCGTCCACCAGTTCGATGCCGGCGTGATTCAGCAGCGGCAGGGTTTCTTTGTAGATACGGCCCTTGGAGAGGGCGATGATCAGGCGGTCGTTTTCGCTCATTTCTGCCACGTTTCACCGTAGGGTGGGCACGTGTTCCGTGCCCACGCGTGATTTGAATCCATGGTGGGCACAGAATACGTGCCCACCCTACACACTGAGTCCTCAGTCCTGTGCCCTCAGTCCTATCTGTTAATTCGGCACCCGCCGAATGGTCGCACCCAGCTGCTGCAGTTTTTCCTCGATGCGCTCGTAGCCGCGGTCGATATGATAGATGCGATTCACCTCGGTATCGCCCTTGGCCACCAGGCCGGCCAGCACCAGGCTCGCCGAAGCGCGCAGATCCGTGGCCATCACCGGGGCTCCGGTAAGGTGCTCCATCCCGTTGATGATGGCGGTATTGCCCTCGAGGCGAATGTCCGCCCCCATGCGCTGCATTTCCTGCACGTGCATGAAACGATTCTCGAATACCGTCTCGCGGATGGTGGCCGTGCCCTGGGCGATGGCATTGAGGGCGGCGAACTGGGCCTGCATGTCCGTAGGAAAGGCAGGGTACGGCGCGGTGTGCACGTCCACGGCCCTGGGCCGCCTGCCCTGCATGTCCAGGGTGATCCAGTCCTCGCCGGTGTCGATCCCGGCGCCGGCGTCGCGCAGCTTGGCCAGCACCGCGTCCAGGGTCTCCGGACGGGTGTCCTTTACGGTCACGCGGCCCCCGGTGATGGCCGCCGCCACCAGGTAGGTGCCGGTCTCGATGCGATCGGGCAGCACGTCGTAGCGCACGCCATGGAGCGTTTCCACACCCTCGATGGTGATGGTGGAGGTGCCGGCGCCGCTGATCTTCGCCCCCATCCTGTTCAGGCAATTGGCCAGATCCACCACCTCGGGCTCCCGCGCGGCATTTTCCAGCACCGTGGTGCCCTCGGCCAGGGTGGCGGCCATCATCAGGTTTTCGGTGCCAGTTACCGTAACGATATCCAGCACGATGGTGGTGCCCTTGAGGCGCGAGGCGTGCGCCTTGATGTAACCATTCTCCACGCTGATCTGCGCGCCCATGGCCTCCAGGCCCTGGATGTGCAGGTTCACCGGCCGCGCACCAATGGCGCAACCGCCGGGCAGGGAGACCTCGGCCTCGCCGTATCGCGCCAGCATGGGACCCAACACCAGGATGGAGGCGCGCATGGTCTTTACCAGTTCGTAAGGGGCGGAGAATTGCTTGATAGTGGAGGCGTCTGTCTCGATGGCCAGTTTTTCATCGATCACCAGGGTCACACCCATGGCGCCCAACAGCTCCATGGTGGTGGTGACATCCTGAAGGTGGGGCACATTACCCACGGTCATGGGCCCATCGGCCATGAGGGTGGCGCAGAGCACCGGCAGGGCGGCATTCTTGGCCCCGGAAATACGGATTGTGCCATCCAGGGTGGCGCCGCCGGTAATGATTAATTTATCCATGAGCCCCGCTATTTCACGCTGTTGTGTAATCTGTGTTGAGTGCTTTCGCATCCCGCCTAAAACGAAAAAGCCACCCGGGATGCATCTGGGTGGCCATCGATCGCGTGTCCGGCATCCGCTTAACCCGCGCCCACCTGCAACTTGCGGGCCTTTTCCCACTCCGCCGGGGTGTAGGCCTTGATGGTAAAGGCATGCAACTCGCCGCTGGTGATGGCCTCGTTGACTGTGGCGTAGACCATTTTCTGCTTGGCCACCAGGGACTTGCCCTCAAAGGCATCGCTCACCACCAGGGCCTGGAAATGGCTGCCATCACCGGTAACGGTGACTTCTGCGTCGGGCAGACCGGCCTCGATCAGGGCTTGAACTTCGCTGGTATCCATCATGACCTCGCTGAACCGGGCAATACCACGCAGCCGAAGAAATAAGGGGCGTAGGATACCGCCTAGCCGCGGATTTTGTAACCCTTTTGCAGCATCAGCAGGGCCAGCGCGCTGAGCGCCACCAGGAATATCAGGGTCACCCCCAGGCTCAGCAGCGGGTCGGCATCGGACTGGCCAAAAAAGCCAAAGCGAAAGCCGTCGATGAGATAAAAGAACGGGTTGAACTGGGACACTGTCTGCCAGATGCCCGGCAGGGAATGGATGGAATAAAACACCCCGCTGAGAAACGACAGGGGCAGAATGAAAAAATTCTGAAATCCCGCCAGTTGATCGAACTTCTCAGCCCATACCCCGGCAATAAGCCCCAGCACCCCCAGGGCGGCGCTGCCCAGCACCGCAAATACCAGAATTGCCCAGGGCGCGGCGAAGGGCAAATCCACGAACAGGATGGCCACCAGGTACACTGCCAGGGCCACCAGCACGCCGCGCACAACCGCCGCGGCGGTAAAGGCGATGAAAAATTCCAGGCTGGAGATGGGCGAAAGTAACACGAACACCAGATTGCCCATCATCTTCGACTGGATCAGGCTCGAGGAACTGTTGGCGAAGGCGTTCTGGATGATAGACATCATCATCAAGCCCGGAATGAGAAAGGCCGTGTACGTCACCCCTGCATAGATCTCCACGTTGCCTTCCAGGGCCTGACCAAACACCAACAGGTACAATAGCGCCGTCACCACCGGCGTGAGAATGGTCTGCACGAACACCTTCATGAAGCGCCACACTTCCTTGGCAAAAAGGGTGTAAAGACCACGCAGGCGGGAACCGGGGCCGGTAGCATTCACGCCAGAATCCCCGTCGCCGGCGGTGCGCCGGTGAGATCGAGAAACACTTCCTCCAGGCCCGCCTCCTCGGTGCGCAGGTCGGTGACTTCGATACCAGCGGCGTGCAGGGTTTGCAGCACTTTGACAATGGGATCCCGGGTCTTGTGCAGGCGCAGGCACAGGCAGTTTTCCTGCTGCTCCACCACCAGGGCCCGCAGGGATTCAGGCAGCGGGGCGTCACCCTTTGCCAGAGTCAGTCGCAGGCTGCGGTAGGGATAACGCGCCAGCAGGGCCTGTTTACTCTCCTGGGCCACCACCTGGCCATGATTGAGAATGGCGATCTCTTCACACAGGGCCTCGGCCTCTTCCAGGTAGTGGGTGGTCAAGAGAATGGTGCGACCATCGGCATGCAGGCGCCGGGTGAACTGCCACAGGGCCTGACGCAGCTCCACATCCACCCCGGCGGTAGGCTCGTCCAGCACCACCACCTCGGGCTTGTGCACCAGCGCCTGAGCGATGAGCACCCGGCGCTTCATTCCGCCGGAAAGGTCGTGCAGGTTGGTGTCGGCCTTGTCGGTCAGGCTCAGGGTCTCGATGAGTTCGTCGATCCAGGCATGGTTTTCCGGACCGTGGCCAAAATAGCCGGACTGCAGGCGCAGCATTTCACGCACAGTGAAAAAGGGATCGTAGACCAGTTCCTGGGGCACTACCCCAAGGGCGTGCCGGGCTTGGCGATAGGCACTCACCACGTCGTGCCCCATCACCGCCACCGTGCCGGCATCGGCGCGCATCAGGCCGGACATTATGTTGATCAACGTGGACTTGCCCGCCCCATTGGGACCCAACAGGCCAAAAAAACTGCCGCGGGGCACGGAAATGCTCACATCCCTGAGGGCACGCAAATCGCCGAAGTGCTTGAACACACCCCGGATGCTGAGCGCGTTGGTCATTTAGTTTATCGACAGCAGCTCATCGACGCCGCTGAGATGGGCGATGGAGCGCATTTGTGCTGGGATGTTCTCAAATCTCAAGCGTTGCTGGCGTTGGGCGGCGGCCCGCTGCCACTCGATAAGCAGGGCCACACCGGCGCTGTCGGCACGATTAACGCCCTGCAGATCCACCTCGATGGGATCACCGCTGAGCCTGTCCCATTGCGCCTGATCCACCAGCCCGGGCACCGTGGCCATGCTCAGCTCACCACTGACCCTGAGCCGGCCCCGGGAATCTATTTCAAGTTGGGCCTCGGTCATTGTTTTTCCGATGTAGTTTTTTCCGTTACAGCCGCAACCTTGGTTTTATTGCGCTCAGCCAGCTTGTCAATCAGCGCCGGCAGGCCATCCTTACGCACTTCCTTGGCGAAAGAGGTGCGATAATTAGCCACCAGACTGATACCATCCACACTCACGTCGTAGACCTTCCATTTACCATCCTTGAGATGCATCTTGTAATTGATGGGAATTGGAAAACCCGCGGACTGCTGCACCTCCGTACGCACGATCACCTGCTTGCCGCCCTTCTTCTTGCGCACTGGTAACATGTCGATCTGCTTGTCGTAGTTATCGTTGAGGGCCTTTGCGTAGGTGCGTACCAGCAGGGTACGAAACTCTTTGGCAAAGCGTTTCTTTTCCTCTGGCGTAGCCTTGCGCCAGTACTTGCCCAATACCCAGCTGGACATGCGCTCGAAATCGAAGTGTGGTGCAACAATGTTATCCACCACTTCCAGCAGGTGATCCGGGTTCTCCTTGATCTTATCCTGCTCATTGCGCAGCACGCTGGTGATCTTGTCGGTGGTCTCCTGCACCAGATCCTGTGGCTCAACCATCGCCATGGCCGGCGCAACCACCAGCCAGAGTAGTAATAACCACACGCCGTATGTTTTCAACCAATGTGTCACTTGTATTCTCCTGTTGCCACGCGTAGCTTCGCCACTTGCAGATTGTAGTCGTTGACGGTCTTCAGATAATCACTGTAGGCCTGAATATATCCCAGAAAGGCACTGATCACCTTATCGGCTTCCTCCACCCCGGCCTCAAAATCCGCGTAACTGCTGATCATCCAACGTCGCCCGCTGCGGCTGCCTTCGTACAATTTCTGCACCATTTCATGATGGGCGTGTACAGTATGGTACAGCTCGGCCACCTGGAAGGGGATGCCCTGTTGGGCAAAGGCCTCCAGGGCCATGGTGGACTCCATCTCCGCCCGCGCCTGCAACACCTGCGCCGGCTGGCGGCCACTGGCCCATTCCCACTTCAGACCCAGGATGGGAGTGGCGCCGGCGCTATTGAACGGATCATAGGCGCTGACACTGGTGAGGTCCTCACGCAGAGGGCTGTAGGAGATCACCCCCGCCACGCCGGTGTACAAATCGGGATGAGATTCGCTCTTTTTCGCCAGCATCCATTCTCGACGGGCCTGCAGGCCTGCGGCCAGCTGGCGCATCTCCGGTCGCTCCACCAGGGCCTGGGCCTGCAGGGTTTTGAGATCTCCCTCGGGCAATTTCACCGGCCGCAGGCGTTGGTCGGCCAGCTTCAATTCATCATCGGGCGCCACACCCGTGAGCAGGCGCAGGCCGGCCATGGCGATATTCTCAAAACCGGTGGCCTCTGCGATGTAACGCTGCACAAGTGCCACGCCGGTCTGCAGGGCGAACAGGTCCGACTGCTTGGCCTCACCCTCGCCTTCTTCCAACCAGCCCTCCACCAGCTCCACGGCGGACTGGAGCTTCTTCTCGGCGTCCTCCAGCAAATAGCGCGTGTCCCTTGCCGCCAGGTAGCCATTGTAGGCACGGGTTACTTCCAGACGGGTCTGGTTGCGTTGCAGGGCCACGTCCCCCTGCTTGACCTGGATATTACCCGCCGCTGCCTTGGAATAGTGCTCAATCTTGCCGAAGGTGCGCAGCGGCTTGATGAAGGAAAAATCCACGTAATACCAGGGTGAGAGACCATCGATATCAAAGGCATTGTCGGGTATGCCCACGGTGCGTTTGCCGGAACTGTCGGTGGTCTCGAACAGGCCACCGCGCAAGGTGGGTGAAAAGCCCACAAAACTGTTGACGTTGAATATCCAGTCATCGGCGCCCCGGGCCTCGGCCAGCAGACCACGTGCCGCCTCCACCAGTTTTTCCTTTTCCTGGATACGCGCATCGGTTTTCAGCGCCCGTTCGATGGACTGCGACAAATCCAGCACCACAGTCCCGGCCTGCACCGTACCCAGTGCAAACAGAAAGCAAATACCTGTAAAACTGCTAATGGCTAAAGAGCGCATCTTTTTAAAGCCCGGCCATCAAGCCTGGCATCCATTCTGATGTCAGTTTCTTGAACTGCAAAGAGCTGCAAATTACGTTGAAAATAAGCAGCAGAATAACGTGCTTTCAACGTTTTCACGTAGTCTATCGTTGAACACATACCTGCGCAAAGTCAGTATTACCCATCCTGACACCCGGCAAATACAATTACACTTCGACGCCTTCAATCTTGTTCTTTAGGCCAACTGCCGTTTCAGGGTGTCAAACCCCTGCTGAAAGAGGTCTTCAATCCTGCTACGGATGGAGACACCTGCATCTGCATGGGTGTAATACTTGGCCTTCCAGCTAATGAAGGTGCGATCACCCTCGGTAACAGGCCTCAGCCGAAACGTTGCGACATAATCACGCAGGGGAAGGGGACCATCAAGCAAGGCATATCGAAAGACCCTCTCAACATCGCATAATGCCAGCAGCCGTTCTCGCACTGTCTCACCCGTCACCAGCGTAAAACGCCTGATACAACCCACCCTGTCCGGCGGATCATCTCCCTCAATAAAACTCCTGCTCACCGCAGAATGCCAGGTTGAAAAACCACCGAAATCACGCGTCAGCAGCCACACCTTGTCGACCGGGGCATCAATGACCGAACTGGTATAGACGCTACATTTTGTGTTTTTCGTCGTCTCGTTACACGCTATCACAAGCGGACCCCCGACAACCCACATCCTGCAAAACTGTTCTGTCCTTTGACCACCCACTGCTCAATATTTGTCATTTCAGTTATCGCCTTTTACTCACAAATCGCATCACTCTGATAATACGAAACAGGCATGCAGCCACACCAACAGACCAGGCTGCATGCTGTTTCGTTACAGTGATACTACGCGCAAATTTCTCACCACTCCCAGGGAAGGCAATCAGGCAAGCGCATCAAGAATTTCTCGAGGCTCGGTTCTTTGCCGATAATCACCACCCGCAGAGCCGGCAAACAGCACCGTTCCATTTTTGGCTATCACGAAGATCGCCGGCACCGGAAGTTCTGCAGACTTGTCGTCATAAAAACTGTGGAAGTCGTAACCCAGATCGGCCATTGCCTGAATGGAGGTGTCCGGGTTTTTAATCACCGTGGTGTATCGACCCGCCACCTTGTTACCCACATCGCTCAGCACCTCAAATTCCAGTTCGTTGGAATCTTTCATTTGCAGCGAGTTGTCAGGTGTCATGGATGAGACCGCGACAAAACTGGCCCCGGCCTGTTTGATTTGCGGCAATATCTGCTGGTACGTTTTGAGCTCCAGATTGCAATAAGGACACCACGTACCTCGATAAAAGGTTAAAACTACAGGACCTTGCTGTAAAAGGTCTTCAAGGGCGACACTTTTTCCATCCACATTCGGCAGTGAAAATGACGGCGCCTTGTCACCCTTGTTAATCATCAGTGGAGAGGCATACGCCTCGGCAAGCTGTTCTGCATCACGATTAAAAATGGCCAGCTTGTCTTCGGGCATCATTCCACCCAGTTGTTGAACAAGGTCCTTCAAGCCGTCTTTGTAAGACGGGACTGTTGTTGAATCCGACATATTCTTTATCTCCTGTCATTTGATAGTCGTCCATTTGTTTCAGGGACAGGCGTACCTTATTCCAGCAAAATAAATGAATAAACAACATGAAAGACAATTCACAATTGCGTAGTATGCAATAATAGACATGAAGCTCTGGATATTTTTCTCGACGTCGCGGCATCACAACGTTACCGACATTGCCCGCACACACAATCTGGCCCCTTCCCCAGGGTCGCGGTGATTACCTCGCTGGAAAAAGAGATCGGCATCGGGCTATTCCAGTGCAGCACGCGCCTGCTGGAACCCACCGAGACCGGCAACGTGTATTTCGAAAGCATCCAGCCCATTCTAGACAAACTGGTATCGGCCACAGACGTGGCCGCCGATCTCATCGAAGACCGGATTGAGATTGTGGTGCGCCTGGGTGCGCTACAGGATTCGACCTACATTGCCCGACGACCGGCTTATCGGTGATGCCGTTCAGTCCGGCCAGCTAGTGCGGCTGCTTGATGAGTTTGAGGTCACCGCCACCGGTTACAATGGGGCGGCGTGTTGCCGTATCCCTCCCGGGATTACGTTGCCATAAAGACGCGCGTGTTTATGGATCATTTGATTGAGAATATTTAAACCGGAATACTATTGCATCACATCGTTATTCCTTGTCCGCCTGGCTCACCAGGAACTGGCCGATGATCTGTTCCAAGACGATGGCGGATTGTGTCAGTTCCAGTTCGCTGCCGGCGGTGAGCACCTCTTCCGCGCCGCCGGCTTCCAGGCCGATGTACTGCTCACCCAGCAGGCCCGCCGTAAAAATGCTGGCGCTGGTGTCGGCGGGGATGTTGTCATATTCATTCTGGATGTTCAGGGTCACCACCGCCTCATAGGATTCCTTGTCAAAACCGATGTTCGCCACCCGCCCCACCACCACCCCGGCCATGGTCACCGGTGAGCGAACCTTCAGGCCGCCGATGTTCTCGAAGTGGGCGGTGACCTCGTAGCCTTCGGTCTCGGTAAACGTGCTGATGTTACTCACCTTCATGGAGAGCATCAGCAGTGCCGCCAGTCCGGCAATGACGAATAGGCCCACCCAGATTTGTACTGTTCTTGAATGCATCATGTGTTGTTTCTCCAGGTTCTACCTTAATCTACTCAAAATACTTCCCACAGCATTATTCTCCTCGTGTGGGAGCGCCTTTCCAGGCGCGAATCGCGCCTGGAAAGGCGCTCCCACCCTGTTTTGCACCACATAATGCGCTATTGGCTGGCGTGAGCCCACTCACTGACCCTTCACGCATTCACACGGCAGCGAATACCTACCGATGTCTGTTACACCTTTTTTGAGGCCCTTGATATCTAGTTTAGTGTTTGCTGATTATTTGCCGAACATCAGCGCCGTCAACACGAAGTCCAGCCCCAGTACCGCCAGGGAGCCGTGCACCACGGTGTTGGTGGTGGCGCGGCTCACGCCCTCTGATGTGGGTACGGTGTCGTACCCCTCGAACACGGCGATCCAGGTGACCACGAAACCGAACACCACGCTCTTGATGACGCCGTTGAAGACATCCTCGTGCAGGTCCACCTTGGCCTGCATCTGCGACCAGAAGGCACCGTCGTCAACCCCCAGCAGCCCCACCGCCACGAAGTAACCGCCGATCACACCCAGGGCGCTGAAGATGGCGGCCAGCAGGGGCATGGACAGAATCCCCGCCAGGAAGCGTGGCGCCACCACCCGGTGCAGCGGATCCACCGCCATCATCTCCATGGCGGACAACTGCTCGGTGGCCTTCATCAGGCCGATCTCCGCGGTGAGCGCGGAGCCGGCGCGCCCGGCAAACAACAGGCCCGCCACCACCGGCCCCAGTTCGCGCACCAGGGACAGGGCCACCATCACCCCCAGGGATTCGGTGGCACCAAAGTCCACCAGGGTATTGTAGCCCTGCAGGCCCAGCACCATGCCCACGAACAGGCCGGACACGGCGATGATCACCAGGGACAGCACGCCCACGGAATACATCTGTTTGACCACCATGCCGAAGCGCGGCAGCAGGGCCGGAAAGCCCCCCAGCACGTGCAACAGGAACAGGTGGCCGCGGCCCATGCGTTCGGCCACGCCCAGGGCGGTGGCGCCCAGTCGTTGCAGTGCGTCCAGCATCAGCGGCTACTCTCCACGGTCTTGCCCAGCAGGTCCTCGGCATAGTCCGCCGCCGGGAAATGAAACGGCACCGGGCCGTCGCTCAGGCCCTGCAGGAATTGCTGCACCCAGGGCGAGGTGGATGCCCGCAGCGTATCCGGGGTGCCGTCCTCCACCACCCTGCCCTCGGAGATCACGTAGACGTAATCGGCGATGGACAGGCTTTCCTGCACGTCGTGGGAGACCATCACCGAGGTCAGCCCCAGGGCGTCAGTGAGGGTGCGCAGCAATGTGACCAGCACGCCCATGGAGATGGGGTCCTGGCCGGTGAAGGGTTCGTCGTACATGATCATCATGGGATCCAGGGCGATGGCCCGGGCCAGGGCCACGCGCCGCGCCATGCCGCCGGACAGTTCGCTGGGCATGAGATCCCGCGCACCGCGCAGACCCACGGCCTGGAGCTTCATCAGCACCAGGTCGCGGATCAGGGCTTCGTTGAGTCGGGTGTGCTCGCGCAGCGGGAAGGCCACGTTGTCGAACACATTGAGGTCGGTGAGCAGGGCGCCGTTCTGGAACAGCATGCCCATGCGCTTGCGCAATTCATAAAGCTGGCGGTAATTCAGCTGGGGCACGGACTCGCCGTCCACCCACACGGTGCCACTGTCCGGACGCAGCTGGCCGCCGATGAGACGCAGCAGGGTGGTCTTGCCGGTGCCGCTGGGGCCCATAATGGCGGTGAGCTTGCCGCGCTGAATATCGATATCGATGCCGTCGAAGATCCTGCGCTCGCCCCGGCTGTAGACCAGGTCACGGATACGCACCAGGGGTTCGGCGGTTGGCTTGTCTGTCTGACTCATGGAATGTTTATTGTTTTTTTCCGTTGTGCTGTGACGCTGTGACCCGGCATTTGGTTCAACTCATGCAACTCAATACGCGAGACAAGCTCAGATTTCCGGGATCACCAGCATGTCGCCGATCATCATCGCCGCGCGCAGTGCGTCGGGATCGGGACGCTCCTGTTCCACCATGAGCAACACCCGGCGTTTGTCCCCGCTGGTATTCTCACAGCGCAGACAGGCCTCAATGGTCTCACGCCATTCCCGGGGTGTGTAGTGCTTATTCCCTGTCACCCGGGCCACGGTGAAACCACCCCCCCGCCAGCCCGGTTCCCCTTCGTCTGCATTCCAGCACAACTCTACACCATGCTGCTGCAGCAGATCCCTCCCCGCCTGACTGGGACCCACGTCCTCGGGTAACAACACACACACCGGCGCCTGGCTCGTGGCGGCATCCAGGCTGCTGGCGATCATCGCCAGATCTTCATCCACCTCGACGGGGCGCAGGAGGATGCCCCGTAATTGCCCGCCCAGGGGTTTGACGGTCTCGACAAAGGCGTCCCAGTCGATGAGCAGATCCTCCACCTCCAGATAGAACTCAAATTCCCCGGGGGTGTCTTCCACCCAGCGCTCCACCTCCAGGGCATCCAGCGCGGCAAGCTCCCGGGCCGGCACCACTACGGCGCGAAATTCGTTGCTGTAATAGGCCAGTTGCCAGTCTTCCGGCAGGTCGTCCGGATAAAAGTTGTCCAGCCAGTTGTCGTACGACCAGCCTCGTGCGGCAACAATAATCTCGGTGTGCGATGTGCTCATGGGCGGATAGTACAGGTTCTATGGCGCTTGCGCTGTGAGTCATGGAAATCACTGGAAATACTGGCCATAAAAGCGGCAGCATGGGGTAAATCCTGAGCACTTTCCGCTATCATCCCGGTCATGGCCGACATCCTTCCCTTCAAACGCCCTGCTCGCAAGAAACGCCCCGGCGAGATCCACAAGGGCAAGACCCTTTGCCGGCACGGCTTTCACAAGTGGGTAATCTCCAAGGACAAGCAATTCGATACCCGCCAGGGCAAGCTGGTGACGCTATACGTCTGTGCCCGCTGCGGCGTCCATAAAACCAGGGCATTGTAGCTGGCCTGGCACTCACTCGATCCAGCGAATCTCCAGTGCCGTGACCTCGCCCACCACCTCCTCTTCCAGGTCCTCGGCCTGACGAAAAGCCGTGGGACTGAGGGGCACCCGGCCGGCCATGATCTCGGCAAATTCCTGGGGATAAAGGGGCCGTTTGTCCGGTTCGGCATAACCAATGGGAAACAGCGGCAGATTGGTACGAGGATCATATTTGTCCGAGGCACCCACGGTATGCAGCAGCTCATGGGCAATGACCACGTTATTGCCGGCATCCTGACGATGCGTGGCGAAGGCGTGCACCACCCCCAACAGGCCCTTTTGCAGCCCCAGGGAGTGCGACAGCGTCGGACTGGATGCCGGGTCGTGATAGAGCACGAACATCTGGATATTGGCGGGCGGTCCGTGATCACGCCCCACCCGCCAGGCCCACCAGCGCATCTGCAGGCTCCACCAAATCACCTTCAGCGGGTTGCGATCCCGGGGCGGCTCGGGGGGATGCGCCTCCAGCACCGGGCCCATCACCAGTTCGAAGGGCTGGCGCAGGGTCAGACCGTAGTGCTCAGCCTCATCGGCGAAGAAGCCTTCGATATCCGCGTAGTCTTCCAGCGACAGGTCCTCGATGTAGGCCGCCGCCTGCGCGCTGCCATCGCCGTTGATGGGATAAATGGCCACCACCAGCGGCTTCTCCCAGCTGGTGGTGCGCAGCTTGGTGAGCCATGTCCCCAGCGCCACCGTGAGCAGGATCAGCAGCAGGAACAGCACGCGCAGCTGCTTGAAGGTGCTCACTTACGAAACAACCATAGCAACAGCGAGAGGATCAGACTGACCAGCAGGGAGGTGGTGATGGGAAAATAGAAGCGCGAGTTTTCCCGTTCGATGACGATATCCCCGGGCAAGCGCCCCAGCCCCAGCCTGGACAACCAGGGCCACAGCAGGCCCACCGCCACGAGAATGATGCCAAGGGTGATGAGCAGGCGGGGCATGATTCACTTCTAGGTGAGCGTTTTCACGCCATCCGGCGTACCCAGCAACAATACATCCGCCGGACGCATGGCGAACAGGCCGTTGGTGACGATGCCGACGATGTTGTTGAGCTGCTGCTCCAGCTCCACAGGATTCATGATCTGCAGGCCGTGGATGTCGAGGATCACATTGCCATTGTCGGTGACGAAACCCTCGCGATAGGCAGGCTGACCGCCCAGCTTCACCAGCTCGCGGGCCACGTAGCTGCGCGCCATGGGGATCACCTCGATGGGCAGGGGGAATTCGCCCATGATATCCACCAGCTTGGACTCATCGGCGATACACACAAACTGCTTGGCCACCGCGGCGACGATCTTCTCCCGGGTCAGTGCGCCACCGCCGCCCTTCATCAGGTGCAGGTACTTGTTGGACTCGTCGGCGCCGTCCACGTAAACGTCGATGACATCCACCATGTTCAGATCTTCCACCGGAATGCCGTGGCCCTTGAGACGCTCGGCGCTGGCCTCGGAAGACGCCACCGTGGTCTCGATCTGGCCCTTGATGGTGGCCAGCTCATCGATGAAATAATTGGCCGTGCTGCCGGTGCCCACGCCCACGATCATGCCTGGCTTGATGTATTCCAGGGCGGCCTTGGCCACCGCTTGTTTCATTTCGTCTTGGTTCATTTTTCTTCCTTTGGAGGCGGAGACAAACTCGCCCCTCATGTTTGGATAGTCGTCATCCCGGCGCAGGCCGGGATCCAGGAAGCCCAAATAATGCTCTGGATTCTGGCCTGCGCCAGAATGACGGTAATGTTTGCTCCCATTGTTGACTCATCATTATACAGAATAACAACGAACTGTTATTTTACGCGCATGTTCAAAGACTACGCTGAAAAAATCCGCCACGCCCGCGTCTACGACGTGGCCAAAAAGACCCCGCTGGAGCCCGCCCCCGGCCTGAGCGAACGCCTGGACAACCGCGTGTTGCTCAAACGGGAAGACCTGCAGCCGGTGTTTTCGTTCAAGCTGCGCGGCGCCTACAACAAGATCGCCCATCTCAACGAGGCCCAACAGCAAAAAGGGGTCATCGCCGCCTCCGCCGGCAATCACGCCCAGGGCGTGGCCCTGGCCGCCCGGCGCATGGGACTCAAGGCGCTCATTGTCATGCCCAAGACCACGCCGGACATCAAGGTCCACGCGGTGGAACAAATGGGTGGTGAGGTGGTGCTGCACGGCAACGCCTACGACGATGCCTACGAGCATGCCAGGGAGCTTGCCAAACAACGCGGCATGACCTTCATCCATCCCTACGACGATCCCGACGTGATCGCCGGCCAGGGCACCGTGGCCATGGAAATCCTCGAGCAGCATCACGCGGCGATTCACGCCATTTTCGTACCCGTGGGCGGCGGCGGGCTCATCGCCGGCATCGCCGCCTATGTCAAAACCCTGCGTCCTGACATCAAGGTCATCGGTGTGGAACCCGAAGACGCGCCCTGCATGTACGAGGCACTAAAACACAATGAACGGGTGGTGCTGGATCAGGTGGGCATCTTCGCCGATGGCGTGGCCGTGCGTCAGGCCGGCGAGGAACCCTTCCGCATCGCCCGCGAGGCGGTGGACGAGGTGATCCTCGTCAAGACCGATGAGATCTGCGCCGCCATCAAGGACATCTTCGACGACACCCGCTCCATCACCGAACCCGCCGGCGCGCTGGCCGTGGCCGGGCTGAAAAAATACGTCGAACGCGAAAGCATCGTCCAACAGGAATTAGTGGCCATCGACAGCGGCGCCAACATGAACTTCGATCGCCTGCGCCACGTTGCCGAACGCGCCGAGATCGGCGAACGCCGCGAGGCCCTGTTCAGTGTCACCATCCCCGAACGCCCCGGCAGCTTCCGCAAGTTCTGCGGCGTCATCGGCCTGCGCGGCATCACCGAATTCAACTACCGCTACGCCGACGACAACGATGCCCACGTCTTCGTCGGCGTGCAGATGCACGGTGGCGACGTGGAAAAAGATGCGCTGATCAATGAACTCACCAAAACCGGCTACTCCGTGTTAGACATGACCGACAATGAAATGGCCAAGCTACACATCCGCTACATGGTGGGCGGCCACAGCGGCGGCCGCGTCGCCAACGAACGCCTGTTTCGTTTTCAGTTTCCGGAACGCCCCGGCGCGTTGTTGCGATTTTTGAATCGCATTGGTGAACGCTGGAACATCAGTTTGTTTCATTATCGCAATCATGGCGCCGCCTATGGGCGGATTCTGGCGGGGATTCAGGTGCCACCCGAGGATGCGGATGAGTTTCAGGTGTTTCTGGATGAGTTGGGATATGAGGCGTTGGAGGAGACGGGAAATCCGGCGTATCGGTTGTTTTTGAGTTGAAGGTCAGAAAAATATGGCCCCAGCCGTCATGAGGAAAACATCACCTAGAAAACAATAAATTGTGGGAGCGCCTTTCCAGGCACGAATCGCGCCTGGAAAGGCGCTCCCACATGGGGAAATAACCCTGTAGCAATTATTTTGAGACGATTAATATAACGTGATCTTTGTGGTTGCCCCACACCAGTTGATTGCCCGGTAACTCATAGATTGGGGGGCTACCCTTGCGATCCCCAACTGGATTTAGCTGCGGAACCTCTACCAATCAAGCTCATCCAAAACGTCTACTACTGGCTCCACAACCGACAAAATACACTTGCTAAGACAAACCCCCACTCACCCTACCCACCAACATCTCAATTATCCAAACCCAAATCCGCCACACTAATTTTCTCAAACACCGCGGTATATCCTGCCCGCCTTCACAACTTGTACCGGGTCAGGGAAAAACACGCGTGCCTAAGAAAAATCAGCACAAACAAATAAATACGCTGGTCACCACCTCAAACCAGACCAGCGAGCCAACCACCGCATCCACCGCCATGCCACAGCTTCGATCGGTAACTATCTGAACGCCCATAACATTTCAGAAAACCACTCTCACAACTTGACCCGAAGGTACCGGATCAGGTTTACTTTAGTCTGGCGCCCTGAGCGGGCGGGCTTAAATCGGGTGGGCGGAAAATCCGCCTAGGGGATTGGGGGCACCCCTGGTTTTGACGAGGCCATGATTTTTCCAGCAGCAAAGGAGATGCAATCTTTATGACCGTTCGCTTTATGTCTTTCAATACCTTTCTGTTACCCATGTTGTTACTAACCCTGCTTACCGCCTGTGGCGGTGGAGGTGGCGGCAATTCGGCGCCGGCAAGTGCCGCGCAACCCAGCCTGACGCCAACGCAAACCAAACTGCTTCGTTTCACCTGGAACGACGTCAGTGGCGCCACGACCTACAAACTATTGGAAGATCCCGATGGTGTTTCCGGCTTTACCCAGGTCGGCAACGACATCGCCGCCGGCACCCAGCAGTATGATCACCGCGTCCCGCTATATGCCCGCATCAATGCCCGTTACATCCTGCAAAGCTGCAATGCCTCGGGTTGCACAGACAGCAGCACGGTGAATGTCAGCGATACCCTCGCCTCGGCCATCGGCTATTTCAAGGCGAGCAACACCGGTGCCGGCGACTATTTTGGTAACTCCGTGGCACTGTCTGCCGATGGCAGCACGCTGGCCGTAGGCGCCCGGCGCGAGAACAGCCCCAGCACGGGCGTCAACGGTGCGCAAAACAACGACGACGGAACCGCCGACGTCTCCGGCGCCGTCTATGTGTTCACCTTCGATGGCACCAACTGGAATCAGCAAGCCTACATCAAGGCATCCAACACCGGCGCTGGCGACACTTTCGGCCATGCCATTGCGCTGTCTGACGATGGCAACACCCTGGCAGTGGGCGCCTTCAACGAAGACAGTAATACCACCGGCATCAACAGCATTCCCAACGATGATGGTAATGCCGACAACTCCGGCGCCGTCTACGTTTTCACCCGAAGTGGCAACACCTGGACCGAGCAGGCCTATCTCAAGGCCGGCAATACCGGAGCAGGAGACACATTTGGCATTGCCGTTGCGCTGGCAGGGGATGGCAATACCCTGGCGGTAGGGGCTTATACAGAGGACAGCAACACCACGGGCATCAACAGCACCCCCAATGACGACGGCAATGCGGACAACTCCGGCGCCGTTTATCTGTTCACACGCAGCGGCAGCATCTGGGGCCAGACCGCCTATATCAAGGCCAGCAATGCCCAGGCTGGCGACCAGTTTGGTAACGCCGTCGCGCTGGCGGGAGACGGCAACACACTTGCTGTCGGCGCCTTCAAGGAAGACAGCAAAACCACCGGCATCAATACTACGCCCAACGACGATGGCAGTGCCGACAACTCCGGTGCGGTATATGTTTTCAGCCGCAATGGTACAAGCTGGAGCCAGCAGGCTTACGTGAAGCCATTCAATACCGGTGCGGGCGACCAGTTTGGCCGATCAGTGGCGCTTGCCGATGATGGTAACACACTGGTGGTGGGTACTTCGCAGGAGGACAGCAATACCAGCGGCATCAACACTACGCCCAACGATGATGGCAATGCGACCAGCTCCGGCGCCGCCTATGTTTTCATTCGCAGCGGCGGCCTCTGGGGGCAACAGGCCTATCTCAAGTCGGGCAACACCGGAGCATATGATAGTTTTGGCAACTCCGTGGACATCGCCGGAGATGGCAACACCCTGGTGGTGGGCAGCCCCTTCGAGGACAGCAACACGGCGGGCATCAACACCACGCCCACCGATGACAGCTTTGCCGACAATTCCGGCGCCGCCTACGTCTTCACTCGCAGCGGCTCGACCTGGGTCCAGCAGGCCTATCTCAAACCCGGTAATCCCGGCTTCTATGACAATGTTGGGATAAGCGTCGCGGTGTCAGGTGATGGCAATACCCTGGCGGCGGGGGCGTACTTCGAAGACAGCAACTCCACCGGCATTAACAGTACGCCCAGTGATGACGGAATGGCCGATGATTCCGGCGCCGTGTATCTCTACTAGCCGGTGGAAAACCTTTTTGTCAACTGCATGATGCTACCCTGTTTTTCCCACCTCCCTCTGCGAATGGGGATGACAGATTTCAATCTATCTGCGGCTGTTCCTGGATGGGCTGGGGTATGAAGCATTCGAGGAGACGGGGAATCCGGCTTACCGGCTGTTTTTGAGCTCGTTCTTTTAGCTTTGATTGTTGCCTTGCAGCTCGTCCTTCCTTCATGCGAGATCGCGAACCATATCTGGGTTTGGCGAAGGTTCCGCAGCTGAATATTCGGTTGTTTTATCAATTTTCCAGGCGCAAGCTGCGTGTAACTTTTCTTTGCTTGCCCAAAGAAAAGTCACCAAAAGAAAGGGCATCCTACGATTTTGTCGCTACGCGACTGCCCTGCGCTTCTCGCCTTCATTGGTGCGAAAATAAACTCGCTCGCTGCACTCCCTCAGACAAATTTCCGCGTAACCCAATGAAGGCTGAGATGCTCGGCTGCATCGAAAGGATTGAACTGCGTCGTAGATTCGAAGGTTTCAATTTTTACTCCCTCTCCCCTTGAGGGGAGAGGGTTGGGGTAAAGGGTGTTAGTACCTTCGTGTTTCACCGACGAATCGGCAGGAAAGTCGATTCGCACAACCGAAGGCTGCCCGGAGGGCGAGGCACATGGATGTGCCGAGTGAGCACCGGAGTCCTTTGTGGAAAAGGTCCGCAGGGGCGCGGCATGGATGGCCCGTCGGAAAACCACCGCAAAGGATGAGGAACGCAGGGTATCCCGAAGGGATGAAACACAGGGTGGACTTAGATTCGCGCCATCCTTGGCGCTCACCCTATGGGCGCTTTGCGTCCCAATTTGTTCCAAACAAATTGGTCTTTTGGTTACTTTCCTTTGGCCGTGCAAAGACAAATTCGTCTGGAACGAATTTGGACAGCTTTAGCTGGCCCGAAGGGTGAAGACCAGGGATGGCCTTCACAGAAGTAACTCGCAGCTAAAGCTGACCGGCTAAAGCCGGTGGTTTAAACCTTCATATTGGAAAATTAAAAAATCTACTGTGTTCGATAGACTGAGAAACAGGACACCAATCTTACGTTGGGGTTCATATCTCACCCCAACCTATGGACTGGATTCCGGACTTCGCCAGAATGACGGAAAACAGTTAGAAAGGGGGACACCGCCCACCATTATTCACAAAACTAAAGTTCACCTGAGTGGTGGGCGATGCCCACCCCACAAACTTTTCTCTTTTATCTTTCCCCTGTTCTCTGCCCTCACCCATTCAACACCAGCGTCCCCACCAACTGCCCCACTTCCGCCAACTCATGCCGCTCCAGATAATCCACGATCCCGTCGTTAATTTTTTTGCACACTAACGGATCATAAAACAGCGCCGTGCCCACACCCACTGCAGACGCCCCGGCAATCAAAAATTCAATGGCATCGTTGGCGTTGCAAATCCCGCCCTGGCCGATGATGGGAATGTCGTGGCCCTTACACACCTGATACACCTGATGGGTTTTCAACAGGGCAACGGGTTTGATGGCGGGACCGGACAGACCGCCCTGGTTGTTGCCGATGATCGGGGTGCGTGATTCCACGTCGATGGCCATGCCCATCAGTGTATTGATCACCGCAAAGGCGTCGGTGCCGGCCTCGATGCAGCGCCGGGCGTTTTCGGCGATGTCGGTCTGGTTGGGGGAGAGTTTGGTGATCAGGGGTTTTTCGGTTTGCCCACGCACCGCCTCCACCACGCGGGCGGACATGTCCGGGTCGTTGCCGAAGGCCACGCCTCCCTCCTTGACGTTGGGACAGGAGATGTTGATCTCCATGGCGTCGATCTCGGAGTCATCAAACAGGCGCGCCACCTCGGCGTATTCTTCCACGGTGGAGCCGGAGATGTTGGCGATGAAGCGCGTCTCGGCGAAATCCAGCGTGGGCAGGATCTCGTTGACCACGTGTGCGGCGCCGGGGTTTTGCAGGCCGATGGCGTTGATCATCCCCGCGGGGGTTTCGCACACCCGGTGCGGCGGGTTGCCCAGGCGCGCTTCCAGGGTGGTGCCCTTGAGGCACACGGCGCCCACATCGCGATTGGTAAAGCCCTTTACCCGCGTGTATTCTTCGCCGAAGCCGACGCAGCCGGAGAGCAGGACGATGGGGGTGTCGAAACGCATGCCGCAGAATTCGGATACCAGCATGGCTTTTTGGGATTCGTGCACGGGCGATCCTTACTGTTTATAGACCTCACACAAGTTTACTGGATTCCGGCCTGCGCCGGAATGACAGAAATACTCGAGCCTGATTATGTTTCATGTTGTTTTATTCCAGCCAGAGATCCCGCCCAACACCGGCAACATCATTCGCCTGTGCGCCAATTGCGGTATGCAGTTGCATCTTATTCACCCGCTGGGGTTCGACATGGAGGAAAAGGCGCTGCGCCGCGCCGGGCTGGATTATCACGAATTTGCCTCAGTACACGAACACGCCTCGCTGTGTGCCTTTGTCGCCGCGGTGAACCCGGAGCGCATCTTCGCCTGCACCACCAAGGGCAAGCAAGATTACACCACGCCTGCGTATCAGCCGGGGGATGCATTTTTGTTTGGCCCGGAGACGCGCGGCCTGCCGCCGGAGGTGATCGAACCGCTGGCGGATGAAGAACGCCTGCGCATTCCCATGCGGCCGGACAACCGCAGCCTGAACCTGTCCAATGCCGTGGCCATCATTATTTATGAGGCCTGGCGACAGCTGGGGTTCGACGGGGCGGGTTAACCACCGGTCAATCTGAAGATATCGTGCACTTCCGTGTGACCCGCACGGATATGCAGAACGGCGAGGGCGATGTGCGAGCCCCAATAGGTCCACACCAGCGCGCCGATGGCACCGTGCACCTCGCCCACCAGATCCACCCATTGCGGGATGTCCCCCTGCTCCGGCCAGAACAGGAACAGCACACTACCAGTCAGCACCATACCGGTGACGGCCAGCAATCCCAGGCCGTGCACAAAACCGGGTAGGCCACCGCGCGCACCACCTTCCGGCAACGCACCCCGTTTCAGGGTGGCGATATCGGCCTTGATCTCGGCCCGGCCGGTGGCATCCCAGGGAAACAGATGATGCAAACCGCTGCCCCCACGTTGCAGCAGCGAGGCCAGCCAGTGCAGCAGCACGACGGCCAGTGCCGCCATACCTACGCTTTCGTGGATCTCGAAGGCCAGCCTGGCCACGGCGCTGGCCCCCTCGTCCTCACCGGGGGGTTCCATTACAAGGCTGGCGAGAAGTTGCGTGCTCACGGTAAGCACCAATCCGAGATGCAACCAGCGGGTCGATTTACTCCAGCGGTTCGCTGCCATGGCGTCCATCTCCTCTGCCTCGAGAATTGAATTTGTATCAAAAAGGCGCGGACACGGTAACACCGCGCCGTGACTCCCTCCAGCACGGCGTTTAACTCAGCTCTGGCTTTTGATGGCGGTCGAGCAGTGCCTTTACCGCCTTCTTGGGTTTGCGTGCCTCGTACAGCACGGCGTAGACCTGCTCGGTAATGGGCATATCCACGCCCCGGCTCAGGGCCAGTTCGCGCACCTCGCGGGCGGTCTGCACCCCCTCCACCACCTGGTCGATAGCGGCCAGGGCTTCTTCCAGGCGCTGACCCCGGCCCAGGGCCAGGCCAAGACGTCGGTTGCGGGACTGGTCGTCGGTGCAGGTGAGCACCAAGTCGCCCAGGCCGGCGAGCCCCATGAAGGTTTCCCGCTGGCCACCCAGCACCTCGCCCAGGCGCATCATCTCCGCCAGGCCACGGGTGATCAAGGCGGTGCGCGCATTGGCGCCGTAGCCCAGGCCGTCGGCGATGCCGGCGGCGATGGCCAGGACGTTTTTCACCGCTCCGCCCACTTCCACGCCAGGCACGTCATGGCTGGTGTAGGCACGAAAGGTGGAGCTGTGCAGACGGGCCGCCAGATCGGCTGCAAAACCCTCATCGTTGGAGGCCACGGTCACTGCGGTAGGCAGGCCCTCGGCCACCTCGCGGGCAAAGGTGGGGCCGGAGACCACGGCCATGGGCACGGCCTCGCCCAGCACCTCTCCGGCCACCTCGTGCAACAACTTGCCGGAGCCGGACTCCAGGCCCTTGGTGGCCCAGGCCAGGCGGGTCTCGCCGTCCAACACATCCCGGAGCTGGTCAAGCACGGCGCGAAAGGCATGACTGGGCACCACCACCAGCACATCCTGTACCCCGGCCAGGGCCGTGCTCAGATCGGCGCTGAGGTGCAACGACTCTGGCAGGGGGATGCCGGGCAGGTAACGCTCATTGCAGCGGGCGGTGTCGATGTCGGCCATGAGTTCAGGCTCATGGCCCCAGAGAGTCACCGGCCCCCCGGCCCGACATAACTGGATGGCCAGGGCCGTGCCCCAGGAGCCGGCGCCGAGAACGGTAATGGGATAGAGGGTTTTAGTCATGCCAACGCGATCCCTGCGTCAGTAGGCACGGCTGTGCCGGCGCCGCTCAGTGTACGGCCTCTTCGGTCGCAGCTTCCTCTTCCTGCTGCTGGTGTTGGGCCAGCAGGGCGTCAAAATTCACCGGCGCCAGCAACAACTGCGGGAAACCCCCTTTCGCCACCAGATCGGAGATGGCCTCGCGGGCATAAGGAAAGAGAATGTTGGGACAGAAACTGCCCTGCATGTGGGCCTGCTCGTCCTCGCTGAAACCGGCCATGGTGAACACCCCGGCCTGATGCACCTCCACCAGGTAGGCGGTTTTCTCACCCAACTTCGCGGTGACGGTGACGGTGAGTACCACCTCCATCACGTCTTCCGCCAGCGGCTTGCCCGAGGTCTGCAATTCGATGTTGACCGTGGGCTTCCATTCCTCGGTAAACACCTCCGGGGAATTGGGGGTCTCGAAGGAAATGTCCTTCAGGTAGATTTTTTGCAAGGTGAATTGCTGTTGATCCTGCCCGTCACCCTTGGCGGCGGCCTGGCTGTTTTCGTCTGACATGAGCGGTATTCCGAGTTGGGCCCGATGGGCGGAAACAAAGGGGGGATTTTAACGGGTTATGCGTGCTGGCGCACCCAGGCCAGCAAATTGGGTAAATCCATGGCCCCGGACATACGCGCCACTTCCCTGCCCTGCTTGTAGATCATCAGGGTGGGGATACTGCGAATCCCCAATTGCCCTGCCAAGGCCTGCTCCTGTTCCGAGTTGATTTTCACCAGGCGCATGTCGGGCTCCAGCTGCTGGGCGGCCTGGGCAAACACTGGTGCCATCATCTTGCAGGGGCCGCACCACGGCGCCCATACATCCACCAGGACGGGCACATCGCTCTTACTGACGTGGCGCTGGAAACGCGCCTGATCCAGTTCCAGCGGCGCGCCGGTGAACAAAGGTTTATGACAGACGCCACACTTGGCACCTGCGCCCAGCCTGGCCTGGGGCACACGGTTGATCGCGTCACAATGTGGACAGACAATGTGTAGATTTTCACTCATGGTGAGTGAATATGGGCGCCATGGATTTTTTCAAGTCTGAAGCGGAAAACTGGAAGGGCGCGGTTACGCCAGGCCCAGCAGGGGATCCAGTTCGTCATCCATATCCAGATCCACCAGGTCATCGAAACCACCAACGTGACGCTCGCCAATAAAAATCTGTGGCACCGAGGTGCGGCCTGAGCGCTGTTCCATTTCCTCACGCATGCCGGTTTCCTTGTCGACGCGGATCTCCCGGTATTTTACGCCTTTTTTGTCCAGCAGGTTTTTGGCACCGGAGCAGTAGCCGCAGAAGGCCGCGGTGTATATCACGACATCAGGCATTTGGGGGGTGCTTTCGCTCATGCGGCAGGCTCCTGTGGCTTTTCATCATCGGTAGACTGAAGGCCGAGCAGTTCATCCAGTTCACCCTTGTCTTCCAGGGCATACATGTCATCGCAGCCCCCTACGTGCACATCCCCGATGAAGATTTGTGGCACGGTGGTCTGACCATGGGCGCGTGACTCCATCTCGGTACGTTTGCTTTTGTCTTTATCGATGCGGATTTCCGTGAAACCCACGCCCTTGGCATTCAACAGGTCAATGGCGCGGGTACAAAAGGGGCACTGACGGGTGGTGTACACCACCACCTTACGGACCTCGCTGGAAGCCTCTGGCGACGACTCGCTGCTGCGTGAAGGCGCTGGTTCAGGCGGCGCGCCGGGCTCGGTCGTGGTGGGCAGGCTGGCCCGTTCCCAAGCCAGCATACCGCCCCCCATGTTATGTACATCGGCAAACCCCAGCTTCCTCAGTTTGCCGGCAGCCTGTGCGGAACGGGCCCCGGAGCGGCACACCAGGACAATGGGGCTGGCCTTATATGCCTGCAATTCTTGCACGCGATCTTCCAGCACACCCAAGGGGATATGGAGAGCATTCATGATATGCCCCTGCTGGTATTCCTTATCGGTGCGGACATCCACCACCAGGGCGTTTTTATGGTTGATCAGCTGAATGGCTTCGGTGGGCAGCACCATGCTGGCGGCACCCGGACCTATCCAGGTACGCGCCAGTAGAAACAGAATAATGAACAGGGCAACAAACAGTTCCCAGTTATTGGCGGCAAATTGACCGAAGTCCTGCATCACGGTTTTCTAAATCCCTGTCTTTCAAAATCTCGTTGCATGGCTGCGCACAGGCAGGCGCCCGGCACATGTTTTCAGTGTCGGCAATACTCTTGGAAGTGTGGGGCTCGACTACGGAAAATTCTAAGGTTGCGCACTATATAGAGGTCTCAGGAGAAAATCACTAACCAGAAGCGGCTTTTTTACTGCCATTATTGTTTACCATGGCTGACCGAAAAAGCCGGCCAAAATTGCTACCAAAGCCGGCACAGGAACCGTACAGGCAAACAACTACTCAGCGCTGCAAAAAACTTCCCGCATCATACCGATCAGGCGCAGGGTGCGCGCATCGCCGACCCGGTAAAACACCCGGTTGGCATCCTTGCGTGACATGAGAATCCCCTTGTCACGCAAAATGGCCAGATGCTGGGAGATATTGCTTTGCGAGGTGCCCACCATGGCGACAATATCCTGCACGCTGACTTCCTGGTCGCCCAGGGCGCAGAGAATCTTCAGTCGCAACGGGTGAGACATGGCCTTGATGGAACGCGAGGCCCGTTCGATATCCTCGTCGCGGGTAATCAAATGTTCTGTTGCACTCATACTTCGTATCACCTTGTCAGTCCATTCAATGCCAGGCCAAGGCTTTCCCTGAAATGACGGGGATCTCAGCCGATTACAGGCAATCCCGACTATACAGTATTCCACCATTTGAGCAATTACTAATATTATGGTCGGCAGCCCTCAAATTTATCACAAGGTTCCCCCGATCCGCGCCCCACGCATTCCACCGGCCGGGAAATTCATTTAAAATACGCCGTTTACATCCAGCCAGTCCGACTAAGAGCAAACTCTCGCACATGCCAAGCAAACCCGCCCCCGTAATGACCATCGTTCTCGATGGCTGGGGTTACAGTGAAGATCCCTACGCCAACGCCATTGCCGCCGCCCACAAACCCACGTGGGATGCCCTTTGGGCGCAATATCCGCATACCCTGATCAAAGGTTCCGGCGCAGAGGTGGGCCTGCCCAGTGGACAAATGGGCAATTCCGAAGTGGGTCACCTGAACCTGGGTGCCGGACGCGTGGTATACCAGGAATTCACCCGGGTCAGCCGCGCCATTCGCACCGGCTCCTTCTTCACCAACCAGACGCTCACCGACGCGGTGGACCTGAGCATCGAAACCGACCGCGCCGTGCACATCCTCGGCCTGCTCTCCGACGGCGGCGTGCACAGCCACGAGGAACACATCTGCGCCATGGTCAAGCTGGCGGTGGAACGCGGCGCCAGGCACGTCTACCTACACGCCTTTCTGGACGGCCGCGACACTCCGCCGCGCAGCGCGAAAAAATACATCGAGTCCATGGAAAACACCTTCCAGGAGGTAGGCGGCGGACGCTTCGCCTCCATCATCGGCCGTTACTACGCCATGGATCGCGACCACCGCTGGCCCCGCATCCAGGCCGCCTACGACCTGATCACCCAGGGCAAGTGCGAGTTCGAGGCGCCGGATGCGTTAAGTGCCGTGGAGGCCGCCTATGCCCGCGGCGAGTCCGACGAATTCATCCAGGCCACGCGCATCGTGCCGCCGGGCAAGGAGCCGGTGGAGCTGCGCGACGGCGATGTGCTGATTTTCATGAACTACCGTTCCGACCGCGCCCGGCAGATCACCCGGCCCTTCATCGAACCGGATTTCGACTGCTTCTCGCGCGCCGTGACCCCCAAGCTGGGCGCTTTCGTCAGCCTCACCGAATACAGCGCCGACTTCGACGTGCCCGTGGCCTTCCCGCCGGAGCGCCTGAAAAACGTCTTCGGTGAATACGTGGCCAAAAAAGGCCTGCGCCAGTTGCGCATCGCCGAGACGGAAAAATACGCCCACGTCACCTTCTTTTTTAACGGCGGCCGTGAGGAGCCCTTCGACGGCGAAGACCGCATCCTGGTGCCCTCGCCGGACGTGGCCACCTACGACCTGCAGCCGGAGATGAGCGCCCCTGAGCTCACCGACAAACTGGTGGAGGCCATCCTCAGCAAGAAATATGACACCATCATCTGCAACTACGCCAACCCGGACATGGTAGGCCACACCGGCAACTTCGAGGCCACGGTCAAGGCCATCGAGGCATTGGACGCCTGCCTCGCCCGGGTCCTGGAGGCGATGAAATCCGTGGGCGGCGAGGTGCTGATCACCGCCGACCACGGCAACGCCGAGCTGCTCAGCAACAAGGAAACGGGCCAGGCGCACACCGCCCACACCTCCAATCCGGTACCCCTGATCTACGTGGGCCGCCCCGCCACTCTGGTGGAGACAGGCTCGCTGTGTGACATCGCCCCCACCATGTTGCATCTCATGGGCCTGCCCATTCCCAGCGAGATGGGCGGCCGCAACCTGGTGCAGCTGGCCAGCGATGATGAAGACGTGGCAGGAGATGCGGCCTAGCCGGTCCTGCTTCTTCCCTGCCGGTCCCATGGGCGGGATCACTGTCCCACTGTTCGCCGTCCTCCTGTTGCTGGGCCTGCTCTGGCCCGCCCCCGGCGCGGCGGATGACAACAGCGCCAAGCTGGAACGGCTGCGACAGCAGATCCACACCCTGCGCAGCGAACTGGATTCCGACGTACAACGCAAGCAGGGCCTGCAATCCCGGCTGCGCCGCACCGAGCGCCACATCGGCAAGGTGGTGGCCCTGCTCAAACAGCTCGAGTACCAACTGCGCCAGCAACAGCGCGAACTGAAAAAACTCCAGGCCCGCCGCCGTGGTCTGCAATCCGACCTGCACACCCAGCGCGTGGCCCTGGCCCGGCAGATCCGAGCAGCCTATGCCATCGGTCAGCAGGAATACCTGAAGATCCTGCTCAACCAGCAGGATCCCTCCGTGGTGGCCCGCACCCTCACCTATTATGATTATTTTCACCGCGCCCGCCTGGCGCGCATGCAGGACATCAACGACAGCCTGGCCGAGCTGCGCACAGTGGAAAAAAACATCCAGCGCCAGGCCGCCGCCCTGGAAAAGACCCGCGCGGAACAACGCCGTGAAAAGGCCCAACTGGAAAAGACCCGCCAACAACGCGCCACCCTGCTGACCAGCCTGCAACGGCAGATCGTCGCCAAGGGGCAACGCCTGTCGCGCATGGAGGAGGACGAACGCCGCCTGCAACGCCTGTTGGACAGTCTGGCCACCGCCCCCCAGGAGGCGCCCGGATCCGCAGACGGCGAAACCGCACTGAGCCTCGGCAGCGGTGAGCACATCCCCTTCGCCAAACTGCGCGGGCGCCTGAACTGGCCCTCCCGCGGACGGCTGAGCACCCGCTACGGCAGTCGCCGCAAGGTGGGCAAACTCAAATGGCAGGGGGTGAACATCCGCGCCCCGGAGGGCACCGAGGTGCGCGCCATCTCCCACGGCCGGGTGGCCTTTGCCGACTGGCTGCGCGGCTTCGGTCTGCTGATCATCATCGATCACGGCGACGGCTACATGAGCCTGTACGGCGCCAACCAGAGTCTGTTCAAGGAGGTGGGAGACTGGGTGGAGACCGGCGAGGTTATTGCCAGCGTGGGCAACAGCGGCGGCCGCCAGGAATCCGCCCTGTATTTTGAGATCCGTCACAACGGCAAGCCCACCAATCCCCTCAAGTGGTGCCGAAACAAGCCGAAACAGATAAAACGTGCCTCCTGAAAAGACAAGCTCATTCACATGTCAGACGGAGTCCGGCATAATCGGGCGGAATTTTTTGGCAATACCATTATCAATATAACCACTTGTTTCTTTTTGAGGTCGGCATTTCCGGCCGGCGGAGCTAATCCATGAAAACAAATACCCGCACCCTGCTGGTGCTGATCATCGGTGTGACCCTGGGCATCAGCCTGGCCATTGGCCAGGGAGTGTTCGCGGAAAAGAGCGCCAACAAATCCGCTGGCGCCCTGCCCCTCAACGAGCTACGCACCTTTACCGAGGTATTTGCCCGCATCAAGAAGGACTACGTGGAAGAGGTCAGCGACAAGACCCTGCTGGAAAATGCTATCCGCGGCATGTTATCCGGCCTTGATCCCCATTCCAGTTATCTCGACCCCGAACACTTCAAGGAACTGCAGGTGGGCACCACCGGTGAATTTGGTGGCCTGGGCATCGAGGTGGGTATGGAAGACGGCTTCGTCAAAGTCATCTCCCCCATCGATGACACCCCGGCGCAACGCGCCGGCGTCAAGGCCGGCGACCTGATCATCCGTCTCGATGAGAAACCGGTGAAGGGGATGACCCTGCACGACGCGGTAAAAATCATGCGCGGCAAAGTGGGCACCGAGATCACCCTGACCATCATTCGCGAGGGCGAGGAAAAGCCACTGAAGATCACCATCACCCGTGACGTCATCAAGGTAAAGAGCGTACGCTCCAAAGACCTGGGTGACGGCTTCGGTTATGTGCGCATCTCCCAGTTCCAGTCACACACCGGCGAAAACCTCACCGAGGCCATCGACAAGCTGAAAAAGGACAATGGTGGCAAACTGGAAGGCATGGTGCTGGATTTGCGCAACAACCCCGGCGGCGTACTCAATGCCGCGGTGGAAGTCAGCGATGCCTTCCTTGATTCCGGACTCATCGTCTTCACCAAGGGTCGTATTGCCGACTCGGAAATGAAGTTCAGCGCCACCCCGAGGCGCCTGCTGGACGGCGCGCCCCTGGTGGTGCTGGTCAACGGCGGTTCGGCCTCGGCCTCAGAGATCGTCGCCGGCGCCCTGCAGGATCACAAACGCGCGGTGATCATGGGCTCACGCACCTTCGGCAAGGGCTCGGTGCAGACCATTCTGCCGCTCAATGAAAAGACCGCGCTGAAACTCACCACCGCGCGTTATTACACGCCCTCGGGTCGTTCCATTCAGGCTGAAGGCATCACCCCGGACATCGTCCTCGCGCCGGTGAAGGTCACCAAGCTGGAAGGCTTTGGCGAACGGGTCAAGGAAGCCGATCTCTCCGGCCATCTGGACAACGGTAACACCAAGGGCAAGAACAAGGACAACAAGAAAAACACCAAGGGCGAAGACATTGAGGAACTCACCCTGGCACAGAAAGATTACCAGTTGTTTGAGGCCCTGAACGTGCTCAAGGGTATGAGAATCCTGCGCCAGCACTGAACCGGCATGGACCTGTGAAACCGAGATGCAAGCAACCCTGCAAGCTGTCCGGCCTGTTGCTGGCACTCTCCCTGCTGCCAGCCAGTGGTATGGTAGCCGCGGTCGATGCGGCGGAAACCCAAGCCGCGGTCATCGGCATCATCATCGATGACATAGGCAACCTGGCGTCACGAGACCGTCGCGCACTTAACCTGCCCGGCCCTGTCACCTACGCCTTCCTGCCCGGCACGCCCCATGCCAGGGAGCTGGCAGAACTCGCCCACCGGCGTCGCAAGGAGGTCATGGTGCATCTGCCCATGGAATCCATGGAACACAATCCCCTTGGGCCGGGAGCACTGACGCTGGACATGACCGAGCAGGCCTTCGCTAAACAATTACAGTTAGATCTGGATGCCATCCCGTACGCCGTGGGCATCAACAATCACATGGGCAGCCTGCTCACCCAGCACCCCGGCCACATGCAATGGCTGATGAATACCCTGCGCCAACGCAAAAACCTTTACTTTGTAGATAGCTATACCACCAAGACCAGCATTGCCCAACAACTGGCTAACGAGAACTGGATACCCAATATCCGCCGCGATGTCTTTCTCGACCACGATCGCAACCCCGACACCATCCGCTTTCATCTGCGCCGCCTGATCAACAAGGCGCGTCAGAAGGGCCGGGCACTGGGCATCGGCCATCCCTTCCCGGAAACCATGGCGGTTCTGGAACAGGAACTGCCAAAGCTACAGGCCCAGGGCGTCACCCTGTTGCCAGTTTCACAACTGGTCAATCGAGCAATGGAGGACTCACAATCATGGCAAGCGTACTTGTCCCACTAGCACAAAGCTGCGAAGAACTGGAAGCCGTCACCATTATTGACCTGCTACGCCGCGCTGGCATCGATGTCACCAGCGCCGGCCTTGATGAGCAGCCAGTCACCGCCAGTCGCGGAGTAGTTCTCATTCCAGACACCTCTTTGGATAAGGCTTTAAAAAAGAACTACGACATGGTGGTGCTGCCCGGTGGCCTGCCCGGCGCGGATTATCTCGATCAGGATGAGCGCATCCACAAGCTGCTGAAAAAAATGGCCGACAAGGGAAAGTACACCGCCGCTATTTGCGCCGCCCCCAAAGTACTGGCCAGCACCGGACTGCTCGAAGGCAGGCGCGCCACAGCCTATCCCGGCACCCTGGAAAAACTGCATCTCAACAAAACTGCAATCACCACCGAAGCGGTCATAAAAGACGGCAAGGTCATCACCTCCCGCGGGCCAGGCACGGCCATGGATTTTGCTCTCACCCTGATAGAGATACTGGCTGGAAAGGAAGAACGCGATGAGGTGGAAGCGGGACTGGTACGGACGTGATCTCAGCGCCTGACAAACGATAAAACGCATTGCCGGCTCGGCCTCCTTAACCTCCCGATTCTTACTCAGACGATGACTTCGTCAGGCATTTACTGTTATGCCTCTGGGTACTTGCTGACACTCCCTCCATTTTCTCAGCGTTTCCCGTATCAATTACAGGAATGACGGTATTCCCGTCCTCGGCACACGAACAAGACATCTTCCATTTCCACAACCCAACCACACGTCCAAAAATCTCATTTACCCACGCATTAATATTTTAAGTGCATCGCCACAACGAATCTTAAGGCTCCGTTAAGTTTTTCAATCTACACTCAGGAACTGTCTTAAGCCGAAAACCGTGTTATTGAATGAAGGAAATGACAAGGGACAAGTAATACATCACAACTGGATCTGCCGGAATAAGGGCATCATACACGCGGCCAACAATGGCAGCGTTAAAGACGGCGCCACGCCGCATCAAGGAGGGACTGCTCATGTTTTCTTGGAATGTTCGATTCATTTTTATGACTCTCGGATTGGCACTCTTGCTAGGACTCCCCGGTTGCGGTGGTGGAGGAGGAAACCCCAATGACAATGCCAGCGTCACGCCTCATTCAAACAATGGGAAAGATGAGGAACATGACGATGATGATGACGATGATAGCGATGGTAATAAGCAAAACAATCTTGCCCCCAAGGCCAAGGCCAATGGCTCTTATTCAGGTACTGTGGGCGTGGCCATCAATTTCAGCAGCGCAGGCTCCAATGACCCCGATGGCAGTATCGTTGCCTATCTCTGGGAGTTCGGCGACGGTGAAAGCAGCGATCTCGCCAATCCCAGTCATGCCTATGCCAGTGCCGGTAAATACCGCGTCAAGCTGACCGTTACCGATAACTCTGGCGATACCGATACAGACACCACCGAGGCCGAAGTGAAGGATGGTGGCGGTGGCGGCGCCAACCTCCCGCCCAATGCCAAGGCCAATGGCCCCTATGCGGGCACTACGGGAGTAGCCATCAGCTTCAGCAGCGCAGGCTCCAGCGATCCCGACGGAAGTATTGCCGCCTATGCCTGGGATTTTGGTGATGGCGCCAGCAGCACTGCGGCCAACCCGAGCCACAGCTATGCCTCGGCCGGCACTTACACCGTCAGCCTCACGGTCACCGATAATGGCGGAGCCAGCGCCAACGACACCACCAGCGCAGTGGTCATCGATGGCACCACTCCTCCGCCACAGACCATTCCCAATGTATCCATCAATTCCACCAGCCAGAATGGCACACCCGGCATGCCTGTCGCCGAGCAGCCCTTTACGGGCCAGTCCGGTTTCAGGGTATTCGCCAGCAATGATCTGGGCATGCACTGTGGTGATCTGGACACGCGCATCTCCAGCATCCTGCCGCCCTTCAACGTGGTCCACGCCCAGGTTATCCAGCGTGGCAGTGAACCCAATATCCTCACCCCAGCAGACGGCGTGGAAGTAGTTTATTCGGCGGCCTCCAATCCCACGGATCCCATTCTCAGTGGCGTCAACTCCGCTGGCAGCGGCCCCGTGGCCTCCAGCATGCTGGCGGACGGTAGCGTCTACAAAACCAACTTCTGGGATATTGCCAATGAGGCCTATGATGCCTTTTATCCGCCGGGCATCCTCTCGGCCTTTTACCCGCCGGGCGGCAGTATCCTCGACCTGGGCCTGCCCGTCCCCAATACGGAGCGCCTGTTCCTGGGGGATGGCACCCTCACCGCGGAGCAACAGGAAATGCCGGGACGTTTTGGCCCCTATGCGCAAAACACACCGGTGAGCTTCAAGATATTTACGGTGAACCAGCCTTTCTTCATCGACTTCCCCTTCGGCTACACGGCAGCAGGAGTAAACTGGTTCGAGGCGGCCGGCATCCCCATGACCACCTACGACGACTTCGGCCGCGAAAACCCCTGGCCTCTGGTGCGTGTGCAGGCCAGGTCCAATGGCGCGGTGCTGGCCTCGCTGGACACGGTGCTGCCTATTTCTGGTGAGGCCAATTGTGGCTACTGCCACAATGACCCGGTGGACGGTGGTAATGGTGCGGCTACCGAAATGTTGTCCAACGTGGCCCTGTCCATCGACGACACGGCCAACGTGCCCGCCGATGTCAGCCGTGAATGGGCCTCGGACATCAATATCCTGCGCCTGCATGATCAAAAGCATGGCACCAATCTGGTGGTGGGTACCACCATGGACAACCCACCGGGAAGCACGCCCTTCAAGGCCGTTGTCTGCCAGACCTGCCACTACACACCGGCCCTGGATCTGGCGCAACTGGGTCCCCGCGGCCCGGAAAATGATCCCGATCCCACCTTCGGCCCCCTGGCCAATGGCCGCGATCAGATCAAAAACAAGTCCATGTCCAACGTCATGCACAGCCACCATGCCTCGGTCAGGGATCTGGATGGCAACCTGTTGTTCCCCGCCATGCCGCCCGCCGTGGACAGCAATGGCAACCTGCGCAACTCGCTTGCGGCCAGGGACATTCTCGATCAGACCTGTTACCAGTGTCATCCGGGACGGCGCACGGACTGCCTGCGCGGCGCCATGGCCAACGGCGGCATGCTCTGTCAGGACTGCCACGGTGACATGGCGCAGATCGGTAACGACTTCACCCGCAACGTGTCGGCCAGCAATCCTGGCGCCTTTGAACTGGCCAGTGATTTCTACACAAATCCGGCCACGCCGCGCGTCCCCTGGGCCAATGAACCCAGTTGCGGTTCCTGTCACACCGGCGACGCCATGGACAACCTGCATGGCGCTCCCGGTACCGTGGGCGACCCCGACGATGGCATTCGCCTCATGCAGGCCTACCTGAGCACGGACAGCAAGGCCACGCCCATTGTGCCCAGCAACAAACGCTTTGCGGAAAACGCGGTCCCCAGCGGCCCGGCAGCGGGCAACCCCATGCTGTACCGGGTGAGCAAGGGACACAAGGGCGTGTTCTGCGAGGCCTGCCACGGCGCCACCCATGGCATCTGGCCCAACAAAAACCCAAAGGCCAATGACAACGTCGCCGCGATGCAATTACAGGGACACACCGGCACCATTACCGAGTGCAGCACCTGTCACACCGGCGACATGGGCATTAACCTGGACGGACCGCACGGCATGCACCCCATCGGTGATGCCGGAACACGGTTTGCCGATGGTGGACACGGCGACCTGGCCGAAAATAACCGCAATGCCTGCCGGGCCTGCCATGGCCGCAATGGCGAAGGTACTGTACTCTCGGCCATGAAACAGGACCGGACACTACAGTGTGACAAGTCCACCAGCTTCTGTCCTAACGGTAACAGCGTGCTGTTTCCGAAGGGTCACCAGGTGGGATGCACCGAGTGCCATGGAAACAAGCTCTAACATTACGAGATTGGCACCGGGTCGTCTGTTAAACAGACGCCCCGGTGCCAGCCACAGCATTCAACAAAACCCTCCCAGCCTCACCCTTTTTCTGCTTGCTATCTTCAGGCCGGTAAGTTGCGTCTCCAACCCGGCAGAAAAATCCCTCTCGGCGGTAAAACTGGCATTCTGGCAAACCCTTTCATAAAATCCTGGATAGTTTATTCACCGCCTGCCAGGTAAACATCTGCATCTTCGCCGCGTTGACATCAGAGCTTGACAGACAGGCCAGAAGACCTTTCTCGGCCACAGGCAGCAACATTACACAACCCGACTTGGAACGAACAAACATCTCTTCAACATCACCGTAATCCAACTCCGCCATAATTTTACGGCATACCAACTGCAACTCGATATACAGAGCGCCCACCCGTTCAAAATCGTCCACATTGCCACAATAAGCCAGTGCCAGGCCATCCGGAGTAATGACCATGGACAGCAAAATCTGCGGATGGCTCTGGTTCAGTTCTTCGAGAACGGAATCTATGGAGTCCAAAAGTCGTCCCTCGCATGTTTGTCGATTTATTTATCGGCCCTTCGCTGGCAGCCCATACCATGGACCTTCCCCTGACCCTCATGAAATTACACCTTCTCCCCGCTGATGGCCGCAATGCCGAAATCAGAACGATATTCATGTCTCCAATACCGCATGGCGCGATGAACTCCATACCCCCCATGACTGCACCGTCACAGCAAAATGGCCACGCTGTTCCAGGCTGTCCATAGACCCTTTGTAAAACTGCGGGAGTTCATCTTGTTCACAACACAGCACACAGGACCGATGCCCTTGCCACAGGAAATGGAGACGGTTATACCTTGTCGAATTAAGTACTGCAGCAGGCTTTCACCGTCAGTACCGAGATCCTATTTGCCCCAATAGTCGATAATATGCTCTGTCGCTGACAGGCAGGGCTTTGGACTGGGTTCTGCGGATAGGATTGCGGGACATAAAGATTCAAACATTCAGTGTGCTCGCCAGCATCTCCGCTGTTTTCTTTGCTTCTAACAGCACCATGCCAAGATTGATTTTGGGTTTGGCCGCCAACGCCAGGACATGGGTCGTGCCCACATGCACCAGTAGCAATACGCCTTTACTGCCGTGTAACAACACCAACTTCAGGTCTCCTCGCTCCAACTCGTTTGCGGTACGATCAGCCAGCCCCAACAAGGCCGCACACATGGCACCGAGCCGGTCCGGATCCACACCCTCCCCCAGCACCGACGCGATACTCAGGCCATCACGTGACATCACGGCCGAGGCTTCCATGTCTTCCGACTTGCTATTGAGGTTCCTGAGTATGGGCCGTACCAGCTTATCGAGATTCTCTTTTTGTAGATCAGCCAATCGCTCTTATCTCCTTTACAATGATCGCGAGTTTAGTTCACTCACGAAGGAGTGGTACACTCTCGCTGAAAACTCTCATCAACTACATCGCTGCTTCAAGGCTGGGCAGACTAGAACGGGCCTTGGTAAGCACCATTCCCAGGTTTGCCGACTTACGACACACGTAGCAAACCACATGTTCTTCATTGGCCTTGGAACGCATAAACACATGAATCAGGTTATCACTATTTATGATAATTTCCTGAAAATAATGGTGGCCATCATTGTCAACACCACGCGCCTTTTTGAACATACTTTCGATCAGTGACACATTGCTACCCTGAAACAAATCGGCAGTGGCCGCCGCTACCACCTCCAGGACTTCGGCCGGATGTGAATCCACGGTCTTCACGGACAACAGCATGCCTGTACTGAGGTCGACATAACCTCCCGCGACACATTCAGGGATGGCGGCAATGGATTCTTGAATAGCTTTATCTAATGACATGGATATCTCCTTGTATTCTCTATTAGTTCCTACGTATTAAAATTATGACGATCTCACTCGTCTCTCTTTGTTGCCAACAGCTAACGCCGTTGCGAATGCCTCCAAAAAACGCACCTGCGTTTCCGACTGCACCCAGCGGGGCTCGATACGCCGCGCCGTATTGAGCGCGTCCAGGGCGGTTTGCCCCTCCCAAATCAACTGCGCAGCCAGCATGGTTCCGGTGCGCCCCATTCCCGCCTTGCAATGCATGGCCACCGCCTCACCCTGGGCGATTAGTTTGGCAACCTGTGCACAAAGCATCATCGAGGCTTCGATGGTGGGTGCTCCCATGTCCTCTATGGGAAAGGCCACGCCCTGGATCTCGAATGGTGCCAGCTTGTCCGGCGCAATGGGGCTGGCCGTCAGCGATACCAGCACAGTGATGCCTACACGTCGCAGTGCCGCCAGATCGTATTCCAGATCCACAAATAGGCCTGGGCGCGGCGTACCCGCCAGCTCACCCTTGCGCAACCAAAGAAAATTTCGCGGCCCAAAGGCATCATTCTTGAACTTTCTGCCCACCTCCGGCACATCCGGTCGACGTGAATACGTGTCTGCGGACTGACTCACCTCATCCATACTTATCTGTTCCACATAGGTGTCATCCAAATGTTCTTTCGGTGTGCCGGGTGAAGGCACACTACAGGAACCGCTATTCACAAAATCCCTTGCTGCCGGGGTTTTTGGCATGACAAAGAAATCGGCCGTGTTTTGCATTTCATGAATCCAGCCACCGGCCAGCAAGGCCGTGCTACCGCCTAGCTGGAGCGCCTGTTTCTGATTATGCAACACCACCACAATTGCCCGTTGCTCGGCTTCTCTGCTTAAGTAATCCAGCAAACGCTGCGCATCTTCATCGTTCAGACCGGTAGTTGGCTCATCCACAAACATCAGCTTTGGGTTGGCTGCCACACAGCGGGCAATGGCCAAATGCCGTTGCACAGCGAGAGGAAAATCCACCACATTGTCATTTAACCTATTCGACAATTCATGCAAACCCGCCCGATTCAGCAGCCGCCGAGCCACATCCCGTTGTTGAACGAGATCCAGACTATGCCGTTCCGGCATGTCATTGACGATATTTTCCCGGATACTGGCCATCATCAGACGAGTCTTTTGTGCCACCAAGGCCGGCAACTCCCCCTGCCCCAGGGGTGCCCCGGCGAACTCCACCTCTCCCCAGGTACGCAGCGAGGGGTTGCCATCGTTGGCACCGGACAGGGTACGCAACAGGGTCGATTTACCGGTACCCACAGGCCCCATCAACACCACGATGCCCCTTGGAGGGATCTGCAGATTGACCCCATTAAGGACAATTTTGTCACCAAAGGCGACCCCATAATCACGCAGTGTTAACAGACACTCGCTCATGCAGCTTCTCCTGTATCTCCCACCAGACCGGGGTCAAGGGAATACATCAACGCCTGAACCAGCAACATCACATCCTTGGCTTGGCGTGCGTCTATTTCAAACACCGGCACATTCAGACCACATTGGGCAAGGACGGCGCGATACTCGGCAATCTTCGGCCCCTTAGCAAGCTCCATCCGAGTGATACCCACTACTACCGCATGTTGGTCGATATAGCCCTGGAACGCCTCGACAAACTCCCTTACATCATCCAAGGGCGCCGGATTGGTATCATCCAGCATAATGACGATACCGATACTGCCCTCGGTGAGCAGTTCCCACATAAAATCGAAACGCTGTTGACCGGGTGTGCCGTACAGATGAAGAATCTCACCATTGTCCAGACGAATACGTCCATAGTCCATGGCCACTGTTGTCAGTTCTTTTTTCTCCTTGGTTTCATCCGTCGCCACTTCTTCTGTTGTCACCGGGTCTATGTCACTGATAGCGCCGATCGCTGTGGTTTTACCTGCGCCCACAGGTCCGGTAAAAATGATTTTATGCTGCGTTATCATTCTACTGACCTCAAAGTAATGTGTTACATTCTCTATCTATTGGTTGAGGCATGACGCAGAATCGCATTACGCAAATCCTTTTGAATAACGCCTTTATTTTTTAGGCTGTGGGTAGCTACCAAACCATCCACCTGACGGTTTGCCGGCCCTGCCAGACCCAGCACACATGCCGCGCTATAAAATTCGTACACTTCAGCAAGCGCTATACCCAGGCGTTCTGCAATGTCCTCCAACCGGCTCGGCAGCCCTACCCACAACGCGGCAATACGCATCCCGTTTTCCGTGTATGGCAGGCGGGTAAAATTCGGCCAATACTGCAAGAATTGCGCTTGTGACAAATTGGTTCCCTTGGGCACACGGCCGCATGCGGTGTACTGGGTCAGTTCCCATAAAAGGTAGTCCATAGGCATGGCACGCAGACCATCGGTGCCAATGGTTGGCAACTCTCCCTTTCCCAACAACCGTGAATAGGCTCGAAACCATAGGCTCTTGGTTTCCTTGGAGCCGGTGCCACAAATACTGGTGATTTCTATATCGGATGCTTCGTCCATGGGCGTGCGACCCAGTTGCCTGAGTTGCTCTTTGTTCAAATCCGTGTAGGCCCGCCCCTGATCCGGTAACAGAATCAATTGGCGTTCCTGCCAACAACGCACATGCAGGGTGCCATGCTGCCCCGTCATTTCTTTTAACTGTGCACAAAGATGGCCCAATAAATAGGCATCAGGGTCAAAGCTATGATCCGTTGCCGCATAAAAAGGCCCTTCATTCAAGGCCGGTGTGTTTTCCGCTTCCTGCACATTTAACTCGACAGCACCAGACCCGTTTTGCTGTGCGTCGTCTGGATAATTCTCTGAAACAACGCCTGATTTTTTTCCAAAAATGGTTTCATCCCCAGTGACAATCTCATCAGAAGCGGATAAACCCGCCACCAGGCGCGAGATCGCCATCCATAGCATATCCAGCTTGGCCGGCTTTGCGACATAGATGGCACCTTCTGCACTACTGGGTGATTCCGAAAGGACAATAGCGGGTAAATCGACGTAATTGTGCTGAAACTCATCCCACACATTGCCATCAGCATCCAGATCAACAATAGCAAGGCAAGCCTCTTCTACAGAGGACACCACACAACGATCTTTGAACACCACTTTGAAGATAGTGGCCACCCTTGCAATGGAACGTTCATCCATTCCCAGCAATGCGATTTTTACCGGCATCCTTGCCTGCTCCTCCTTCTCATTTTTCATTGAAAAAACTGCCTTATATTTCTTAACAATATGTTTGTCACGATAAGCATTAAATAGGTACATGCCGTTCACCGGCGCACCAGAAAGATCGGGTAAACACCCGAAAAGTTTAATTGTTTTTTCTGTTGTACAAGCGCGCAGAAAAGATATAAGTCAGCATCTGATACCCTATTAGAATGCTCAGAAAGTATAAAATTGACTACATCGAAACCCATGGTGTGAGTCACATACCATCACAGCAGGACACACGGGTTGAGTTATGCGCAGAGAAATGCCGTTATGACGAGAGAAACGATAAAAATGAGCGGCGTCTAAAGTGTGGTGTACACGGCACTAAGAACAAACCGGTGTTTGTTATTTGCAAACACCGATGGAGGAAAATCAGCACCTAATGGGTTTGCCAAGCTTACCCGGAAAGCACACGATCACGGCGCTGACACCGTAATATCATATTCAATATCCTGAACCATTCTGCCAAAGTTTCGTTGGTTTCCCTGTGGCCTGTCATATTCCACCCGGAAAGAAATATGATGGCTACCGATGGAAAAAGGTTTGAGCATGATCCAATAGCCATCCGTTGCTGCAGGATTAACACGCTGGCTTTCAGTTATATTAGATTTTCTAGCAATCAGATCAAAGCATTTCTTTGATCCTTGCCGATACAGCACTGGGTTAAGATATTCTTGTTTATCGATAACCACCTTGAATGCCCGCAAGTAGTGATTGTTGAAGGCCGCACCTTTTTTTACTGACTCGCAGCTAGGTAAACTTTTCCATCTCGCGGGTAATAGACCATATTGATAACCGGAAAAAATATGTACTTGTCAGATGGTAGCGTACAGCTCCGTTTGATATGTGAACTGCCATAACCGCCGGCAAGAAACCAGACCGGGCCAACCTGGTTTACACCGCACTTGTCACCCATTCGATCTCTAACGGGGCTTTCCGAGGCGGGCATGGACACCGCCCACTGCCACCACATATTAACGTAATCGCCTTGCGTCAAACCCGCAACCAATTCGTTACGATCAAGCACCATAGATGAATCGGAAAATACATCAAATGGAAGGAGAGCAAACCCCAAAAGCAAATATCTAGAAATATCTTTGGCGGTCATCTCACAACTCTCTTCACTTTCAACATCAGACTGTTTCAGGAACGGTGACTGGGCCAGGAAAAGATCAGCACGAAACCACCCAGACCGCCGAGCATCCAGGTGAGCAGCGGGGCATTGCCCAGCATCGTAGTTGAGGTTGGATCGGCGTAGACATAGATGATCGAGGCGCTGAGCACAAAGGCGGAGCCAACGATGGCGCGAAACAGACGCCGGTTGGCGCGGCGGATCTCCCAGCGCACCTCGGTCAACTGCGTCAGGGCCTGGTCGTTGCCCGCCTTGTCATGCCCACCCTGTTCCGTTGCCTGAGTCAGCCACTGGTGCAACAGGCCGGGAATCTCCGGCAACTGTTCACTCCATTCGGGGGCGTTGCGCCGGATGTTGCGCAACACCGAACGCACACCCACCTGCTCGCTCATCCAGCGTTCCAGATAGGGCTTGGCGGTCTGCCACAGGTCCAGCTCGGGATAGAGCTGGCGGCCCAGGCCCTCGATATTCAGCAGGGTCTTTTGCAGGAGCACTAATTGTGGTTGGATTTCCATGTTGAAACGCCGCGCGGTCTGGAACAGGCGCAGCAACAACAGGCCAAAGGAAATGTCTTTCAGCGGCCGCTCGAAGATGGGCTCGCACACGGTGCGGATGGCCGCCTCGAATTCCTCCACCCGGGTACCCTCGGGCACCCAGCCGGACTCCACGTGCAGTTCCGCTACCCTGCGATAGTCGCGTTGGAAGAAAGCGAGAAAGTTGCCGGCCAGGTAATGCTGGTCTTCCGTGCTCAGGGTGCCCATGATGCCAAAGTCCACGGCGATGTAACGGCCACCGGGCTCGACGAAGATGTTGCCGGGGTGCATGTCGGCATGAAAAAAGTTGTCGCGAAACACCTGGGTGAAAAAGATCTCCACGCCGTGCTCGGCCAGTGTTTTCAGATCGACGTCCTGTTCGCGCAACTGATCCACATCGCTCACCGGGATGCCGTAGATGCGCTCCATCACCATCACCCTGCCCCGGGTCAGCGGCCAGTGCACCTCCGGCACGTACAACAGCTCGGAACCGGCGAAGTTGCGCCGCAGCATGGATGCGGAGCTGGCCTCGCGCATCAGGTCCAGCTCATCGATGATGGTCTTTTCGAACTCCGCCACCACCTCCCGCGGGCGCAGGCGCCGGCCATCGGGCCAGTAACGCTCGGCCAGTCCCGCCACGGTGTACATCAGGGAAAGGTCGCGGCGAATGGTTTTCTCGATGCCGGGGCGCACCACCTTGACCACCACCTCGCGCCCGTCCAGCAGGGTGGCGGTGTGCACCTGAGCGATGGAGGCGGAGGCCAGCGGCTGCTCATCGAAACGCGCGAACAACTCAGCCACCGGCCGGCCCAGGCTTTGTTCGACGATGACCCGCGCCTCACTGCCGGGAAAGGCCGGCACGTTATCCTGCAACTGCGCCAGCTCGTCGGCGATGTCATCGGGCAGCAGGTCGCGGCGGGTAGAGAGGATCTGACCGAACTTGATGAAGATGGGTCCCAGGTCTTCCAGGCTGCGGCGGATGCGCGCGCCCCGGGGCAGGTCCTCGCGGCGCAGCCAGCGCCAGGGCGAGAGATACTGCAGGTAGCGCACCGGGCGGAACAGGTGGGTGGCGAAGATGATCTCGTCCAGGCCGTGGCGGCCAAGGACATTGTTGATGTGAAGCAGGCGCCAGGCCTGACGAAAGTCGATCACGCCGTATCCCCGTTGTCTCGTTGCTTGTCGTCTGCAAACAACCTGTTTTCCAGGCGCTGCAGCCGCGCCGCCAGGCGATCCACGTCGCTGCGAAAGGCGTCCACCCGGCTGAGAAAGTCGTCCACCTCAGCGCGGTTGGGCAGGGCCTGGTTTTCTTCCTGCAGGTATTCCGCCACGTCCTGCCCCAGGGTATCCACGGTCTGCCGTCCCCAGTCCAGTACTCCGCGCACCGCATCTCCCACCTTGTGCGCCACCAGGTCGCCGGTGACATGGGACAGGTGTTCCTCCCAGTCGATGTCCAGGGACTCGAGGATCTCGCTGAACTGCTGGCCCAGTTCCACGTCGCCGCTGATCTCCACGTCGCCGGCAAACAACACATCGCCGGCGTGCTTCACCATTCCCATGCGCATCAGCGCCAGCGGCGTACCGCGCAGGGTGGTGTCCGGCTCGCCCTCGAAGCGGCCATGGACGGAGAGCCTGTCTTTCTCGGGGATCAGATACAGCGCCACATCCAGGCCGCGCACCTCGATGGCGATCACCCTGCCCTGCAGTTGCTGCAGGCGGGCCAGGATATCCTCGTCCAGGCGCAGCACGCCGTTGATGGCCGCCTCGAGAGCGGCGGTGAGCGCAACAGGCAAGGGGTTCATCGCACTTCTCCCATCAACTGTTCGAGACTTTTGCTCGACTCGTCATCGGCCTCGATGCCGGCCTTGTACAACACCACGGTGTTGGCGAGCTTGTCGTGAAAACCCTGCTTGCGCCTGTCGCGCGCCACCCACAGAAAACCGAGAAACAAGGGCAGGATGGAGGCGAGGTAGGCCACATAACGCAAAGTAGCTTGTTTGATCGACATGGGCTGGAAAGTGTCCGCATCCACCACCTGGCAATCCAGCAGCAACTTGCCCGGCGTGCCCAGGAACTTCAGCCAGAGGATCACCGTGAGCAACAGGCCGAAGGCCGTGCGCAACAGGCCTTCCGGACTCAGCAATTGCGCGTTCATGATCGCCGGCCCCAGCAGCAATCCAAAGACGATCGCATACAACAGGCTGTCGATCAGCGTTGCGGCCACCCGTCGCCAAAAGCCGGCGTAGCGTGGCGCGAGGGGATTCACAGCTTGAAGCCCCGGTGCAGGGCCACGATGCCGCCGCTGAGATTGAAATATTCGCAGCGCTCCAGGCCCGCCGCCTCCATCATCGCCTTCAGTTCTTCCTGGCCCGGATGCATGCGAATGGATTCCGCCAGGTAACGGTAACTGTCCTCGTCCCTGGCCACCAGCTTGCCCATCAGCGGCAGCAGCTTGAAGGAATAGGCATCGTAAATCGTGGACAAGCCCGGCGCCACGGGCTTGGAAAATTCCAGCACCAGCAAGCGGCCACCGGGCTTGAGAATGCGCTGCATGGAACGCAGCGCGGCGTCCTTGTGGGTGACGTTGCGCAGACCGAAGGCGATGGTGATGCAGTCAAAATGATTATCGGGAAAGGGCAGGCATTCCGCATTGGCCTGCACAAACTCGATGTTGGACAACACGCCGCGATCGATGAGCCGCTCGCGGCCCACGTGCAACATGGATTCGTTGATGTCCGCCAGCACCACTTCGCCGGAGTCGCCTACCAACGCGGAAAATTTCGCCGCCAGGTCGCCGGTGCCGCCGGCGATGTCCAGCACCCGCTGGCCGCCGCGCACCCCGCTCATCTCGATGGTGTAGCGCTTCCACAGGCGATGAATGCCCAGGGACATGAGATCGTTCATCACATCGTAGCTGCCGGCCACGGAATGAAACACCCCCGCCACCTTGCCGGCCTTTTCCTCGGCGCGCACCTGCTGGTAGCCAAAGTGGGTGACCTCGGGCGTTTCCCTGGCTGTCTTTTGCGTATCGTTCATGGAGCGCCTCGCGTCTACGGTGTTATTACTCATCTCAAAATAATTACCACAGCGTTATATTCCCATGTAGGAGCGCCTTTCCAGGTGTGAATCGCGCCTGGAAAGGCGCTCCTACAGTCTTTGGTACCACACAAGGCACTATTGAACTGGCTTGCGTTCACTCACTGACCCTTCAGGCATTCGCAAGATGACAAATGTCCACCGATGTCTGTTAAATCTATTTTGATGCCTTGCGTTTGTGACCGGCCTTTTCCAGGCGGTTGAGATACTCGGCCCACAGCTCTTCCTTGTCCCGGCCCAGCACGTACAGGGTATCCCAGGAATAGATGCCGGTGTTGTGGCCGTCATCGAATTCCAGTTGGATGGCGTAATTGCCCACCGGCTCGATACCGGCAATATTGACATTTTCCTTGCCCACTTGCAGCACTTCCTGGCCGGGACCGTGGCCCTGCACCTCCGCCGAGGGCGAGTACACGCGCAGGTATTCGCAGGGATACTCGAAATGGCTGCCGTCGTCGAAGGTGATCTCCAGGATGCGCGAGGCCTGGTGCAACTTGATGTCGGTGGGTTTCGGGGCTGTGGTCATGACGTTCTCCGTTAATTCGTTTGGGTAAGACTTGCGTCCTTCGTCATTCCGGCGCAGGCCGGAATGACGTAAAGATAGACGCTGATGCTTGCTATCTCCGTCATTACAAAATATACCGACTCAAATCCTCGTTCTTCGCCAGCTCGCCCAGGTGTTGGTCCACATAGGCGGCATCCACAATCACCGTAGCGCCGCCGCGGTCTGCGGCGGTGAAGGAAATATCCTCCAGCAGACGCTCCACCACGGTGTGCAGGCGACGCGCGCCGATGTTGTCGGTGCGCTCGTTCACCTGCCAGGCCACCTCGGCAATCCGTGCAATACCGTCATCGCTGAAACTGAGCGTAACGCCCTCCGTGGCCAGCAGGGCGCTGTACTGTTCGGTGAGCGAGGCATCGGGCTCGGTGAGGATGCGCACGAAATCCTCCACACTCAGGGCATTCAATTCCACGCGAATAGGCAGGCGGCCCTGCAGTTCGGGGATCAGGTCCGAGGGCTTGGACAGATGAAACGCGCCGGAGGCCACAAACAGGATGTGATCGGTTTTCACCATGCCGTACTTGGTGGACACGGTGCAGCCCTCCACCAGCGGCAGCAGGTCGCGCTGCACGCCTTCACGCGAAACATCCGGTCCGGTGCTTTCACCGCGCTTGCAGATCTTGTCCATCTCGTCGAGGAACACGATGCCGTTCTGCTCCACGTTGTCCACCGCGCGCAGCTTGATGTCTTCCTCGTTGAGCAGCTTGCCCGCCTCTTCGTCGGTCAGCAGCTTGAAGGCATCCTTGATGCGCAGCTTGCGGGTCTTGGTGCGCCCGGCGCCGATATTCTGAAACAGGCCCTGCAACTGGCTGCTCATCTCCTCCATGCCCGGCGGCGCCATGATCTCCACGCCCATGGGGGCGACGCTCAACTCCACCTCGATCTCCTTGTCGTCGAGATCACCCTCGCGGAGTTTCTTGCGGAACTTCTGGCGCGTGGAGGATTCCGCCGTCGTCTCCGGCGTTTCTTCACCCGTAGCGAAACCGAAATTGCTCGGCCGCGCCGGCCGCAAAAGAATATCGAGGATGCGCTCCTCCGCCGCCTCTTCGGCGCGATAACGCACCTTTTTCATCTCCTGCTCGCGCACCAGCTTGATGGAGATCTCGATCAGGTCGCGGATGATGGATTCCACATCGCGGCCCACGTAACCCACCTCGGTGAACTTGGTGGCCTCCACCTTGACGAAGGGCGCATTGGCCAGCTTGGCCAGGCGCCGGGCGATCTCGGTCTTGCCCACGCCGGTGGGACCGATCATCAGGATGTTCTTCGGCGTGATCTCGCCCTTCAGCGCATCGTCCACCTGGGAGCGCCGCCAGCGGTTGCGCAGGGCGATGGCCACGGCGCGCTTGGCCTCGTCCTGGCCGATGATGTGCTTGTCCAGCTCCTGAACGATCTCCCGGGGAGTCATTTGTGAGCTATTTTCAGTTATGTTCTGCGCCATTAGTCTGCCTCTCCATCCGCCAGGGCTTCGATGGTGAAATTGTCGTTGGTGTACACGCAGATCTCCGCGGCAATGGTCAGGGCCTTTTCGCAGATCTCGCGCGCCGCCAGTTCGGTGTTTTGCATCAAGGCCCGCGCCGCGGACTCGGCGAAGGAACCGCCGGAGCCGATGGCGATGACGTCGTGCTCCGGCTCGATGACATCGCCGTTGCCGGAGATCACCAGCGAGGCGCTCTCGTCGGCCACCAGCAGCAGGGCCTCGAGGCGGCGCAACATGCGGTCGGTGCGCCAGTCCTTGGCCAGCTCCACTGCGGCACGGGTGAGATGGCCCTGATGTTTCTCCAGCTTGCCTTCAAAACGCTCGAACAGGGTGAAGGCATCGGCTGTGCCGCCGGCGAAACCGGCGATCACCTTGTCGTGATACAGGCGGCGCACCTTGCGCGCGTTGCCCTTCATGATGGTGCTGCCCATGGAGACCTGGCCGTCGCCTCCGACCACGACCGCGCCGTTGCGCCGGACTGCGAGAATGGTGGTGCCGTGAAATTGTTCCAAGATCGTACCGCCTCTATTCGTTCTGCTTAAGTTCTGCTTAAGTTCTGCTTAAGTTCTGCTTAAGTTCCGTGAGTTCGTTCCATTGTACGCGCAGGTGAGCCAGCGCGCGGGAAAATGTAAAAAGGGAGCCCGATTTTACATCATTTCCGGGCTTTTCTCTGCGCCGCTGAGCACCGTATATTTTATCCTTGCAATTCGCCGGACATTGCCCTGTAGTGGGCACCCGGCCAACACAATGAGGGAACGAATCATGCGCACATTCATTGCCATAGTGCTTTTACTCAGCAGCCTGCCCGCCCTGGCGGCGGTACAGGGCAAGGAAGTCACCTACCGCGCCGGGAACACCGTGCTCAAGGGCTATCTCGCCACGGATTCCGCCAAAAAGGGCCCGCGCCCCGGCATCCTCGTGGTGCACGAGTGGTGGGGGCACAACGACTACGCCCGCCAGCGGGCGCGCATGCTCGCCGAGCTGGGCTACACCGCCCTGGCGGTGGACATGTACGGCAACGGCAAGCAGGCGGCACACCCGGAAGATGCCGGCAAGTTCGCCGGTGAGGTGGCGAAAAACGCCGAACTGGCCAAGGCCCGCTTTCTCGCCGCGATGAAACTGCTGCAATCCCAGCCCGAGGTACAGGCGAACAAGATCGCCGCCATCGGCTACTGCTTCGGTGGCGCCGTGGTGCTGGAGATGGCGCGCCTCGGCCTGCCCCTGGCCGGGGTGGTGAGCTTCCACGGCAGCCTGGGCACCTCGCATCCCGCCAAGCCCGGAGTAGTCAAGGCAAAGGTGCTGGTGCTCAATGGTGACGCCGACCCCTTCACCAAACCCGAGCAGATCACCGCCTTCAAACAGGAGATGCAGGCCGCCGGCGTGGACTACACCTTCATCAGTTACCCCGGCGCCAAACACAGCTTCACCAACCCACAGGCCGACGACTACGGCCGGCGCTTCAACCTGCCCCTGGCCTACAATGCCGAGGCCGACCGCGCGTCCTGGGCGGAGATGCAGCGGTTTTTCCAACAGATTTTTGAATAAGGACCGAGGACTGCGAATTGATCGGGTAGGGCGCAACAAGCGAAGCGCATTGCGCCAGCCCTGCAAGGTGGGCACGTTTTTTGTGCCCACGCGTGATCTTTTGGTCATTCCGGCGGATGCCGGAACATAAGCGCAAAGCGCGTTGAACGCCCAAAGGGCGGCCCGCAGGGTGCGCACAACTACTAATCCGGGCTGCTCTTATCTTGAAGCTACCCGGGTAAAACTTTCTGGATACCGGCATTCGCCGGTATGACGAATCAATCAGCTGTAGGGTGGGCACGTTTTTTGTGCCCACGCGATAATTGCACGATCACGCGTGGGCACAAAAAACGTGCCCACCCTACGATGCTATTTTTTCCGCGCCCTGGGATGCGCCCTGTCATACACCTCGGCGAGGTGCTGAAAATCCAGGTGGGTGTAGATCTGCGTGGTGCTGATGTCGGCATGACCCAGCAACTCCTGCACCGCGCGCAGGTCGCCGCTGGATTCCAGCAGGTGACTGGCGAAGGCGTGGCGCAGCTTGTGCGGGTGCACCCGGCTGTGGATGCCCTGTTCGATGCCGCGCCGGCGGAAGGCCTGCTGCACCACGCTGGGACTGATGCGCGCCCCGCGCTGGCCCACGAAGAGGGCGCTCTCCCCCTCCCTGGCCAGCTGGCCGCGCCGCTTCTGCCAGGCCCTCAGGGCCTCGCGGGCATAGCGTCCCACGGGCACCACCCGTGTCTTGTTGCCCTTGCCCACCACCGCCACGCTGCCGTCGCGCAGGTCCACCTGCCCCACGTCCAGGGACACCAGTTCCGCCAGGCGCAGGCCCGCGGAGTACATGAGTTCCAGCATGGCGTTGTCACGGGCGATGACGGGGTCGTCGGGGTCACCGCTGGCCGTCAGCAGGCGGGACATCTCGTCCACGTCCAGCGGCTCGGGCAGCTTGCGCCGTACCTTGGGGGCCTGCACCCCCAGGGCGACATTCTTTTCCAGCACCGCTTCGCGCACCAGGTATCGCAGGAAGCTGCGCAGACTGGACAGGCCCCGCGCCAGGCTGCTGGCGCTGGCGCCCTGGCGATGCCGCGCCGCCAGCCAGGCGCGCACGTGGGAAACGTCCAGCGCCGCCCAGTCCGTCACCCCGGCGCTCTGGCAATAGTCCAGCATGCCGCGCAGGTCGCGCCGGTAGTTACTGAGGGTGTGGGGGGAGCAGCGCTTTTCGTTCTCGAGGTATAACAGGAAGTTGTCGATCCACTGCCGGGCGGAGGAGTGCATGGATCAACCCGGCGACCTAGGCGTCGTCCAGATGCCTGCCCAGCGCGGCGCTGATGATGCCTGCCAGCCGGGCGAGGAAACTGGTGTCCATGCCCGAGTGGTAGCGGTCGCGCTCCACACTGCCGATCACCAGCAGGCCCAGCCCTCCCCGCGAGCCCAGGGGCAGCAGGGCGCTGGAGGCCACGCTCTCGGCCTGCTCGCCGAACAGCACACCGAGCTGTTCGTCACTCAACTGGCCGCAATAGGGTTTGCCACTGGTGAGCAGGCGCCGGAACTGACCACACAGGGCATCGGGATCCTCGGGGTATTCACTGCGCGGCTCCGCCCCCTCGCCGGGACAGGTGAACAGGCGCAGGGCCACCAGGTCGGCGGAGAAATCCCGGCGCAGTTTTTTGTCCACCAGGCTCAACAGGTCATTCATCGATTCGCACTGAATGACCTGCAGGGTAAAGGTATGCAACAGACCATTGAGCGCATCGTTCTCGTGGGCCACCTGGATCAGCCCCTCCAATTGCTCCTGCAACCTGGCGTTGTTGTCGCGCAGCACCGCCACCTGGCGCTCCACCAGGGACACCGCCGTGCCCGCGGCATGGGGCACGCGCAGATCCGTCAGCAGGCCGGGCTTGTCCTCGAAGAAGCCCGGATGGCGGCGCAGGTAATCGGCCACCGCCTGTTCACCGAGGGACAGGCCGTTGTTCGTGGTGTCGGATGCCTTTTGATTGCTCACCGTGTTTTCCACCTCTGGTCTCGCAACACCGGCAGGACAAATACCTGCAGATGCCGTCTATTTTATTGTTATTCGTCTTTCGCTGTCCGCACGTGTCTACCCTGAGTTCTCTACCGCCTTACTCTACCGGCTTAGCGCGCATGGATCAGCCTTCTGTCGAACATCGCCAGACCGATCCACCGCTATATCCCAAGCCTATGAAATCGCCCTCGTGGGAGCGCCTTTCCAGGCGCGAGGAAAAAACCGTCGCGCCTGGAAAGGCGCTCCCACGAAATGGGATACTTTGTATTCAGTGAGCAAAACATCCCTCCTTTGATTCCTCTCGCAACGACACCAAGCAGGCACACTAAATCTCGATCACCCCGGTGAACACCGTCTCCGCGGGCCCGGTCATCAACAGCGGCGCCTCGCCGCCGGACCAGCGGATCAGCAACTCCCCGCCCGGCAAGCGCACCGTTACCGCATCATCCACCATTCCCTGGCGATGTGCCACCGCCATGGCCGCACAGGCCCCGGTGCCGCAGGCCTGGGTTTCTCCCACTCCACGCTCGAAAACACGCAAAAGCAGGTGGCTTCTCGACACAATCTGCAAAAAACCCACGTTGACCCGCTGCGGGAAGCGCTCGTGGGCCTCGATTGCCGGTCCCAACACGTCAACCGGCGCATCCGCGACATTTTCCACCGCCAGAACCGCGTGCGGATTGCCCATGGAAACGGCGACAATCTCCACTTCTTCGCCATTTACCGCGATTAAATATCTGTCAGACTCCACATCAGCCACAAAGGGTAGGGACTCCGGAGTGAAATCCGGCACACCCATGTCCACCGTCACCTGCCCGTCCGCCTCCAGCCGCGGCCGGATCACCCCCGCGGCAGTCTGCACGCGGATTTCACTCTTGTCTGTGAGACCACTGTCCACCACAAAACGGGCAAAACAACGGGCGCCATTGCCGCATTGTTCCACTTCACCCCCATCAGAATTGAAAATACGGTAGCGAAAATCCACATCTTCCGAATCGGGAGCCTCCACCAGCAAAACCTGGTCGCAGCCCACCCCACGGTGACGATCCGCGATAAAACGCACCTGTTCCGGGCGCAAATCCACCGACTGATTGATGGCGTCGATCACCACAAAGTCATTGCCCAGGCCGTGCATCTTGGTGAATGATAGATTCATGGGCCGATGGTTGCAGACTGTTGGCGCGGATACAACCGCCGCCGGCACCATCGCTACGATAACGGGCGTTTGCTATGCTCAAGCGCAACAACACTTGCAACGGAAACAACATCATGGGATCCAGCAACATCAAACAAGCCGCCCATCAGCTCATCGACCAGTTG
>Ga0256832_1000101_pt1 | contig 50653 bp, 38 predicted proteins | sample 134614metaG_FD_190534 | JGI IMG/M metagenome (GOLD analysis project Ga0256832, IMG submission 190534) | Hydrothermal vent microbial communities from Lau Basin, Pacific Ocean - 134-614 | ecosystem: Environmental > Aquatic > Marine > Hydrothermal vents | place: Pacific Ocean: Lau Basin | collected...
CGAGTTGGTGACGGCCTATGGCGAGGCGGTGGCGGGGCTGGTGGCCGGTGGAGCCGACCTGCTGCTGGTGGAAACGGTGTTCGACACCCTCAACGCCAAGGCGGCACTGTATGCCATCGATCGCTATTTCGAGGAGCAGGGGATCCGGTTGCCGGTGATGATCTCCGGTACCATCACCGACGCAAGTGGCCGGACCCTCTCCGGTCAGACCACCGAGGCGTTCTACAACTCCCTGCGGCATGTGCAGCCGCTCAGTATCGGCCTCAACTGTGCGCTGGGGGCAAAGGAGCTGCGCCAGTACGTGGAAGAGCTCTCGCGGGTCTGCGAGACCTTCGTCAGTGCCCATCCCAACGCCGGTCTGCCCAACGAATTCGGTGAATACGACGAGTCTCCCGAGGAGATGGCGGCAGAGATCGGCGAGTGGGCGGCGAGCGGTTTCCTGAACATCATCGGCGGTTGCTGCGGGACCACCCCGGAGCACATTCGCGCCATCGCCGAAGCGGTGGGAAGGTGCCCTCCGCGGGCGTTGCCCGTCATCGAAAAGCAGTGCCGGCTTTCCGGTCTGGAGCCGCTCAACATCGGTTCCGACACCCTGTTCGTCAACGTGGGTGAGCGGGCCAACGTCACCGGATCCGCCCGTTTCAAGCGACTCATCCTGGAAGAGAACTACGACGAGGCGCTGGATGTCTGTCGCGAGCAGGTGGAGAACGGGGCGCAGATCATCGACATCAACATGGACGAGGCGATGCTCGATGGTGAGAAGGCGATGACCACCTTCCTCAACCTGATCGCCTCGGAACCGGACATCGCGCGGGTTCCGGTGATGGTGGACTCCTCCAAGTGGCACATCATCGAGGCGGGACTCAAGTGTATCCAGGGCAAGGGGGTCGTCAACTCCATCTCCCTGAAGGAGGGGGAGCGGCCGTTCATCGAGCATGCCCGCGAGATTCGCCGCTATGGTGCGGCGGTGGTGGTGATGGCCTTCGATGAGAAAGGGCAGGCGGATACCCGTGAGCGCAAGCTGGAGATCTGTCGCCGTTCGTACCGTATTCTCACCGAGGAGGTGGGATTTCCAGCCGAGGATATCATCTTCGATCCCAACATCTTTGCCGTGGCCACCGGCATCCCCGAACACGACAACTACGCCGTGGATTTCATCGAGGCCACTCGTGAGATCAAGCAGACGTTGCCCCATGCGCTGGTTTCGGGCGGGGTGTCCAACGTCTCCTTTTCGTTCCGGGGCAACAATCCGGTGCGCGAGGCGATCCACTCGGTGTTTCTCTACCACGCCATACGGGCCGGTATGGACATGGGTATCGTCAATGCTGCGCAGCTGGCGGTCTACGACGATCTGCCCACCGAGTTGCGGGAGCGGGTGGAGGATGTGGTGCTCAACCGGCGGCCCGACGCTACCGAACGCCTGCTGGAGATCGCCGACAAATACAAGGGAGATGGAAGCGGGACGGCCCGGAAGGAGGACCTCGCCTGGCGGGAGTGGCCGGTGGAGAAGCGGCTGGAACATGCGCTGGTCAAGGGGATCGAGCAGTATATCGAAGAGGATACCGAGGAGGCACGGCAGCAGTTCGACCGTCCCATCCAGGTGATCGAGGGGCCGTTGATGCAGGGGATGAACACCGTGGGAGACCTGTTCGGTGAGGGCAAGATGTTTCTGCCGCAGGTGGTGAAGAGTGCCCGCGTGATGAAGAGGGCGGTGGCCTGGCTGATCCCCTATATCGAGGCGGAGAAGGCAGGGGAGAGCCAGGCGGCGGCAAGGGTGCTGATGGCCACGGTGAAAGGCGATGTACACGATATCGGCAAGAATATCGTCGGGGTCGTGCTGCAATGCAACAATTTCGAGGTGATCGATCTCGGAGTGATGGTGCCGACAGAGACCATCCTGCAGAAGGCCCGCGAGCACCAGGTGGACGTGATCGGGTTGTCGGGGCTCATCACCCCCTCCCTGGAGGAGATGGCCCATATCGCCAGGGAGATGGAGCGGGAAGGGTTCGATATCCCCCTGATCGTCGGGGGGGCGACCACCTCCAAGGCCCACACTGCGGTCAAGATCGATCCCGGCTATCAGGGACCGGTGGTATGGGTGAAGGACGCCTCACGGGCCGTGGGGGTGGTGCAGAGCCTGGTCTCCGCCGAGCTGAGGGAACGGTTCGTCGAGGAGCTGAAAACGGAGTACGAACGGGTGCGCGAACGGCATGCCGGCCGTCGCGCCCAGGCCAAGTGGCTGCCGCTGGAACAGGCGCGTGCCAACAAATTCTCCATCGACTGGGACGACTACCAGCCACCTGCACCGCTGCAGCAGGGGGTGCTGGTGTGGGAGGACTACGATCTGCAGGAGATCGCCCGCTACATCGACTGGACCCCCTTCTTTTACGCCTGGGAGATGAAAGGGATCTATCCTCACATCCTGCAGGACGAGGAGAAGGGAGAGGAGGCGCGCAAGCTGTTCGCCGATGCCCAGGCGATGCTCGAACGGATCATCGAGGAGAAGTGGCTACGGGCCTCCGCCGTGGCGGCCATCCTCCCTGCCGCTACGGTGGACGACGATGATGTGGCACTCTTTACTGATGAATCTCGCAAGGAGCGGCTGGCCACCCTCCACTTCCTGCGCCAGCAGCAGGAGCATCCACCGGGCAGGGCCAATCTCTGTCTGGCGGATTTCATCGCTCCCGTCGAGTCGGGAAAGTCCGACTGGCTGGGACTCTTTGCGGTCACCGCCGGACATGGTGTGGACGAGAAGGTGGCAGAGTTCGAGGCCAAGCAGGACGACTACCGCGCCATCCTGCTGAAAGCACTGGCCGATCGGCTGGCCGAAGCCTTCGCGGAGCGGTTGCACGAGAAGATCCGCAAGGAGATTTGGGGGTACGCGCCGGACGAGCAGTTGGACAACGATGCCCTCATCGAGGAGAGATACCAGGGTATCCGTCCCGCGCCCGGCTATCCTGCCTGTCCGGAGCACACGGAAAAGGGCACATTGTGGGAGGTGCTGCAGGTGGAGGAGCGGACCGGGATTCGGCTGACAGAACACTACGCCATGTGGCCGACCGCGGCGGTGAGCGGTTACTGTTTCTCCCACCCGCAGGCGAAGTACTTCACCGTCGGGAAGATCTATCGTGACCAGGTGGAGGATTATGCCCGGCGCAAGGGGATGTCGGTGGCGGAAACGGAGCGGTGGCTGGCGCCCAACCTGGGATATGAGCCGGATGGTTGACGGTCGGCATGCGGGCGCGTATCATTTGGCGGCTCGTTCCAAGTGGAGAGAGAAACCGGGGCATAGCGCAGTCTGGTAGCGCGCCTGCTTTGGGAGCAGGATGTCGGGAGTTCGAATCTCTCTGCCCCGACCAAACCTTTCCGCAGCGGAGTCGGCGCCGATGTTCCGGTTCTGCGGAGTACGTCAAGGCAAGACTTGTGATAGGATCCCGTGAAGGGGTTTTGCGCCCGTAGCTCATCTGGATAGAGCATCGGCCTTCTAAGCCGAGGGTAGCAGGTTCGAGTCCTGCCGGGCGTGCCATACGTGTCGCCCACAGGGCGACATTTCATTTTCACCACCGATGGTGGACGTAGCTCAGCTGGTAGAGCCCCGGATTGTGGATCCGGTCGTCGTGGGTTCGAGTCCCATCGTCCACCCCATCTTTTCTCTCTTCGTAAAAACAACCACAACCGATCCGTCTCTGCGAATCGGTTGTGGCGCCCCTGTGTTTACTTGCTCTTCGATACCATGTACTCGACGGCGCTCTTCAGCTCGTCGTCAGAGCAGTCCATACAGGTGCCGCGGGGCGGCATGGATTTCTTGCCGTTGATGGCCGACTCCATCAGTGCATCCATTCCCGCGGCGATGCGGGGTGCCCAGGCCTCCTTGTCACCGATTTTGGGCGCGCCAGCCGCGCCTGTGGAGTGACATGCGGTACAACTTGCATTGAATATCTCCTCGCCCGAGCGTGCAGCGGAGGCGGCTTTGGTCTCCGCGGTGTCCGTCGATGCTTCAGCTGGTTTTTCGTTCCCGCTCCCCGCGGTGCTCTTTTCTTCTCCCGCTGTGGCGGCGGGTTTTTCCTGCTTGGTCGCCGGTGCAGGAGCGGGAGCAGGTTTGGCTTGTGTGGTATTGACACTGCCGATTGGCTTGATGCGTTGCAGCACCGCCTCCTCACTCATGTCCACATCCGGGCCGCCTCCAAGGGTGGGCAGGACCAGGTAGGCGGTCACTGCCAGTGTCACGGCAATGCCGGCGACCAGGGAGGTGGGAAATTTATCGGGATTTGCCATCTGTCAAGCTCCTTCTCTGTTCAGGTTGATCAAAAATCGACATCGGGAAGCTCACGCTGGGTTGCAAGCTCGAGCGTAAAATAGTTGTAGGGTTCGAAGCCGAACATCTTTGCCATGAGGTTGCTGGGAAACGACTCCACGAGCGTATTGAACTTGCGGACCGCAGCATTATAGCGCTGTCTGGCCTGCTGTATCTCTTTCTCGATCTCGTTGAGGCTGTGTTGCAGCGCCAGGAAGTTGTTGCTGGCCTTGAGATCCGGGTACTGTTCGGCTACGGCCAGCAGGCCGTTCAACGTCCGGGAGATCTCGCTTTCGCTCACGGCCCGCTGGGTGACCGAGTTTTCGCCGACGCGCTGTTCGGTGGTCTTCTGCAGCAGGTCCGACTCGTGCTTTCCGTAGCCCTTTACCGCCTTGATCAGGCTCGGGATCAGATTGTATCGCCTCTTCAACGCCACATCGATTCCGCTCCACTGCTCCTCGATCATGTTACGCCGCTTGATGAAATTGTTGTAGGTTCCCACCAGCCACAATACGGCGACCAGGCAGGCGAACAGTATGATCGGCAGGTACTCTTCAAGCATCTTGTCCGTCCTCTCGATCTCTTTAACCTATCCCGGAAAAAGCCCTATCCGGAGATGGCAACAGTGCAGCGTCACCCATCCAGGACACGCTTCCAGGCGGTCTTGTACAGCTCGTTTCGTTCGGGCAGGGGGAACTGGCGAATCTCCGATGCACTCAATATCTCTTCAGGAAGAGACAGTGCGGGGTTGTTCATGTAGGACTCGCCCAGAAGCGCCCATGCCTCCTTGTTGGGGGTGGCATAGCGGAATTTCCTGGACAGTCTGGCGGCGGTTTCCTTGTCCAGGAGAAAATCGATGAGCTTGTGCGCTGCGACGGGATCTCCGGCGTGCTTTGGGATACAGAGCGATTTTTGCCATATCAGGGTTCCTTCCCTGGGCACGGTATAGCCGAACTCGCCGGTTTGCTCCAGTATTTTCAGGAAATCGCTGTTCCGGACCATCGCCAGATCGCCCTTCCCGGAGCGTAGCAGTTCAGCGGGCTTCTTGCTGAATTTCATGATATTGGGTTTCTGTTTGATCAGCAGCTTTTCCGCTTCTTCGATTATTTTCGGTTCGTGATCATTGATGGAGTGACCAAGATATTTTTGGGCCACCTGGAACAAAGGCAGTTTTTCCGATGGCAATACGATGCGTCCGGCATACCGGTCCGAATCGAGAACCGTTTTCCAGCTCTCCGGCGGCGAGGAGACCACGCTTTTCCGATAGGCGATTCCCACTGTTCCCCAGATGAGGGGAAGGCTGAAGAACAGTGGTTTCGGTTTGGTGTCCAGGGTGACGAGCCGGGGTTCGAGTTGTCGAACATGGGGAATCAACGTGCGGCTCAACGTACCCAGGAGGTCGGTCTGTGTCAGGTGGGCGATATTGTCATCCGAGGCGAGGACCGTATCGTATCGTGGTTCACCGCCGAGGAACTTGGCGATGAATTGCGTTTCATCGTTGTAGAGTTCCATCTGAACCTCGATGTCGAGCTCTTTCTGGAAGGCTTGCAGAGCTCTTTCATCGACGCTGTCGGGGCAGGTCAGGAAATGGAGATCCTTGCCGTGGTTTGCATGGGCCGACAGCGGTAGCAACGGCAGAGCAGCTATGGCTGCCAGGAAATGACGCCTGGTGAAGGCCATGGAGTCCCCCGAAAATCGGTAGTCAAACTGCCTCTATCATGGCCCAGATGGCAAGCGGGATCAACCGGATCACGCGCCGGACCCGGATATGGGAACAGGCAGCAATTTTCAATGAAAACATGATATTGTCTTGCAAGAACTGGCTCTTTCCAGAAACAGGAAAGGGCCGGTTTTTTCTTGTTCACGCGGGTGCAGGTCCGGGTTTCGACAATCGAGCGATGCTGTGTCGGGACAGCCAGGACCACCCCGGAGAAATCCTCGATTCGTTGTCGTTCCTGGCTGGCCCCAGCCGTTGAGCTCAGGTCAGGGTTTTTACGCCGGTTTCCGTTCCAAGCAGCAGAACGTCCGCCGGGCGCATGGCGAATATGCCATTGGTGACGATGCCGGCGATGTTGTTGAGCTGGGCCTCGAGCTTCGTCGGTTCCATGATCTGCAGGCCATGGACATCGAGGATGATGTTGCCGTTATCGGTGATGAACCCCTCTCTCAGAACCGGTTCCCCACCCAGCTTGACCAGTTCGCGGGCGACATAGCTGCGGGCCATGGGGATCACCTCGATGGGCAGCGGGAACTGGCCCAGGATGTCCACCAGCTTGCTCTCGTCCGCGATACAGACGAACTTGCGACTGGCCGCGGCAACGATCTTTTCCCGGGTCAGGGCGCCCCCGCCTCCTTTGATCAAATGCAGGTGCTTCGTGGCTTCGTCCGCTCCATCGACATAGACGGAGACCTCATCGACCATGTTGAGGTCCAACACCTCGATACCGTGACCCCGTAATCGCTCGGCCGAAGCCTCCGAGCTGGCGACGGTTCCTTCGATTTTGTGCTTGATACCGGCCAGGGCGTCGATAAAGTGGTTCGCCGTGGTACCGGTTCCGATCCCGATGACGGTACCTGCCTCGACATAGTCCAGCGCCGCTTCTGCGACGGCCTTTTTCATCTCTTCCTGGTTCATGGGTACTCCGGATGGTGATTCAGTGACCTTTTGCGAAGTATAAGCCGGTTCGCCTGAGAGCACCAGATGGGCACTGACATTTCTTCCGTTAGCTGTTAACTTATCCAATCGGCAACCAAATTTTTGACGCAGAGTGACCAGTTTCGGAGAGTGGGCAGGGTGGTCGCGACGATTCCATGGAAAAATATATCAAAGAGATACTGACCTCCCGGGTCTACGACGTGGCGAGGGAGACGCCTCTGGAGGAGGTGCCCGGGCTTTCCAGCCGGCTGCGGAACCGGATCCTGCTCAAACGGGAGGATCTGCAGCAGGTATTCTCTTTCAAGCTGCGGGGGGCGTACAACAAGATCGCCCTGCTATCGGAGCGGGAGCGGAAAAAGGGGGTGATTGCCGCTTCGGCGGGCAATCATGCCCAGGGGGTGGCGTTGGCGGCCCGCAGGCTCGGCATCCGCAGTCTCATCGTCATGCCCAAAACCACCCCGGAAATCAAGGTGGCGTCGGTACGGGCCCTGGGCGGAGAGATCGTGCTGCACGGCAGCAGCTACGACGAAGCCAGCCGTCATGCCCGGCATCTGGCGGATGAACAGGGCCTGACCTTCATTCATCCTTATGACGACCGGCAGGTGATCGCAGGGCAGGGGACGGTGGCGATGGAGATCCTGCGCCAGTACGCCGGTGATATCCATGCATTGTTCGTCCCCGTTGGTGGAGGAGGGTTGATTGCGGGCATGGCTGCCTATGTGAAGGTTCTGCGTCCCGAGATCAAGGTCATCGGTGTGGAGCCGGACGATGCTCCTTCGATGCATCATGCCCTTGCAGCAGGCGAGCGGGTCTGTCTGGAGCACGTCGGAATCTTCGCCGATGGTGTTGCGGTGAGGCAGGTGGGAAAGGAACCTTTCCGCATTGCCCGGCAGTGTGTCGATGAGGTGATTCTGGTCAGTACCGACGAGATCTGCGCGGCGATCAAGGATATCTTCGACGATACCCGAACCATCGCCGAGCCGGCCGGGGCGCTGGCGGTGGCAGGGATCAAGAAATATGTGCAGCGGGAAGGGGTAAAGGACAAAAGCGTTGTGGGGGTGCTGAGCGGCGCCAACATGAACTTCGACCGTCTGCGCCACGTGGCGGAACGGGCCGAGCTGGGGGAGCGGCGGGAGGCGCTGCTCGGTGTCACCATTCCCGAGCGGCCGGGCAGCTTCCGGCAGTTCTGCAGTGTCATCGGTCTGCGAGCGATAACGGAATTCAACTACCGTTACTCCGATCCGGATGCGGCGCATGTCTTCGTGGGGGTGCAGATGCAGGCTGGAGAGAAGGAGAAGGATGAACTGATCTCCCGGCTGCGTGCGGCAGAATACCCGGTGGTGGACATGACCGACAACGAAATGGCAAAGTTGCATGTGCGTTACATGGTGGGTGGTCATGCCCGCCGCGCGGAGCACGAGGTGCTGTACCGTTTCGAATTTCCCGAGCGGCCTGGGGCCCTGCTTCGTTTCCTGACCCGCATGGGGCAAAACTGGAATATCAGCCTGTTCCACTATCGGAACCATGGAGCAGACTTTGGCAGGGTCTTGGTCGGGATCCAGGTTCCGCCATCGGAGCGTGAGGATTTTTCCCGCTTTCTGGAAGGGCTGGGGTATGGTTATCAGGAGGAGACAGGCAACCCCGCTTACGAACTTTTTCTCAGATGACTCTCTCGTAATCGCTCAGTCGGCCGCTGAAATCTGTACGCTATTTCTGTGTAAAAAGCAGCATTTCCCTCGCAGATTCGACTCGTTGAACGGTCATGTTTTCTCCAGTTTCAGGATATAGTGCCACTCTTCTTCGCTGACCGGCATGATGGAGAGACGGTTGCCGCGGCGCAGCAGTGGCATGTCACGCAAGAACTGGTGTCGTTTCAACTCGGCCAGTCCAATGGGGCGCCGCAGGTGGCGGATGTAGCGCACATCCACCATGTACCAGCGGGGATCTTCCGCGCTGCTCTTGGGATCATAATAGTCGGATTCCGGATCGAGCGCCGTGTAATCGGGATATCCTTCCCGGACCACCTCTACGATTCCGACAATCCCCGGATCCTTCGTGTTCGAATGGTAGAAAAAGGCTCGATCACCGACCTTCATCTGGTCCCGCATCATGTTTCGCGCCTGATAGTTGCGAACACCATCCCAATGATCGCTTTGTCCCGGCATCCCTTGCAGATCCTCGATGCTGTAGGTCCCGGGCTCGGATTTCATCAGCCAATATTGCATAACGATTTCTCCATTGTGAGTTTACATCTTTTGCTCATTGCAGCTTCTCTCTGTACGGGTTCAAGATCTCGGCCAGTCACACCGATAGGAGTATTATGTGATAAGAAATTGTTAACGTTTTGAAAATAAAATGATAAATGTACCAGATCGCCCTTTATTTCCCTTGGGAATTGTGCCATATTTAGAGCGCGTTCAAGGCGGGATGACAAATTTTCGGCGATGGCGGCCATTGGCGGGTGGTAGACGATGAGACACCGTAAACCTGATATCTTGCTGGTACTGACCTTGTCCGTGGGTTTGGGCGTTCTGATCACGGGGTATGCACAAAAACTGTTATACGCCGAGCCTTCCGCTGCCGTGGAAAAGCAGATCCTGGACAAGAAAGTGGGCTCTTATCAAGCAAGATCCGGGATGACAGGGGTTGCTGGGGGTAGGGACAAAGACCTCCGTACACCCAACTGAACGCCGGTTCGATTGGAATCCTCGAGCTTTCAAGGCGCCGGTCAGGAGATTCGGCTGCCAAAAAGCATGAGTTCAGTTTCGCAGGCTACGCCATCGAGGGGGATGTCCCACCGCTGGGCTGCGATCTCTTCCACTTGTTGAAAACGGTAGGCCACCCCCAGTAACGTCGGGGTCCGCCAATATTTCCGTCTTCGCAAATAGGCGAGTGTTCGATCGTAGTATCCTCCTCCCATGCCAATCCGGTTGCCTCTGGTATCGAAAGCCACCAGAGGAAGCAACAAAAGATCCAGCCCCCAGGGAGGAGCGGCATGGCGTCGATCTTCGGGTTCCGGGATCCCGTAGCAATTCCTGAACAGCGGATCGCCTTTCCGATAGGGTGCAAAATCGAGCCGATTGTGGCCAAGGCGACGGATTACCGGGAGATAACAGGTTTTTCCCATCGACCACAGCCGTTCCATCACCGGGGTCAGGTCCATTTCCCCCTCGCTGGCCAGGTAGCAGGCGATGCGACGGCTATGCAAAAAAAGGGGAGAGGTGCATAGCACACCACGCAGCCGTTCCGCCGCTTGCCTGCGTTGTTGCTGGTTCAGGGTGCGCCGGCGCCGGCGCATCTCCCGGCGAATCGATTCACGGGATTTCACGGAAGAGGGTCGAATGTGGCTGGGGCAAAACAAAAAGGGTTCTTTCCCAAGTCGTGTGGGTAAAACGGCAAATCATCCTTGACGGGCAGAATGCGCGCCGGAAAATGGTCGGCATGAAGGGATTGGGGACACTTTGGGATAGCCGGATCACTTGCGATTGTCGCAGGTAATGGATATCCGGCGGTCTCCGGTCGGACGGCCCCAATCCCCTTCTGGCTACCTAGTATGTGGCGCGCATTCTGCCCGTCAAGGACGAAGCCGCTAGGCGGTGATTTGCCGTTTTACCCACATGATTCAGCGAAGGCCCATAAAAAGCATCTCCCGCTCGTGCCGCTGAACCCTTCGTCCTCGAACCGGATGGCTCAAGGGGGGAACTGCAATGATGCGTTAGGCTTTCCGCTGCTGTTGGCGGACCTGCACACGGCATCGATATGTTAGTACCCCGGGTAGTCGATTTAAGGCTCAAGGGTGTACCCGGATTCTGGCGAACACAGCAGGAGATGCCATTTGATTCTATCCTGAACCTGCTCCGAATGACAAGGAGCCGCGCGTAACCATGCTTGATATGGTATTGAAACAGGCTAATGGCTGTTTCAAGGTGGGAGAATGTGAGTCCAGGAGTACGAATGGCCGTTTTTCAACGCAGACGGATTTCAGGGGCAAATCGTTTGGGTAGAACGGCAAATCATCCTTGACAGGCAGAGAGCGCGCCCGAAGATGGTCGGCAGAAAGGGATTGGGGACACTTTGGGATAATCGGACCACTTTCTATTTCGAACAGATAGTGAATATCCGGTAGTCTCCAGCCAGGCGGGTCCCAATCCCCTTCTGGTTACCGAGCATGTGGCGCGCTCTCTGCCTGTCAAGGACGAAGCCGCTACGCGCGGTGATTTGCCGTTCTACCCACACGATTTGGGGAAGAGCCTCAGCGGTGAGCCGATTGGTTACAGCCGCACTTATCCCAGATCGCCCCACAGAGTTTGCAATGCGGAAAGGGCCGCGATGGGCGCGGTTTCGGTGCGGAGCGTGCGCGGCCCGAGTCGCAGCCCGACGAAGCCGTGCCGGATGGCTTGCCGGTTTTCTTCCTCGCTCAGGCCGCCCTCCGGACCGACGAGGAGGGTCACGCCGGTTTGGGGCGGCTGGAGTGCTCCAAGGTTCTTGCCGTCTGCGGGATTCAGCACCAGTTTCATGCCGGAACCGGTGTGGTTCAGGGCCTCATCCAGCGGTGTGATTTCCCGTAACAGCGGAAGCCGGTTCCGGCCGCACTGCTCACAGGCATGGATGACGATCTCCCGCCAGTGGCGGAGCCGTTTTTCCGCGCGCTCGCCGACCAGGCGGACCACGCAGCGCCGGGTGAGTACCGGGGTGATGGTAGTGACCCCCAGTTCCGTCGCCTTTTGGACCACGTGATCCATCCGCTCGCCTTTCGATACACCCTGCAGCAGGTGAAGGTTGAGCGGTGATTCGGTGTCGGACTCCAGCGGTGGTCCGACGGCGGCGGTGTCGTTCTCCCGCAGGCTGGCCCGGCAGGCGTGGCCTTCCCCGTCGAACAGGATGAGTGGGGCGCCGGGGCGTAATCGCAGCACGGTGCGGAGGTGGCGCTGCGCCTGCGGGCGAAGGGTGACCTCGGAACCCTCTTTCAGCGCACTGGGGTGGTAGATGCGTGGGACCCGCACGGCTTTCAGTCGCGGGTGGCGAGCAGGATCCCCTCTTCGGCGATGCGGGCCAGCGCCTGGATCTCCGCCGGCTCGATGACGTAGGGGGGCATGAAATAGATCACGTTGCCCAGCGGGCGCAGCAGGGCGCCCCGGGAGAGGGCGTGACGATAGACCCGCAGGCCGCGCCGCTCCTGCCATGGGTAGGGGGTTTTCGAATCCTTCTCCCGGACCATCTCGATGGCCAGGATCATGCCGGTCTGGCGGATCTCCCCCACGTGGGGGTGATCGCGCAGATGTTCCACCGCCTCTCCCATCCGCTTCGCGGTCTCCCGGTTCCGTTCGATGACCGGCTCGCTGTCGAAGATCTCCAGTGTGGCCAGCGCTGCGGCACAGCCGATGGGGTTGCCGGTATAGCTATGGGAGTGGAGGAAAGCGGTGAGCCGCTCGTAGTCGTCGTAGAAGGCCTGGTAGATGCGCTCTTTCGTCAATACCACGGAGAGGGGCAGATAGCCGCCGGTGAGGCCCTTGGAGAGGCAGAGGAGGTCGGGAGAGATACCGGCCTGTTCACAGGCGAACAGGGTGCCGGTGCGGCCGAACCCCACGGCGATCTCGTCAGCAATGAGGTGCACGCCGTAGCGATCGCACGCCTCCCGCAGCAGCCGCAGATAGACCGGGTGATACATCCGCATGTTGCCGGCGCACTGTACCAGGGGCTCGACGATGACCGCGCACACCTCGTCGGCGTGCCGCGCCAGCGTCTCTTCCATGGCGTCGAACATCCTGCGGGTGTGCTCTTCCCAGGAGACCCCGGGCTCCCGCTCGAAGCAGTCGGGGGAGGGGACGGTGAGGGGTTGCAGCAGCAACGGCTCATAGGTCTGCTTGTAGAGTGCCACATCCCCCACCGCCAGCGCCCCCAGGGTCTCCCCGTGGTAGCTGTTGCCGAGGGTGACGAAGCGGGTCTTCCTTTTCTGGCCCAGGTTCCGCCAGTAGTGGAAGCTCATCTTCAGCGCAACCTCCACGGCGGAGGAGCCGTTGTCGGCGAAGAAGCATCGCTCCAGTCCCGGCGGGGTGATGCGTACCAGCCGTTCTGCCAGCTCGATGGCGGGCTCGTGGCTGAAGCCGGCCAGCAGGACGTGCTCCAGCCGCTCCAGCTGCGCGGTGATCCTTGCGTTGATGCGGGGGTTGGCGTGTCCGAACAGGTTGACCCACCAGGAGCTGATGGCGTCGATGTAGCGGTTGCCGTCGAAATCCTCCAGCCAGACCCCTTTCCCCCGCCGGATGGGGATCAGCGGCAGGGTCTCGTGGTCCTTCATCTGGGTGCAGGGATGCCAGAGGACCCGCAGGTCCCGCTGCATCAGTGCGGCGTTGTTCATCGGTTGTCAGAGACCGAGGTTCTTCCAGATGTTCAGGGTCGGCTCGGCGCGGTTCATGGTATAGAAGTGCAGGCCGGGAGCCCCCCCTTCCAGCAGCTGCCGGCAGAGCCGTGTGACCACCTCCTCGCCAAAGGTGGCAATCGCCTCCCGATCGTCACCGAACCCCTCCAGCCGCTTGCGGATCCAGCGCGGGATCTCCGCACCGCAGGCATCGGAGAAGCGGGCCAGCTGGATGTAGCTGGTGATGGGCATGATGCCGGGCACGATGGGGATCTCCACCCCCAGCTTCTGGCAATCCTCCACGAAGCGGAAGTAGGCATCGGGGTTGTAGAAGTACTGGGTGATGGCCGAATCGGCCCCAGCCTCCACCTTGCGCCGGAAATTGAGCAGATCGCTCTGCGCATCGGGCGCCTGGGGATGGAATTCGGGGTAGGCCGCCACCTCGATGTGGAAGTGGTCTCCGGTCTCTTGGCGGATGAAGGCTACCAGTTCGTTGGCGTAGCGGAATTCACCCGCCTCCCGCATTCCCGAAGGCATGTCGCCGCGCAGGGCGACGATGCGCCGGATGCCGTTGTCCCGGTAGTTCTGCAGGAGCTCCCGGATCTTCTCCCGGGTGGATCCGATGCAGGAGAGGTGGGGCGCCGCCTCGAAACCGGCCTGCTGGATCTCCATCACGGTATCGATGGTCCCCTGCTGGGTGCTGCCGCCGGCCCCGAAGGTGACCGAAAAATAGCGCGGTTTCAGCTCACCCAGGCGGTCGCGGACCAGGCGCAGCTTGGCTGCGCCCTCCGCGGTCTTGGGTGGAAAGAACTCGAAGCTGAAACCCTGTTCGTATCGGGTTTGTGATTCCATGACGTCAGTAGCGGTAGTGCTCGGGCTTGTAGGGTCCTTCGACGGGGATCCCGAGATACTCTGCCTGCTCCGGGGTCAGGGTGGTCAGGTGGGCGCCGATCTTCCGCAGGTGCAGCCGCGCCACCTTTTCGTCCAGATGCTTGGGCAGGACGTAGACCTTGTTCTCGTAGCGGTCGCTGTTCTGCCACAGCTCGATCTGGGCGATCACCTGGTTGGTGAAGGAGGCGGACATGACGAAGCTGGGATGTCCGGTGGCGCAGCCCAGGTTCACCAGGCGTCCCTCGGCCAGCAGGATGATGCGCTTGCCGTCGGGGAAGATGATGTGGTCCACCTGCGGCTTGATGTTTTCCCACTGGTAGTTGCGCAGGCTGGCCACGTCGATCTCGTTGTCGAAATGGCCGATGTTGCAGACGATGGCCTCGTTCTTCATCGCCGCCATGTGATCGTGGGTGATGACGTTCAGGTTGCCGGTAGCGGTGACGAAGATGTCCGCCTGGCCGGCGGCCTCCTCCATGGTCACCACGCGGTATCCCTCCATGGCGGCCTGCAGGGCGCAGATGGGATCGATCTCGGTGACCCAGACGGTGGCCCCCATGCCCCGGAACGCCTGCGCGCATCCCTTGCCCACGTCACCATAGCCCAGCACCACGCAGATCTTGCCGGCGACCATCACGTCGGTGGCTCGCTTGATGCCGTCGATCAGGGATTCCCGGCAGCCGTAGAGGTTGTCGAACTTGGACTTGGTGACCGAGTCGTTGACGTTGATGGCGGGCACCTTGAGGGTACCCTCCTTCATCATCTCATAGAGGCGGTGCACCCCCGTGGTGGTCTCTTCCGAGAGCCCGCGGACCTCCTTGAGCAGCTCCGGGTACTTTTCATGCATCACCTTGGTGAGGTCGCCGCCGTCGTCCAGGATCATGTTGGGGCGCCAGTCGTCGGGGCCGAAGATGGTCTGTTCGATGCACCACCAGAACTCCTCTTCGGTCTCCCCTTTCCAGGCGAATACCGGGATCCCGGCCGCGGCGATGGCTGCGGCCGCCTGATCCTGGGTGGAGAAGATGTTACAGGAGGACCAGCGTACCTCGGCGCCCAGTTCCACCAGGGTCTCGATGAGGACCGCGGTCTGGATGGTCATGTGCAGGCAGCCGGCGATGCGGGCCCCCTCGAGCGGCCGCTGCCCCTTGTACTCTTCCCGCAGGGCCATCAGCCCCGGCATCTCGGTCTCCGCGATCCGGATCTCCTTGCGCCCCCATTCGGCCAGGGAGAGGTCCGCCACCTTGAAATCGTTCACTTGTTCCACTACTGCGTTCATCATTCATGCTCCAAAATGAAGTGAGCGCGGTTGCAAAAGAAAAACGAATCGCTCCGAGCCTGGCAGGAGGTCCTGTTGCAACGCTCCTCGGAGAGATTCTCGTCCCAAACAGGGGAAGAGCCAAAACCCAATTATAGACTCAGATCCCGGCGGCTTCCCGAAGAGCCTCCGCCTTGTCGGTACGCTCCCAGGTGAATTCCGGTTCGGTGCGGCCGAAGTGGCCGTAGGCCGCGGTGCGCTGGTAGATGGGCCGCTTCAGGTCGAGCATCTCCACCAGGCCCTTTGCCCGCAGATCGAAATGGTTGCGGACCAGATCCACCATGCGTTGCTCACCCAGCTTGCCGGTACCGAAGGTCTCTATGCTGATGGAGGTGGGTTCGGCCACTCCAATGGCATAGGAGACCTGGATCTCGCACCGCTCCGCCAGACCGGCGGCAACGATATTCTTGGCTACATAGCGGCCGGCGTAGGCGGCGGAGCGATCCACCTTGGTGGGATCCTTGCCGGAAAAGGCGCCGCCCCCGTGACGGGCCATGCCGCCGTAAGTGTCCACGATGATCTTGCGGCCGGTGAGTCCACAGTCGCCCACCGGGCCCCCGATGACGAAGTTGCCGGTGGGGTTGATGTAGAACCGGGTCTCCTTGCTGATCCACTCGGGGGGCAGGATGGGCAGGATGATCTCATCCATCACCGCCTCGCGCAGCGCCTTCTGATCGATCTCGGGGCTGTGCTGGGTGGAGAGTACCACGGCGTCGATGCCCACCGGCTTGCCGTTTTCGTAACGGAAGGTGATCTGGCTCTTGGCGTCGGGACGCAGCCAGGGGAGCGCGCCGCTCTTGCGCCGTTCGGCCTGGCGCATCACCAGCCGGTGGGAGTAGGTGATGGGGGCGGGCATCAGCACGTCGGTCTCGTTGCTGGCGTAGCCGAACATCAACCCCTGGTCACCCGCTCCCTGCTCGTGATCGTCCCGCTCGTCCACCCCCATGGCGATGTCCGGGGACTGCTTGCCCACGGCGTTCAACACCGCGCAGGTCTCCCAGTCGAAGCCCATCTCCGAGCTGTTGTAGCCGATCTCCTTGACGGTCTTGCGCACCACCTCCTCGAAATCGACCGTTGCACCGCTGGTGATCTCTCCGGCCAGCAGCACCATGCCGGTCTTGACCAGGGTCTCGCAGGCCACGCGGGCCCCTTTGTCCTGTGCGAGAAAGGCGTCGAGAACGGCATCGGAGATCTGATCCGCCATCTTGTCCGGATGACCTTCGCTGACCGACTCCGAGGTAAAGAGATAGCTGTTGTTCATATTGTGTCCTTAAGATTTGATATCGGAAACGCTCTTGTCCGCCCGTTACAGCAGGGTTGTTCAGGCTTATCATGATTCGATTGTAAAGGGAGCCGATTTTAAACCAGTTTTTTCTTATATGGAATCGCCCGCGGGAATCGTGTCGTTGTGACATGCGGGTAATGCTCCTTCAACCAAATCGGCTTTACGCTCCAAATTGATTCATTACGTTTGATCCCTTTTGTAACTGGTTGTTTGTCCGTTGAGTGCTCCTTCCTCAATTCAGTAACTATTGCCTAATCCCAGTCGATGAGCGAGAATCAACGGCTTGTATATCGGAATTGTGCCATGTTTCAACATCGTTCGGTATTGCCACATTTTGAGGTTTCGCTCACAGGCCGATGTCGGCGTCATTTCGAGAAGTGCTGTATCAGGCAGCTACCAGGGGCATTGGGGCGCTGTTATCGCGAGCCCCTTGGAGCACTTTCCGAAAAACGGTTTCATCAACTTTCATCAATATTTTCATAGTTTAGGAGAAGCACATGCCGACCCGTAGAGAACTAGCCAACGCCATCCGCGTTTTGAGTATGGATGCCATCCAGAAGGCGAAATCCGGTCACCCTGGCGCCCCGATGGGGATGGCTGATATCGCCGAGGTATTGTGGAACGATTTTCTCAAACACAATCCGGCGAATCCTCACTGGCCGGATCGCGATCGCTTCGTTCTCTCCAATGGCCACGGCTCCATGCTCATCTACTCCCTGCTCCATCTGACCGGCTACGATCTGTCGATGGAGGATCTGAAGAACTTCCGTCAGTTGCACTCCAAGACCCCAGGGCATCCCGAGTACGGTTATACCCCAGGGGTGGAGACCACCACCGGCCCCCTGGGACAGGGCATCACCAATGCCGTAGGCATGGCGATCGCCGAAAAGGCGCTGGCGGGTCAGTTCAACCGTGAGGGTCACCACATCGTCGATCACTATACCTACGTGTTTCTGGGTGACGGCTGCATGATGGAGGGGATCTCCCATGAGGCCTGTTCGCTGGCCGGTACCCTGGGACTGGGCAAGCTGATCGCATTCTGGGACGACAACGGCATCTCCATCGATGGTCACGTGGAGGGGTGGTTCACCGACGATACCGCCAAGCGTTTCGAGGCCTACGGCTGGCATGTGGTGCGGGATGTGGATGGCCACGATGCGGAGGCCATCGCCGGGGCCATCCGCGAGGCCAGGTCGGTCAACGACCGACCCACACTGATCTGCTGCAAGACGGTGATTGGTTACGGAGCACCCAACCTGTGCGGCTCCCACGACTGTCACGGCGCGCCGTTGGGCGAAGAGGAGATCGCCGCCACCCGGGAGAATCTGGGTTGGAATCATCCGCCGTTCGTCATCCCGGACGAGATCCGGCAGGGGTGGGATGCAAAGGAGAAGGGGGCAGAGCGGGAGTCCGCCTGGAACGAGAAATTCGCTGCATACAAGGAGGCCCATCCCGAGCTGGCGGCCGAGTTCGAACGCCGCGTGATCAAGGGGGAGCTGCCGGCCAACTGGGGTGAGCACATGGAGGCGTTCATCCGCGAGGTGAATGCCAAGGGTGAGAGCCTGGCTACCCGCAAGGCATCACAGAACTCCATCCAGGCCTGCGCTGACGTGCTGCCGGAGATTCTCGGTGGCTCTGCGGATCTGGCGCCCTCCAACCTGACCACCTGGAACGGTTACAAGGCGCTGAGCAGTACCGTCTCCGATGGCAACTATCTCCATTACGGGGTGCGTGAGTTTGGCATGGCTGCGATCATGAACGGTATCTCCCTGCATGGGGGGTTCATTCCCTTTGGCGGCACCTTCCTGATGTTCTCGGAGTATGCCCGAAATGCCTTGCGCATGGCGGCGCTGATGAAGATTCGCAGCATCTTCGTCTTCACTCACGATTCCATCGGTCTGGGAGAGGACGGTCCTACTCACCAACCCATCGAGCAGATCGCCACCTTGCGGGTGGTTCCCAATATGGTGACCTGGCGGCCCTGTGACACAGTGGAGACCGCAGTCGCCTGGAAGCAGGCGGTGGAGCGGAAGGATGGGCCCACCTGCCTGATATTCAGCCGTCAAGGGTTGCCGCACCAGAACCGCAGCGAGGAGCAGATAGCCAATATCGCGCGCGGTGGCTATGTGCTGCGGGATTGTGACGGCGAACCGGAAGCAATCATCATTGCCACCGGTTCGGAGGTCGCTCTGGCCATGGCGGCGGCGGAGGAGCTGGCAGACCGGAAGGTACGGGTGGTTTCCATGCCTTGTGCGGAGGTATTCGATACCCAGGACGCCGCCTACCGTGAGTCGGTACTTCCTGCAGCGGTGACCGCCCGGGTCGCCGTGGAAGCGGGGGTCACCGATTACTGGCACAAGTATGTCGGTCTCGGTGGCAAGGTCATCGGTATCAACCGGTTCGGGGAGTCCGCTCCTGCCGATCAGCTGTTCAGAGAGTTCGGATTCACTGCCGAGAACGTGGCAGCCGCAGTCAGGGAATTGCTCTGAACCATTTTCGGGGCTCGTGCCGGGGAGGGTGGGCAGGCCAGCCCCGGAACAATCTTCAATCAACTCAAGGGAGTTCATAACTATGACGATCAAGATTGGCATCAATGGCTTTGGCCGGATTGGCCGGATGGTTTTCCGTGCCGTTGCGAAGGATTTCAAGGATATCGAGGTGGTCGCCATCAACGACCTGCTGGAACCCGACTATCTGGCCTACATGTTGAGCTACGACTCGGTACACGGCCGTTTTCCCGGAGAGGTGAGCGCCGAGGGCAACAATCTGGTGGTCGATGGACGCAAGATCCGTCTCACTGCGGAGCGTGATCCGGCCAATCTGAAGTGGGACGAGGTGGGCGTGGATCTGGTGGTGGAGTCCACCGGTTTCTTCCTCACTGCCGAAACCTGTCAGAAGCACATCGATGCGGGTGCACCGAAGGTGGTGCAGAGCGCCCCTTCCAAGGATGGCACACCCATGTTCGTCTATGGCGTAAACCATGACACCTACGATGGCCAGGCCATCATCTCCGCTGCTTCCTGTACCACCAACTGTCTGGCTCCGATCGCCAAGGTGCTGCATGACAAGTGGGGTATCAAGCGCGGCCTGATGTCCACGGTGCACGCTGCGACCGCTACCCAGAAGACGGTGGATGGTCCTTCTGCGAAGGACTGGCGCGGTGGCCGAGGCATCCTGGAAAACATCATTCCCTCCTCCACCGGTGCTGCCAAGGCGGTGGGCGTGGTGTTGCCGGAGCTCAACGGCAAGCTGACCGGCATGGCGTTCCGCGTGCCCACTTCCGATGTCTCCGTGGTGGATCTCACCGTCGAGCTGAACAACGGTGCCAGTTACGACGAGATCTGTGCCGCGATGAAGGCCGCTTCCGAGTCCGGGCCCCTGGCCGGTGTGCTGGGTTATACCGAGGACAAGGTGGTTTCCACCGATTTCCGTGGGGTCAACAAGCCCTCCATCTTCGATGCCGGTGCCGGAATCCAGCTTGATGACACCTTCGTCAAGGTGGTTTCCTGGTACGACAACGAGTATGGCTATACCTGCAACATGATGCGTTTGGTGCAGCATGTGGCTGGCTGAGTAAGAAAAGAGGGCTGCCACCGGCCTCGATGAGCCGGTGGAGCCGTCCCTCTTCGAGAAAACCGCCGGGCGGTGGAACGGCCGCCCGGCAGGTTTTTCTTTTTCGTTCCATGGAGAACGATTCGCCAAGCGGAGAGCGTTTTGCCGATCGTTTTTCAGCATTTCATTTCTATTCTTGCCAAGGAGTAACCCATGTCCATAATCAAGATGACCGATCTGGATCTCGCCGGTAAGCGGGTGCTGATTCGCCAGGATCTGAATGTCCCGATCAAGGATGGCAAGGTCGCCGATGACACCCGGATCCGCGCCTCGCTGCCTACCATCGAGCATTGTGTCAAGGCGGGTGCCAGGGTGATGTTGATGTCCCATCTCGGGCGTCCCACCGAAGGGGAATACAACGAGGAGTTCTCTCTTGCTCCGGTCGTCGAACATCTGGCTGGCCTGCTGGGCCAGCCGGTGCGTCTGATCAAGGATTACCTGGAGGTGGCCCCCGAAGTTGGGGAAGGTGAAGTGGCGGTGCTGGAGAACGTCCGCTTCAACAAAGGTGAGAAAAAGAACGATGAGGAGCTGGCAAAGAAATATGCCAGCCTGTGTGATGTCTTCGTGATGGATGCCTTTGGTACCGCCCATCGTGCCCAGGCATCCACCCATGGCGTCGCAAAATATGCGCCGGTGGCCTGTGCGGGGCCGTTGCTGGCCGGGGAGCTGGAGGCGTTGGGCAAGGCCCTGGACAATCCGGCCCGCCCCATGGTGGCAATCGTCGGTGGCTCCAAGGTCTCCACCAAGTTGACTGTATTGGAGTCCCTCTCGAAGATCGTCGATCAGCTGATCGTGGGTGGAGGTATCGCCAACACCTTCATCGCTGCGGCGGGCTATAATGTGGGCAAGTCTCTCTACGAGCCGGATCTGGTGGATACGGCACGACAGCTGAGTGAGTCGGCCAAGGCGCGTGGCGCCGACATTCCCATTCCCAGTGATGTGGTTTGCGCCAAGGAGTTTTCGGAGAACGCCGAAGCCACCCTGAAAAAGGTGGACGAGGTGGCCGATGACGACATGATCTTCGACATTGGTCCGGAAACGGCAGCGCATCTGGCCGAGATGCTCAAACGGGCCGGTACCATCGTCTGGAACGGTCCGGTCGGTGTATTCGAGTTCGACCAGTTTGGCGAAGGCACCAAGGCCATCTCCCTGGCCATTGCGGAATCCGATGCGTTCTCCATCGCCGGTGGTGGCGACACCCTGGCGGCAGTGGCCAAATACGGTATCGCTGATAAGATATCCTATATTTCCACCGGCGGCGGTGCCTTCCTGGAATTCCTCGAAGGCAAGAAGCTGCCTGCCGTCGCCATTCTGGAACAGCGTGCAGCGGAGTGATTTCTCATACCGGCGCCGGAAAGGCGCCGGTTCACAGGTCAACATTCAATATGGTCAGACGAACGAAAATTGTTGCAACGCTGGGACCGGCGACTGACGATCCCAAGGTGCTCGATAAGCTCATCGATGCCGGGGTCGACGTGGTACGTATCAACTTCTCCCATGGCAAGCCCGAGCAGCACAAGGAACGGGCGGAGCGAGTTCGCAACCGCGCTCGGGCGCATGGTCGGCAGGTGGGGATCCTGGCGGATCTGCAGGGCCCCAAGATCCGTATCGAGCGATTCAAGAAGGGCAAGGTGGAGCTGGAGGAGGGAAAGCAGTTCGTTCTGGATGCCAACTGCGATCCTCATGAAGGAACCAAGCAGTGTGTCGGGATCTCCTACAAGCAACTTCCGGAGGAGGTGTCTCGTGGTGATACCTTGCTGCTGGACGATGGCCGGATAGTGCTCTGGGTCGAGGAGGTGGAGGGGCATCGAATCATATGCAAGGTGGTGGTGGGGGGTACTCTCTCGGATCGAAAGGGGATCAATCTCAAGGGAGGCGGGCTCTCCGCCCCTGCTCTGACCGACAAGGACAGAAAGGACATCAAGCTGGCCGCCGAGCTGCGGGCCGACTATCTGGCGGTGTCGTTTCCCCGTTCCGCATCGGATATCAATGAAGCCCGGGAATTATTGCGTGCCGCTGGCGGCCATGGAGAGCTGATTGCCAAGATAGAGCGCGCAGAGGCGCTGGATTGCATCGAGGAGATCATCGAGGCATCTGATGCCATCATGGTGGCACGGGGTGATCTGGGTGTGGAGATCGGGGATGCGGCATTGCCTCCCGTGCAGAAAAAACTCATCTACATGGCGCGGGAGATGAACAGGGTGGTCATTACCGCGACCCAGATGATGGAGTCGATGATCGAGAACCACATTCCGACCCGCGCCGAGGTGTTCGATGTGGCCAATGCAGTGCTGGATGGCACGGATGCGGTGATGCTCTCGGCGGAGACCGCCGCAGGCGCCCATCCGGAGAAAGCGGTGGCCGCCATGGATCGGATCTGCCAGGTTGCGGAGAAGCAGCCCACGGTGACTCGCTCCGAGCACCGGATCGACAGGCAGTTTCAGCGCATCGACGAAGCCATCGCCATGGCGACCATGTATACCGCCAACCATCTTCCGGTGGCGGCCATCGCGGCCCTGACCGAATCCGGCTCTACGCCGTTGTGGATGTCGCGTATCAGCTCGGGTATCCCCATCTACGCCCTGACACCCCACGTGGAAACACGCAGACGGGTTACGTTGTACCGTGGGGTCTATCCGGTCAGTTTTCAGCCCACCAGCAGCGAGGCGCCGCAGGTCAACAAGGAGGCGGTGGACGAGCTGCTACGCCGTGGCGTGGTGCGCGAGGGGGACCTGGTGATCGTTACCAAGGGCGATTTGATGGGGGTTCATGGCGGTACCAACGTCATGAAGATCCTGCGAGTGGGTGAGCACGCGATTACCACTGTTTGACCCGGAAGGGTATCGGGAGATACCCGCGGTTTTTGAACCTTTCAATTTCAACTTAGGAGTGAGATATGGCCCTGATATCGTTACGTCAGCTTCTGGATTACGCGGCGGAGAATGATTTTGGTTTGCCTGCCTTCAACGTCAACAACATGGAACAGGTGCACGCCATCATGCAGGCGGCCGATGCCACCGACAGCCCGGTCATCATGCAGGGTTCTGCCGGCGCGCGCGCCTATGCGGGCGAGCCGTTCCTGCGCCATCTAATCGCCGCCGCCATCGAGATGTATCCCCATATTCCCATCGCCATGCATCAGGACCACGGCTCTGAGCCGGGTGTCTGTCTTCGTTCCATCCAGTCGGGTTTCAGCTCGGTGATGATGGATGGCTCTCTGATGCCCGATATGAAAACCCCCTCCACCTATGAATACAACGTGGAGGTGACCCGCAAGGTGGTGGAGATGGCTCATGCCTGCGGCGTTTCCGTGGAGGGTGAACTTGGATGTCTCGGATCACTGGAGACCGGTGAGATGGGCGAAGAGGATGGTCACGGAGCGGAAGGCAAGCTGGACATGGATCAGCTGCTCACCGATCCGGAGCAGGCCGCCGACTTCGTCAAGAAGACGGGAGTGGATGCGTTGGCCATCGCCATCGGTACCAGCCATGGGGCCTACAAGTTCACCAAGAAGCCGACGGGTGATGTGCTGCGTATCGACCGTGTCAAGGAGATCCACGCGCGGATTCCGGATACCCATCTGGTGATGCATGGCTCCTCCTCCGTTCCGCAGGAGTGGCTGCAGATCATCAACAACTACGGTGGCGATATGGGCCAGACCTACGGGGTTCCGGTAGAGGAGATTGTGGAGGGGATCAAGAACGGCGTGCGCAAGGTGAACATCGATACCGATCTGCGTATGGCATCCACGGGCGCCATCCGTCGTCACTTGGCGGAGCATCCCTCCAATTTCGATCCGCGCAAATTCCTCAAGGAGGCCACCAAGGGGATGATGGAGATCTGCAAGGCGCGCTATGAAGCATTTGGTTGCGCAGGGCATGCCTCCAAGATCAAACCGATCTCCCTGGAAGATATGTACAAGCGTTACGAGAGTGGTGAGCTGGACCCCAAGGTGAGCTGAGGGTACAAGCTGATCGTTATCGGAAGGGGGCGGCTTTCCGGCCGCCCTCTGCTTTTTTGGGGGCGACAGGGGATGGTGGTTGATTCACCCCTCTCGAGCCGGATATTGCATCGGTCTCGCCTCCTGCAAAATAAAGTCACGAAAGGTTTGGGCCGCGGGGGAGAGCCGTTTCCCTTGCCGATGGACCACATACCAGTGGCGCAAGATTGGAAAACCCTCCACGGAAAGCGTGACGAGGTGACCGCCCTGCAGTTCCCGCGCAACGGTATGGATGGAGACGATTCCCAGACCCAGTCCGGCTTCCACCGCCTGTTTGATGGCCTCGTTACTGGTCATCTCCATTCCGGTGTTCAGCGTGATGCCGCGACTGCTGAAGAAACGCTCCATGGCACTCCGGGTCCCCGACGCCTGTTCCCGGACCACGAAGGTCTCACCCTGCAACGCCGACAACGGGATCCCGTCCCCGCCTGCCAGCGGGTGATCGGGAGCCGCGATGATGACCAGGGGGTTCTCCATGAAGGGCTCTGCCACGAGATCCATCTGCTCCGGCGGTCGGCCCATGATCACCAGGTCCTTCTCGTTCTGCTCCAGATGTCGTAACAGGCCGCCCCGATTGGTGACCTCCAGTTTGATGGTGATGTCGCTGTAGTTGCGGTTGAACTCGGCTAGCAGCCGGGTCGCGAAGTAGTTGGCGGTCGTGGCGACCGAGATGTCGAGCTGCCCCGTCCGCCCACCCCTCAGGCGTTCCACCACCTGCTCCATCTCGTCCAACTGCTGAAAGATATTGCGTGCATAGCGGAACAGCTCCTCTCCCGCTGGTGTCAGGTGAATCTTCTTGCCCAGCTGTTCGAACAGCGGAAGTCCTATGTTGTTCTCCAACTGTTTGATCTGCATGGAAACCGCAGGTTGGGTGAGATAGAGCTCCTCGGCGGCCCTGGTAAAGCTCAGGTGCCTGGCCACCGTGGTGAAGACCTGGAGTTGGCGCAGGGTCAAATGCACGGTTCTGCTCTTTTGTCAACGCTGTTCAATCGACCTTAGGGGTCGGTTTCAAGAATAGGCATAAGGTTATTCTTATGATAATAATCAAAATATTTTAGTGTTGTTTATGTCTTCGGACAATTATATTTCCCCACTTGACAGGGGGCTGCCTGCCCATCCTTACAGACTTCTTCACCATTTCGAGGAGAACCACTATGGACCAATCCAACCGTTACGCCGACCTCAGCCTGAAAGAGGAGGAGCTGATTGCCGGTGGCAATCACGTCCTGTGCGTTTATATGATGAAGCCCAAAGAGGGTTATGGTTATCTGGAAACCGCTGCGCACTTTGCCGCTGAGTCTTCCACCGGCACCAACGTGGAGGTCTGCACCACCGATGATTTCACCCGCGGAGTGGATGCCATCGTTTATGAGATCGACGAGGCCAAGGAGCTGATGAAGATCGCCTATCCGGTGGATCTGTTCGATCGCAACATCATCGATGGCCGTGCCATGATGGTCTCCTTTCTCACCCTTACCATCGGTAACAACCAGGGCATGGGGGACGTGGAGTACGCCAAGATGCTCGACTTCTACGTACCGCCCAAGTACATGCGCCTGTTCGATGGTCCTGCCATGAACATCGTCGACATGTGGCGGGTGCTGGGTCGGCCCATCGAGAACGGTGGCATGGTGGTGGGTACCATCATCAAACCCAAGCTGGGTCTGCGTCCGCAACCGTTCGCCGATGCCTGCTACCAGTTCTGGCTGGGCGGTGATTTCATCAAGAACGACGAGCCCCAGGGCAACCAGGTATTCGCCCCGATGCGCGAGATCATCCCGTTGATTGCAGATGCCATGCGCCGTGCCCAGGATGAGACTGGCGAGGCCAAGATCTTTTCGGCCAACATCACCGCCGATGACCCGCAAGAGATGATCGCCCGCGGAGAGTTCATCCTGGAGACCTTTGCCGAGAACGCCGATCATGTGGCTTTCCTGGTGGATGGTTATGTCGGTGGTCCCACGGCTGTCACCACCTGTCGTCGCCGTTTCCCCAACCAGTTCCTCCACTATCATCGTGCCGGTCACGGTGCCGTGACCTCTCCGCAGTCCAAGCGGGGCTACAATGCGTTGGTCCACATGAAGATGGCCCGTCTGCAAGGCGCCTCCGGTATCCACTGTGGTACCATGGGTTACGGCAAGATGGAGGGCGAGGCCTCCGAGAGATATCTCGCCTATATGCTGGAGCGCGATGAGGCGGAAGGTCTGTTCTTCAAGCAGAAGTGGTATGGGATGAAGGCCACCACTCCGATCATCTCCGGCGGTATGAACGCGCTGCGTCTGCCCGGATTCTTCGATAACCTGGGCCACTGCAACGTCATCCAGACCTCGGGCGGAGGCGCCTTCGGTCACAAGGATGGCGGTACCGCCGGTGCCATCTCCCTGCGGCAGGCGCGGGACGCCTGGATGTCCGGTGTCGATCTGGTGGAGTATGCCAAGGAGCACAAAGAGCTCGCACGCGCCTTCGAGTCGTTCCCGTGGGATGCGGACAGGCTCTATCCGGGCTGGCGTGAGAAACTGGGCGTGCACAAGTAGGTCTGTCGCCTGTTACCGTCTGGTTGCAAAAGCCCCTGCCCCGAAGCGGGGGTTTTTGTTTCCGAAACCAGGATGCTTGACAGCAGAGCCTGTGCAAGCAAGCGATGTGGATTATCGAGATGAGCGAGTACGAACAATACAAGATCGGCCAGGAGCCCTTCTATCAGCCACAAGCGGACGAGATCGAGCTCTATGAAGCGGCCTACCGGAAACGTCTTCCGGTAATGATCAAGGGTCCCACCGGCTGCGGCAAATCCCGTTTCGTGGAATACATGGCCTGGAGGCTGGGCAAGCCCCTGATAACGGTTGCCTGCAATGAGGACATGACCGCCTCCGATCTGGTGGGCCGCTTCCTCCTCGACAAGGAGGGGACGCGCTGGCAGGATGGACCGCTGACCATGGCGGCACGGATGGGAGGGATCTGTTATCTGGACGAGATCGTCGAGGCACGCCAGGACACCACGGTGGTGATTCACCCCCTGACCGACTACCGGCGTACCCTGCCGCTGGACAAGAAGGGGGAGCTGATCGAGGCGCACCCCGACTTTCAGCTGGTGATCTCGTACAATCCCGGCTACCAGAGCCTGATGAAGGATCTGAAGCAATCCACCAAACAGCGCTTTACCGCGCTGGAGTTCGACTACGCGGATGCAGAGACGGAGGCCATCATCATCGAGCGGGAGAGCGGCCTCGATCGGGAACAGTGCAGACAGTTGGTGAAGATAGCCCACACCGCCCGCAACCTGAAGGGACACGGTCTGGACGAGGGCATTTCCACCCGGTTGCTGGTCTATGCGGCGCAGCTCATCGAGCAGGGCATCGAGCCGAGGCGGGCCTGCCGAGTAGCGCTGACCCAGCCGATTACGGATGACGAAGACATCCGTGACACCCTCAACAACAGTATCGAGATGTATTTCTGAGCGTTCCCCCCGAAAACTCACCTGCCAGGGCCCTTCCGGGAGGGCTCTGGCGTGGTGACTCGTGTAGCGCCGCTGAGCCAGCGGCCGGGCGATTGTGGTACAATGTCCGGATCTGAATCCTGACAAAATGACCTGATGGAAGCATTCGCCAAAGAACTCCTCCCGATCAACATCGAGGATGAGATGAAGCACTCCTACATGGAGTACGCCATGAGCGTCATCGTAGGACGTGCCCTCCCCGATGTCCGTGATGGTCTGAAACCGGTTCACCGCCGCGTACTCTATGCCATGAGTGAACTGGGCAACGACTGGAACAAGCCTTACAAGAAATCCGCCCGTATCGTCGGTGATGTCATCGGTAAGTATCACCCCCACGGGGACACCGCCGTGTACGACACCATCGTGCGCATGGCCCAGCCCTTCTCGCTGCGTTACATGCTGATCGATGGTCAGGGCAATTTCGGTTCGGTGGACGGAGATTCCCCGGCGGCGATGCGTTATACCGAGATCCGTATGTCCCGCATCGCCCATGAGATGCTGGCCGACATCGACAAGGAGACGGTCGATTTCGTTCCCAACTACGATGAGTCGGAGCTGGAGCCGGCCATCCTGCCGACGCGGATCCCCAATCTGCTGATCAACGGCTCCGCCGGCATCGCGGTGGGCATGGCCACCAATATTCCGCCCCACAATCTGACCGAGGTGATCGATGCCTGTCTCGCCCTGATAGCGGAGCCGGAGATCGACATCTCCCGGCTGATGGAGTACATAGCGGGGCCCGATTTCCCCACCGCCGGCATCATCAACGGTGCCCGTGGTATTCGTGAGGCATATCATACCGGAAGGGGGCGGATCTATGTGCGCGCCCGCACCCATTTCGAGGAGATGGATGGTGGCCGGCAGCGGATCGTGGTCACCGAACTTCCCTACCAGGTCAACAAGGCGCGCCTGTTGGAGAAGATCGCCGAACTGGTCAAGGAGAAAAAGCTGGAGGGGATCTCCGAGCTGCGTGACGAATCCGACAAGGAAGGGATGCGCATGGTGATCGAGCTCAAACGGGGCGAAGTGCCCGAGGTGGTGCTCAACAACCTGTTCAAGCATACCGCCATGCAGAGCGTGTTCGGCATCAACATGGTGGCACTGGCCGATGGCCAGCCGCGGTTGCTCAATCTCAAGCAGATGCTGGAAGCGTTCGTCCGCCACCGGCGCGAGGTGGTCACGCGGCGCACCATCTTCGAACTGCGCAAGGCGCGTGAACGTGCCCACATCCTCGAGGGGCTGGCGGTGGCGTTGGCCAACATCGATCCCGTCATTGCCCTGATCAAGGCCGCGGCCACTCCCGCGGAGGCAAAGGAGAAGCTGCTCGCCAGGGGGTGGGAGCCGGGACTGGTCACCGAGATGTTGTCTCGCAGCGGGACCGATGCCTCCCGACCGGAGCAGCTGGGCAGGGAGTACGGGATGGTGGATGGACTCTACCATCTGTCGCCGGTCCAGGCGCAGGCGATCCTCGACATGCGTCTCCACCGGCTGACCGGCCTGGAGCAGGACAAGATCCTCAAAGAGTACCGCGAGATCCTGGATCGGATTCAGGAGCTGCTGGCGATTCTTGCCAGCAGCGAGCGGTTGATGGAGGTGATCCGCGACGAACTGCTGGTCATCCGGGAGCAGTATGGGGACGAGCGCCGCACCGAGATACAGCTGGATCGAACCGACCTCACCTTGGAGGACCTCATCACAGAGGAGGAGGTAGTGGTGACCCTTTCCCATGAGGGGTATGCCAAGGCGCAGCCGCTTTCCGACTACCGGGCGCAGCGCCGTGGCGGCCGGGGAAAATCGGCCACTTCGATGAAGGAAGAGGATTTCATCGACAAGCTGTTCGTTGCCAGCACCCATGACACCATCCTCTGTTTCTCCAGTCGTGGGCGGGTCTACTGGCTGAAGGTGTACGAGCTGCCCCAGGCGGGTCGCAATGCGCGCGGCAAGCCCATCGTCAATCTGCTGCCGCTGGAGAAGGATGAGCGAATCCAGGCCATTCAGCCGGTGCGCGAGTTCCAGGAGGACAAATATGTGTTCTTCGCCACCGCTCAGGGGACGGTGAAGAAGACCCCGCTCGAAGAGTTCTCCCGGCCCCGTTCCACCGGCATCATCGCCATCGACCTGCGTGAGGGGGACAGCCTGGTGGATGTGGATATCACTGACGGAAACCGTGAGGTGATGCTCTTCACCACCGATGGCAAGGCGATTCGTTTCGACGAGTCACAGGTACGGGCCATGGGGCGGAATGCCGCCGGTGTACGGGGAATCCGGCTTCAACCGGGACAACAGGTGATCGCGCTGATCATCGCCGACGAGGGCCACATTCTTACCGCCACGGCCAATGGCTACGGCAAGCGGACGCCGGTCGATGAGTATCCGGTTCATGGTCGCGGCGGCCAGGGGGTGATCGCCATTCAGACCAGTGAACGCAACGGGGATGTTGTGGGTGCAGTGCTGGTGCAGGAGGAGGACGAGATCATGCTGATCACCGATGCTGGCACACTGGTGCGTACCCGGGTGGCCGAGGTCTCTGTGATGGGGCGCAACACGCAGGGGGTGCGGCTCATCAAGCTGGACAAAGGTGAAAGGCTGGTCGGACTGGAGCGTATCGTGGAGCTGGAGGGTGATCGGGATAGTGCAGCGGAAGGTCCCGCCGGGGAGGGGGAGTAACCCGGATGGGCCAGGGTTGGCCTGGAGCCGCCATCCCGGGAGATGCATCCGGCGCAGACGCGCGGGGTACGCCGGGATTTCTCTGGTTGCCACAGCGTGCCAGCGCGGTACCCTGGTGCACACTCCCAAGCGCTGTTCTTGCTGGATATGCGGCCACTTCTACCACGATATCCTGCTTCAGGAGTGCAAGGCCGTACTCGATTGACATTTCATGAACCCAGGAGAAGATCTCATGCCCCGTGTGTACAACTTCAGCGCCGGTCCGGCCATGCTGCCGGAGGAGGTGCTGCAACAGGCCCGTGAGGAGCTGCTCGACTGGCGGGGCAGCGGTATGTCGGTAATGGAGATGAGCCATCGCGGCAAGGAGTTCATGTCCATTGCTGCCCAGGCGGAGGCGTCTCTGCGGGAGATCATGGCCATTCCGGACCACTACAAGGTCCTGTTTCTGCAGGGGGGTGCCAGCAGTCAGTTTGCCATGGTGCCGCTCAACCTGCTGGGCGGGAAGGGGCGTGCCGATTATGTCGATACCGGTTCCTGGTCGAAGAAGGCGATCTCCGAGGCGCGCCGTTACTGTGAGGTGAACATCGCCTGTGCCACGGAATATCGCGCCCCCTCCCAGGATGAGCTGCAGCTCGATCCCGATGCGGCCTATCTCCACTATACACCCAATGAGACCATCGCCGGGGTGGAGTTTCCCTACATCCCCGATGCCGGAGAGGTGCCCCTGGTGGCGGACATGTCCTCTACCATCCTGTCCCGCCCGCTGGACGTGAGCCGTTTCGGGGTCATCTATGCCGGGGCGCAGAAGAACATCGGTCCGGCGGGTTTGACCGTGGTCATCGTGCGCGAGGATCTGCTCGGCGAACCGCGCTCTGGCACCCCCACCATGTTCAGCTATCGAATCCATGCGGAGAACGGCTCCATGTACAACACACCGCCCACCTACGCCTGGTATCTGGCGGGGCTGGTGTTCGACTGGATCAAGCGCAAGGGCGGGCTGGAGGCGATGGCCGGGATCAACCGGCGCAAGGCCGAAAAACTGTATGCCGCCATCGATGGTTCCGATTTCTACCACAATCCCGTGGATCGCGGCAGCCGTTCCTGGATGAACGTTCCCTTCACCCTGGCCGATCCCTCTCTGGATGACACCTTCCTCGCCGAGGCGAAGAAACATGGGTTGGTCACCCTCAAGGGACATCGCTCCGTGGGGGGGATGCGGGCCAGCATCTACAATGCCATGCCGGAGGAGGGGGTGGACGCCCTCGTGGCCTTCATGGCGGCGTTCGAGAAGCGGTACGGCTGAGCGGCGCCGGCGGGAGATGATAGCCGATACACCCAAGCCGCCTTACTATGCCGTCATCTTTACTTCGCTGCGCAACGAGAAGGATGCTGGCGGTTATGCCGAGACCGCTGCGCGTATGCTGGAACGTGCCCGGCGGTATACCCTGGCTTCCTCGGTTTCGAGTCTGCCCGGGATGGGCTCGGGATCTCCGTCTCCTACTGGCGTTCCCTGGAGGATATTGCTGCGTGGAAAAGAGATGCGGAGCACCGGCGAGCCCAGCGGCAGGCGAGCCGTTGGTACGACGCCTACCGGATCCGAATCTGTCGGGTCGAGCGGGAGTATGGCGACTGAATCGTTCTGGGACATATACCAAAACACATGTACAAGATACTGACGTTGAATAACATTTCCGTGGCCGGCCTGGAACGGCTGCCGCGTGAACGGTACGAGGTTGCCTCCGAGATTCAGCACCCGGATGCTATCCTGTTGCGCTCCTTCGACATGCACGAGATGGAGATTCCACTCACGCTGAAGGCGGTGGGGCGCGCCGGAGCCGGGGTGAACAACATCCCGGTAGAGGAGTTGAGCCTGCTGGGCATCCCTGTGTTCAACACACCGGGGGCCAACGCCAATGCGGTGAAAGAGCTGGTCATCGCTGGTATGTTGCTGGGTTGCCGGAACATCTGTCAGGCATGGGACTACGTGCGTGGTCTGAGGGCCGAAGGTGCGGAGCTTGCGCGTCAGGTGGAGGATGGCAAGAAGCGTTTCGTGGGTTTCGAGCTGCCGGGAAAGAGCCTGGGGGTGATCGGCCTGGGTGCCATTGGCAGGGAGGTGGCCAACGCGGCGCTCGAGCTGGGGATGAAGGTGATCGGATTCGATCCGGGTATCACCGTACAGGGGGCCTGGCGTCTTTCCTCCGATGTGGAGCAGGCGGAGAATATCGAGGCGTTGTTGGCCCGTTCCGATTTCGTCACCTTCCACGTACCGCTCAGTGAGGAGACCCGTCACCTGATCAATGCCGAGCGGCTGAAGCATATGAAAGACGGGGTGGTCATTCTGAATTTTGCCCGTGAGGGGATCGTGGAAGAGCAGGCCGTGCTGGATGCCATTGAGAGCGGCAGGGTATATGCTTACGTATGCGACTTCCCGACTCCTTTGAACAAGGAACACCCGCGGGTGGTGGCACTGCCCCATCTCGGTGCTTCCACCCGGGAGGCGGAGGAGAACTGCGCCATCATGGTGGCGGAGGAGGTGAGGGACTATCTGGAAAATGGTAATGTCCGCCATTCGGTGAATTTTCCCGACATGCGCATGGCCCGGACGGAAGGAAGTTACCGGCTGACGGTGGCCAATTCCAACGTTCCCAACATGCTGGGACAGATCTCCACCGAGCTGGCCGAGGCGGGGCTGAACATCCTCGATATGTTGAACAAGTCTCTCAACGAGCTGGCCTATACCTTGGTGGATGTGGACAAGCCGGTTCCGGACGAGGTGATCCGCCGGATTGGAGCCATCGAGGGGGTACTGGCGGTCCGGGCACTCGACTGATCCGGGGAAACGGCGATGACACCGGCTGGAAATCGATATGGATGAACAGCAGTTGGAGGCGATTCGTAACCGCATCGACGAACTGGATCGGGAGATCCAGCGTCTGATCAGTGAGCGGGCCGCTTGCGCCCGTCAGGTTGGACTCATCAAGCAGGCCCAGGGGGATTCTCCGCGTTACTATCGGCCGGAGCGGGAGGCGCGTATCCTTCGTGATGTCCTGGCCCGCAACGAAGGCCCCCTCAGCGGGGAGGAGATGGCTCGCCTGTTCCGGGAGATCATGTCGGCCTGCCTGGCACTGGAACACCCCATGCAGATCGCCTTTCTGGGGCCGGAAGGGACTTTCACCCAGGCTGCGGTCCACAAACACTTCGGCCATTCGGTCACCACCTTGCCGCTGGGGGCCATCGATGAGGTGTTTCGTGAAGTGGAGGCGGGTAGCGCCCACTATGGCGTTGTGCCGGTGGAGAATTCGACGGAGGGTGTGGTCAACCACACCCTCGACATGCTGCTGGACTCCCCGCTCAAGATCTGCGGGGAGGTGGAGCTGCGTATCCACGATCACCTGATGGGCAAGGTCGAGTCGCTGGAAGAGGTGACCCGGATCTATTCCCACAGCCAGTCGCTGGCCCAGTGCAGGGAGTGGCTGGACAGCAATCTGCCCGGTGTCCCGCGAGAGAGCGTGAACAGCAATGCCGAGGCGGCCCGGCGCGCCAGCGAGGAGGCGGGCGCCGCCGCGGTGGCCGGTGAAGTGGCCGCCGAACTCTACGGCCTGAAGATCCTGGCGCGTAATATCGAGGATCATCCCGACAACACCACCCGGTTTCTCATCATTGGCATGGATGACGTTCCCCCGAGCGGGGAGGACAAGACCTCCCTGCTGGTCTCCACCCGCAACAAGCCGGGCGCCCTGTTTCAGCTGCTCAATCCGCTGGCGCGTAACGGGATCTCCATGACCCGGATCGAGTCCCGGCCCTCGAGACAGGGAATGTGGGAGTACGTCTTCTTCTTCGATATCGAGGGTCACCGGGAGGACGAGAAGGTGGCCGCGGCGCTCGATGAACTGGAGGAGGAAGCCTCACTGTTCAAGGTGCTGGGCTCCTATCCCAAGGCGGTGATCTAGATGACCGATCTCCTCTCCCGCGTCAATCCGGGGGTGCGCGGCCTGCAACCCTACCAGCCGGGCAAGCCCATCGACGAACTGGAGCGTGAGTACGGGGTGAAGGATGCCCTCAAGCTCGCCTCCAACGAGAACCCGTTGGGTCCCAGCCCGCTGGCGCTGGAGGCCGCGCGCCATGCGTTGGGGGAGGTGTGGCTCTATCCCGACGGCAACGGTTTCCGCCTGAAGCGGAAGATCGCCGCGCGGCACGGGGTCCCCATGGAGTGGATCACCCTCGGCAGCGGCTCCAGCGAACCGCTGGATTTCGTCGCCCGGCTGTTCGTCTCTCCGCAAAGCGAGGTGCTGTTCTCCGCCCACTCCTTCGCCCTCTACCCCATTCTGACCCGGATGGCCGGTGCCCGCGGGATCGCCGTTCCAGCCAGGTCATGGGGGTGTGATCTGGAGGCGATGCTTGTGGCGGTGACCGAGAGGACCGCCGTAATCTTCATCGCCAATCCCAACAATCCCACCGGCACTTGGCTGGAGGGCGCCTCCCTGGAGGCGTTTCTGCGGCAGCTTCCCGAGCGGGTGATGGTGGTGATCGACGAGGCCTATTTCGAATATGCCAACCATCCGGCAACGGGGGCGGAGGGGTATCCGGACACCTCCGGCTGGGTGACGCGATATCCCAACCTGGTGGTGACTCGAACCTTCTCCAAATGCTACGGGCTGGCGGGGCTGCGGGTGGGGTACGCCATCTCCCGTCCCGAGGTGGCCGAGCTGATGAACCGGGTGCGCCCGCCGTTCAACGTCACCAGCGTCGCCCTCGCCGCGGCGGAAGCGGCGCTGGAGGACGAGGAGCATCGTCGGCGCAGCGTGGAGAGCAACGCCGCCGGTCTGGAGCAGCTGGCGGCCGGGTTCCGGCGCCTGGGGCTGGAATATATCCCCTCGGCCGGCAACTTCATCTGTGTGGACGTGGGACGGGATGCTGCGCCGGTCTATGAGGCGTTGCTGCGCGAGGGAGTGATCGTGCGGCCGGTGGCCAACTACGGGATGCCCCGCCATCTTCGCATCACCGTAGGAAATCCGGAACATAATGATATTATTATTAGCTCTCTGGAAAAGGTATTGCAGCGGTGAAGATCGGGCGGTTGACCATCCTCGGCGTGGGGCTGATCGGCGGGTCGCTGGCCCTGGCGTTGAAGAAGCGCGGGGTGGTGGAACAGGTAACCGGCTGGAGCCGCCGTGAACAGACCCTGCAGAAGGCGCTCGAGTTGGGTGTCATCGATCGGGCGGAACCGGATCCCGGCGCAGCGGTGCAGGGCGCCGACATCGCCGTCGTTGGTGTTCCGGTGGGTGCCATGGAGTCGCTGTTCCGCCGACTGGCCCCCCATCTGGAAGCGCAGACCGTGCTCACCGATGTGGGCAGTACCAAGGGCAGCGTGGTGGAGGCGGCGCGCCGGGTGTTCGGCGAACCGCCGCCGCTTTTCGTTCCCGGACATCCCATCGCCGGAACCGAGCAGAGCGGGGTGGAGGCGGCATTTGCCGAACTCTACCAGGATCGACGGGTGATTCTCACCCCGCTTCCCGAGACCGATCGGGATGCCTTGTCCCGGATCCGCACCATGTGGGAGCAGTGTGGCGCGGAAGTCGTTGAGATGGAGGTCACCCACCACGACGAGGTGCTGGCGGCCACCAGCCATCTGCCGCACATGCTGGCCTACAGTCTGGTGGATACCCTGGCACGAATGGATGAGAGTGAGGAGATTTTCCGGTTCGCTGCAGGGGGATTCCGAGACTTTACCCGCATCGCCTCCAGTGATCCACAAATGTGGCACGACATCTGCTTGGCAAACAGGGATGCACTGTCGGTGATGCTGGAGCGTTTTGGTGACGACCTGGCTCGACTGTCTGCCGCGATTCGCCGCGGCGATGGTGACTATCTGTTGCAGACTTTCCTGCGTGCCAAGCGGGCGCGGGATCGCTTTTGTGGTTGAGCTGCCGTAGCCACTTGGCTGAACGCTGAAATCTGTTGCTTTTGCGTTGAAAAATGGGAAGTTGCACCTGTAAACTCGCATTTTTCGCCCAGAATCAGCGGCTTTCACGGGCAAACCGGGCGGTTACTTCCGGATTGAATAGGGCGTGCGGGGTGGTTGCGAGCTGCTTGCGCTGATTTGGGAAAAACAAAGAACTGCTTATGAGCAAAAACAACGTTGTGATGACGGTTGCCGCCGGCGGCTGTCTGCAGGGTGAGGTTCCCGTTCCGGGAGACAAGTCCATCTCTCATCGTTCCGTTATGCTGGGGGCACTGGCTGAGGGGGTGACCGAGATCCAGGGGTTTCTCGAGGGGGAGGATCCCATGGCCACCCTCCAGGCGTTTCGCGCCATGGGGGTGCGTATCGAAGGGCCGGACCAGGGACAGGTGGTGGTCCATGGGGTCGGGCTTCACGGATTGAGGCAACCTCCGCGGCCCCTCTACTTGGGTAACTCCGGTACCTCCATGCGATTGCTGGCCGGGGTGCTGGCTGCCCAATCTTTCGATACCACCCTGCTCGGCGACGAGTCCCTTTCCTCCCGGCCCATGCGGCGGATCACCGAGCCGCTGGCGGCGATGGGCGCGCGGATCGAGAGCAGCGATGAAGGGACGCCCCCCCTCCGGATCAAGGGTGGCCAGTCGCTGAAGGGGATCGACTATGAGATGCCGGTGGCCAGTGCCCAGGTGAAGTCCTGTCTGTTGCTCGCCGGGCTCTATGCCGAAGGCCGGACCTGTGTCACCGAACCCGATCCCAGCCGTGATCACACCGAGCGGATGCTGCAGGGATTCGGTTATCCGGTGGAGCGTGAAGGCAACCGGATCTGTCTCCAGGGAGGAGGACGGTTGCGGGCAATGCACATCATGGTGCCGGGAGACATCTCCTCTGCCGCCTTTTTCATGGTGGGGGCGGCCATCGCCAGGGATTCCGACGTACTCTTGAAAAATGTTGGCATCAACCCCACTCGTACCGGTGTCATCGATATCTTGCAACAGATGGGGGCGGACATCACCCTGGAGAATGAGCGCCGCGCCGGGGCCGAGCCGGTGGCCGACATTCGGGTGAAAGGCAGTGAGCTGCATGGCATCGAGATTCCGGTCGAGCTGGTTCCCCTGGCCATCGACGAATTTCCCGCCCTGTTCGTTGCCGCTGCCTGTGCGGAAGGGGAGACGGTGCTCACCGGCGCCCGGGAGTTGCGTGTCAAGGAGAGTGATCGTATCCAGGTGATGGCCGACGGTCTCAACGAGTTGGGAATCTCCGCCCGTCCCACCGAGGATGGTATCGTCATCCAGGGTGGCGAACTGCGGGGAGGCCGGGTGGACAGCCATGGAGACCACCGGGTCGCCATGGCGTTTGCGATGGCGGGTCTGCGGGCCTCTTCACCCATCGTCATCGACCATTGTGCCAACGTGAAGACATCGTTTCCGGACTTCGTCGCCACCGCTTGGCGGCTGGGCATGAATATCAAGGAAACCGCCTGGTGAGTGTTCCTGTCATCGCCATCGACGGCCCCAGCGGGTCTGGAAAGGGGACGGTCAGCCAGCGGCTGGCCCGTCGTCTGGGCTGGCATTTCCTCGACAGCGGTGCCCTCTACCGTCTGGTGGCGCAGGCGGCGAGGAACCATGCCATCTCGCTGGACAACGTGGAGGCGCTGGAGACCCTCGCTGCGCATCTCGATGTCCAGTTTTGTGTGTCGGAAGATGGTTCGCCACCACGGGTGATGCTGGAGGGAGAAGATGTCACCACCACGATCCGCAGCGAGGAGATCGGTGGCGATGCTTCGAAGGTTGCCGCCATTCCCGAGGTGCGCGAGGCGCTGCTCGAACGGCAACGGGCGTTCCGGACCCCTCCGGGGCTCGTGGCGGATGGCAGGGATATGGGGACCGTGGTATTTCCCGATGCCGAGGTGAAGATCTTCCTCACTGCCAGCCCCGAGGAGCGGGCGCAGCGGCGCTATAAGCAGTTGAAGGAAAAAGATGCGAATGTTATATTTGACGATCTCGTCAAAGAGATTGCGGAGCGCGACAAGCGGGACATGGAACGCAGCGTCGCACCGCTGAGGCCGGCCGAAGATGCGGTCGTCATCGATACCACCGGGCTGGGCATCGACGAGGTGATGCAGCGTGTGATGGCGGTCTGTGAGGAGCGTCTCGGACGGATGTCGTAAACCGTCCGGATTGGCCCGACCGAATCGGGTAGTCCGGGTAACTTGAAATCAACCCACACCGGCGTGACAGGGCCGGGGTGGCTACAACAGTGACCAGCGACAGGCTGGTAGGGAATAGATAGTGATGAGCGAAAGCTTTGCAGAATTGTTTGAACAGAGTCTACAGAATACCCAGATGCGTCCTGGCGCCATCGTGAAGGGAACGGTGGTGGAGGTCGGCCCCTCTTTCGTGGTGGTCAATGCCGGGCTCAAGTCGGAAGGGGTCATCCCCATTGAGCAGTTTTACAACGAGGAGGGCGAGCCCACCGTCAAGGTCGGTGATCAGGTGGACGTGGCGCTCGATGCGGTGGAAGACGGTTCTGGCGAGACTCGCTTGTCACGGGAGAAGGCCAAGCTGGCAGAGGCATGGAATCGCCTGGAGAAGGCGGTGGAGAACGACGAGATCGTGACCGGCCGCATCGTGGACAAGGTCAAGGGCGGCTTCATCGTCGACGTGGGCGAGATTCGCGCCTTCCTGCCCGGTTCGCTGGTGGATGTCCGCCCGGTGCGGGATACCACCTATCTGGAAGGCAAGGATCTGGAGTTCAAGGTCATCAAGCTGGACCGCAAGCGCAACAACGTGGTGGTTTCACGTCGCGCGGTGGTGGAGTCGGAGTACAGCGAGGAGCGGGATGCGCTGCTGGAGAGCCTGGAAGAGGGGATGGTGGTCAAGGGTATCGTCAAGAATCTGACCGACTACGGTTCTTTCGTGGATCTGGGTGGCATCGACGGACTGCTGCACATCACCGACATGGCCTGGAAGCGGGTCAAGCATCCCTCCGAAGTGGTCAACGTGGGTGACGAGATCGAGGTCAAGATCCTCAAGTTCGACAAGGAGCGCCAACGGGTCTCCCTCGGTCTAAAGCAGCTGGGAGAGGATCCCTGGGTGGCCATTTCGCGCCGTTATCCCATCGGCACCCGCCTGTTCGGCAAGGTGACCAATTTGGCCGACTATGGTGCCTTCGTGGAGATCGAGGATGGTGTCGAGGGGCTCGTGCATGTCTCCGAGATGGACTGGACCAACAAGAACATCCATCCATCCAAGGTGGTTCAGGTGGGTGACGAGGTCGAGGTGATGGTGCTCGACATCGACGAGGAGCGTCGCCGCATCTCCCTGGGTATCAAGCAGTGCCAGCCCAATCCATGGGAGTCGTTCGCCGCCACCCACAACAAGGGAGACAAGATCAAGGGCGCCATCAAGTCGATCACCGACTTTGGTATCTTCATCGGTCTGGAGGGTGGTATCGACGGACTGGTTCACCTCTCCGACATCTCCTGGAGCGAGAATCCGGAAGAGGCGGTCCGCCAGTTCAAGAAGGGCGATGAGGTGGAGGCCGTGGTGCTGGCAGTGGATCCCGAGCGGGAACGTATCTCTCTGGGAATCAAGCAGCTCGACCAGGATCCGGTATCCAGCTATATCGCAGAGCACCCCAAGGGGACCGTGGTGAGTGGCAAGGTTACTGCGGTGGATGCCAAGGGCGCGGTGATCGATCTGGGCGAGGGCGTGGAAGGCTATCTGCGGGCCTCCGAGCTCTCCCGGGATCGGGTCGAAGATGCGCGCACCGTGCTTAGCACAGGTGATGAGGTCGAAGTGAAGATCATCGGTTTCGATCGCAAGAATCGAAGCATCTCTCTCTCCATCAAGGCCAAGGAAGCTGCCGAGGAAGCTGAGGCGATTCGCGACTACACCCGTTCGGCGGGTGAGGCGACCACGAGCCTGGGGGATCTCCTCAAGGAACAGCTGGAAAAATAAGGGCAATGCTCTGAACCCGCCAAGTGCGGGTGACCGCACCATTCCGATAGCGAATGGGCAGGCACCCGCATTTTGCGGTTGGCGCCATATTTTTGTCTTATCGACGGAGGGGACGATAGTATGACCAAGTCGGAACTGATCGAACGGCTGGCAGAGCGGATGCGTAACCAGTTGCCGGAGAAGGATGTCGAGCTTGCGGTCAAGGCCATTCTGGGCTGTATGACCCAGTCTCTCGCCAATGGAGAGAGGATCGAGGTGCGTGGCTTTGGCAGTTTTTCCCTCCACTATCGCCCTCCCCGTATCGGACGGAATCCCAAGACCGGGGAGGCGGTGTCTCTCTCGGGAAAATATGTGCCCCACTTCAAGGCCGGGAAGGAGCTTCGGGAGCGGGTCAATGCCGGCGCAAAGAAGGCGACAGGTGCCGCGTCAGGTTGAGCTTTTGGTGATTACCTGAACGACGAAATCGGTGGATCTTTTCCGCGCTGCCGTGGCGGATCTGCGGGCGCGCTTTTTCGTACCGATAGAGCCGGCCATCCCCTTCTGACTCTCCGCTCGGCATCTGAATTTCGCATGCGTAACTCCAGTTTGCCGGGTCGCCCCCTTGCTTTCGTTCCATGGTCCACGGGGCGCGACATCAGAGGCGAAAAATCCCTGGGGTATCTTTCGGTGGTCGCTGGATCGATGAGATGAGCAGATACCAAGGGAAACCCGATTCCGGTGGCAGCGAGGAGGCGCATCTGGGCGTGCTTCTGGTCAATCTCGGTACGCCCGATGCTCCCACGCCGGATGCCTTGAAACGCTACCTCGCCGAGTTTTTGTGGGATCCCCGTATCGTGGAGATGCCCCGTCCCCTTTGGTGGCTGATCCTGCACGGCAGGATCCTGAAGACCCGTCCGAAACGCTCTGCGGAGGCCTATCGAAGTATCTGGACCGAAAACGGTTCCCCTTTGCTGGAGACAACGCTGGAACTGCGTGCCATCCTGCAGCGACTGCTTGCCGAGCGTTTGTCGGGGCCGGTCAAGGTGGTGGCGGCGATGCGTTACGGGAACCCATCCATCCGGGAAGGAATGGACGGACTCCGTGCTGCGGGATGCGAACGGATCCTGGTGCTGCCGCTCTATCCCCAATACTCCTCTACCACCACCGCCTCCACCTTCGACGCCGTTTCGGACTATCTGGGCCGGCTGCGCCATATCCCCGAGATGCGCTTCATCATGGACTATCATGACGATGAGGGCTACGTCCGGGCGCTGGCCAACAGTATCCAGGAACACTGGGCGCGACGGGGGGCTCTGCCGGACAAGCTGCTCTTCTCCTTTCATGGCATCCCCCAAAAGACCTGGCGCAGCGGCGATCCCTATCCAGAGCGGTGTCACAATACGGCGCGGCTTGTGGCGAATCGGTTAGGGATGGAAGAGGACAGCTGGCAGGTAGCGTTTCAATCCCGCTTCGGCCGCGCCAAATGGGTGGCTCCCTATACCGACGAGACCCTGAAACGGTGGGGTCAGGAAGGGTTGGGTCAGGTCGATGTCGTCTGCCCCGGTTTTCCAGTGGATTGCCTGGAGACGCTGGAAGAGATCGGGCAGGAGAACCGTCGCTTCTTCAGGGAGGCTGGCGGAGGCGGTTACGACTATATTCCTGCCCTCAATCTTCGGGCGGATCACGGTGAGGCGCTTGCCAACCTGGTGATGCGCCATGTCAAGGGATGGCCCGAGGCGGAACCCATCCGGGAACCTGCGCAAGGGGATGGTGTCTGAGACCGGCAACGGCCGGTTTGGCCTCCGTATTGATTGCGTAAATGCCCGATGAGATGGTGTGTTCTGCTCCGCTGTCCTGAAGGTGCAAATAGTTGGTTGTCGGGGCAATAATATGCCAACATTGGAATAGTGGTAAAATCGCTGAAGCTGCACAGTCCACCCCTGAAATCCGCCATTTCCGGGGTGAAGAATGGTTGCTCATCCTGGACAGGAGGGACCGATGCCCAGGAAGCAGGGGTGCGGGAATGGCCCATTGCAAAGCCGCGTTCTTCGCCTCGAGCTGATTCGTCTTCAGGGGTGATTTCTGAATAGTTGGCATCGAGCTTCACGATTCGTTGAACGGTTACAATCACCCATCATGGTTCGCAATCCAGGGAATATCATCCTGATCCTCCTGCTCGCTGTGGGGACGGTCACCGGCGTGGCGATCTCCGCCGAAGAGGAACGTCCGAGAGAGCTGGATGCCGCTTTGCAGGGGGTCAAGCGGGATATGCTCCTCCTGGACGGCAAGGTACGGCGACTGATTGTGGACGACCGTCGCGGATTGGAAAGTATCACCGTCTATCTCACCGCCGCACCGGATCTCCGGTTCCGACCGGAGAAGGTGACGTTGAAGCTGGATGGCGATACTGTCACCGAATTCGCCCTCTACGACAATCAGCGACAGGCGCTGAAACAGGGGGGCGCCGCCCCGATCTACCGGGGCACCCTGTTCCAGGGAAGATACCGGCTGGAGGCGCTCTTTCGCGGCAGGGGAGAGGATGGCGCTCCCGTCGAATACCGGAAGGAGTGGACGCTGGAGCAGTCTCCCGGGGGACATGGCATGGTGGAGCTGTATCTCGACAATGCAACGTTTCGGCAAGCACCGGCCGTGAGCATGCGGGTAATCGATTGATGAGGCGACGCAGCTGGCTGGGCCTGACGGTCGTGCTGCTGATGGTGGGGCTCTCTGCAAACGCCTTTGCGAGGAAAGAGGGGCGTGCCGATCTGCTGGAGCGTGAACTGCTCTATTCCCATTACGCCGGAGATGACTTCACCGCACTTGGGCGTTATCGAGCAGCACTGGATGGTGGTGAGCTGCAGGCGGGAGAATCGAGATGGGCGGCGCTGGCGGCCCGCCTCTATGCCTCGTGGGGGCTGTTCGAAGAGGCTGAGGAGCTCTATCTCTCTCCCATCCTCGGCGCCACCCCCGAGCAGCGTTCCCGGAACCGGCTCGAGCTGGGCAGGGCCTACTACCAACGACAGTATTATGATGAGGCGGTAGAGACACTGCAAAAGGTGGGAATCCGCCAACTGCCCAAGGAGCTGGAGTATGAACGGTTGCTGATGATGGGCGTTTCCCTCTATCAGCTGGACAATCTCGCCGGCTCCTCCTCCGCCCTCTGGAGTATTCATCCTACCTCACCGCTCTACCCCTATGCACGGCTCGACATCGGTATGGGCAGCATCCGGATCGGTTCCTGGCCGGGCGGAATATCGGGCTTGAACAGCCTGAGAAAGCGGCTGGATATCGATGTGGAGGCGACTCCCCAGTTCATCGATCGCCTCAACACCGTATTCGGTTATATCCTCCTCTACGAGGAGTACTCCGGTTCCCGCACCGCGTACGGCAAGGTCTCCATGCACGGTTTCACCACCCCTGCCAAGAAGGGATACTGGGATTCCCTGGAGATGCTGCGCGCGGTTTCAAAGGACGGTCTCTATGCCAACAAGGCATTACTGGGCCGCGCCTGGATTGCCATCGATACCAATGAGCTGGAGCGGGCCCGCGAGCTGCTGACGCAGCTCGACGAACGGGATCCGCGTCATCTGGTGGTCCAGGAGGCCAAACTGGCGTTGCCCTATGTCCTGGAGCGGGAAGGAAAGGTGAGGGAGGCCATCGGACGTTATCGTACCACGGTCCGCTTCTTCGAGCAGGAGCGGGATCGTCTGGATACTCTTCTGCAGCGGCTGGGACGGGGGGAACTGGACACCGCCTTCCTGACCATGCGCAGCCGGAGTGCGGAGGAGAACCCGCTGACCGCCTATCTCCCCGAGATGTTGCTGGCGCCGCTCTGGCACCGTCTGCTGGGGGATTTCGAGGACATCAACCGTATGCGCCTGAAACTGGAGGAGTGGCGGCAGCGGTTGAATCGAATATCAGGATCGGAAGCGCCGGAGGTGAGGCGGGAGATCGAGCGGCAGCAGACCGCCCTCGACGATGTCTATCTCCGCGCCGTACAGCAGCTACGTGCAAAAGCCGAAGAACAACTGACCGAACGCCGCCGGCGTATCAATCACTATCTCGCCCAGGCCCGCTATGGTCTGGCGGAACTCTACGGGCGTCTGGAGCAGGGCGGTGTCGATGCCAAGGAGGCGCTCGCTGTCTACCATGCTTATCTCGAAGAGGCCCCGGAGGTTTCCGACGAGGTACGCAAGCACATCATCGGGCGGATCGCCGACCTGGAACTGGAGCTGGGTGACGAGGCACGTGAAGCGGTTCCGGCGGCGCCACTTTCCGGTGTGGCAGCCTATCTGGCCGAGCTGGAGAAGAACCCCCAGGAGGCGAGCAACGAGGATGTGCTCTACAAGCTTGCCAGGGCCTACGAGCAGCAGGGAGAGACCGGCAAGGCGCTGGAAACCCTGCGGCGGCTGATCCGCCGTTTCCCCGACTCCGGCTACGTGGCCGAGGCCCGCTTCCGGGTCGCCGAAGGGCTGTTCATGGAGCAGGACTACCAGCGGGCGGCCGCCACCTACAGCGAGATTCTGACCAGCAAGAAGGACAATCCCTACTACTATCACGCGCTTTACAAGCGGGGGTGGTCTCTCTATCGGCTGGGCCGGTACCAGCAGGCGCTGGACGACTTTTTTGCGGTGCTGGAACATTACGACAACACGCCGGGCGAGCAGGGCAGGGCCAACCAGGAGCTCTATGCCGACGCCCGGCGGGCCATCAACCTCTGTTTCGTGAACATGAACGGTCCCGCAAGCGTGGCCGATTTCTTCGCCGGCAACCGCTATCATCGTTACATCGAGGCGGTTTACCAGTCCCTGGCCGATTACTATCTGGATCAGGAGCGCATCAACGATGCGGTGCAGACCTGGTCCACCTATATCCGGAATTATCCCAACTCCCAGGATGCTCCCCGTTACCTGCTGAAGATCGTGGCGACCTGGAAGGAGCAGGGCTTCGAAAAGAACCTGGTGGCGGCGCGGGAGCGCTTGATCCGGGAGTACGGTCTGCACTCTCCGTTCTGGAACAGTCATGATCCCGCGCAATTCCGCGACGTGCGGCTGGCTCTCAAGGAGAGCACCCGGCTGCTGGCGGAGCACTATCACATCGTGGCCCGCGAGAGCGGGAAGCGGCAGGACTACCTGCAGGCGGCGGAGTGGTATCGGCGCTACCTGCAGAACTATCCGGACGACCAGGATGCCGCGGAGCTCAACTATCTCTACGCCGAGATTCTGGAAGAGGCGGGGCGTTACCAGGACGCAGTGACGGAATACCTGAAGGTGGTGGAGCGCTATCCCCGTTTCGCCAGGCGGGCCGATGCCGGCTATGCTGCCGTCCTGCTGGCGTTCCAGCAGGCGGAGAGTGGTCCAAAGGAAGAACGGGAGCAGTGGCGCCGGCGGAGCTACGACATTGCGCTGGACTTCGCCAACCGTTTTCCGGGGGATGGACGTGCCTCGGATGTACTGTTGCGACTGGCCGAGGAGAGCTACCGGCGCAGGGAGTATCCCCGGGCGATCACCCTGGCGCAGCGGGTGGCGGCACAGGGTGATGTCCGGCAGCGGCAAAAGGCGTTGCTGATCGTGGGTCACAGCCGGTTCGAGACCGGGAAATACCTGGCTGCGGAGCAGAGCTACCATGCCTTGCTGCAGAGTGGCCGGGTCAGCAAGGACCGGCGGCGGGAGATCACCCGGCGCATGGCGCTCGCCATCTATCGACAGGGGGAGGCGGCCCGGGAAGCGGGGAACGTCACCGCGGCGGTGGAGCACTTTCTGCGGGTGAGAAAGGAGGTTCCTTCTTCGTCCATCGTACCCACCGCCGAGTATGACGCCGCGGCGGCCCTCATCTCTCTGAAGAAGTGGTCCGAGGCCATCGAGGTGCTGGAGCGCTTCCGCGAGGAGCAGCCCGGTCACCGGTTGCAGGACGAGGTGACCCGCAAGCTGGCGCTCGCCTATCTGAGCAGCGGCCGGCCGGTCGATGCGGCGGCGGAGTTCGAGCGGCTCGCGGTGCTGGAGTCCAATGCGGAGAAGAGAGGTGCGGCGCTGTGGAAGGCGGCCGAGCTCTATGCCGAAAACGGCCGCCCGCAGCAGGCCATCGAACTGTATAAACGCTATGTGAAGGAGTACCCCTCCCCGTTCGATGTGGCCATCGAGGCTCGCCAGAAACTGGTGGCGCTCTACGAATCCCTGGGGGACGAGAAACAGCGTGACTACTGGCGCAAGCAGATCATCGATGCCGACAGGAAGGCTCCCGTCTCCAATGAGCGCTCTCGCTATCTGGCGATGACGGCGGCGCTCGAGATCGCCGATGCCAAATATCGTGAGTATCAGGCGGTGCGCCTCACGGTGCCGCTGAAGAAGAGTCTGCGCCGCAAGAAAAAACTGCTCAAACAGGCGATCGACGCCTATGCCCTGGTGGCCGGATACGGTGATGCTTCCACCATCACCCGGGCCGGCTATCAGATCGGCGAGATCTACTACCAGTTTGCCAGGGCGCTGATGGATTCGGAGCGTCCGCGTGGTCTGAACGAGGAGGAGTTGGAGCAGTATGATCTCCTGCTGGAGGAACAGGCGTTTCCCTTCGAGGAGAAGGCACTGGAGTTCTATCGCAGCAACCGCGTGCGAATTCTGGACGGTCTCTACGACCAGTGGATCCAGAAGAGTCTGGATCGTCTGGCCGAGATATTCCCCGCCCGTTATTCACGCCCGGAGAAACAGGATGCCTATGTGGAAGCCCTGCAGTAGAACCCTTTGGCTCGTCGCGATGCTGTTGGCCGGCTGTGCCTCGCCGCCGTCGGTGGAACGCGATGCATCCCGGGAGCGACCCGTGGATCAGCAGGTGAAATATCACTATGCCCTGGAGGCGATGAAACAGGGACAGCTGAAGGAGGCCGAGACCCGGCTGGCGCAGCTCACCCGGGAGCATCCGGAACTGGCCGGTCCATGGGCCAATCTCTGCATCGTCTACACCAGGGAGGAGCGGCTGGAGGAGGCGGAGAAGGCCTGCCGGCAGGCACTGCGACGCAACGACGAGCTCAACAGCGTGCGCAACCAGCTGGGTATCATCTACCGCAAGCTGGGTCGCTTCCAGGATGCGCAGCGTATCTATCAGGCGGCGCTGCAGCAGGACCCCAGTGATGCCAAGGTGTGCTACAACCTCGGTGTCCTGTTCGACCTCTATCTTCAGGACAACGAGTTGGCCATCCAGTATTACCAGCGCTATCTCGAACTGACCGGCAACAAGGACAAGAAGGTGAAACGCTGGATAGCCCAACTTAACAAAGAGTTAAACAAATCGAGGTAGGAGCCGATTATGGGAAAGATGGTACCGCCGTATTTACCCCGCCCGTGGGGAGCGAAGAGCCCGAGCGTCAAGGCGGGATTGTTGGCCGGGGGGTTGCTTCTGGCCGGAACCGCTGCCGCGGAGCAGAACCTGGAGATGAAGGGGACCACCATCACCGGTGATCCCGGCCTGCCAAAGGTGCTCTACATCGTGCCGTGGAAACGCCCCAAGCTCAACAACCTGGACCAGGGGCTGATCCTGCACAGTCTGGCGGACTACGTACTCGAACCGGTCGATCCCGGCCTGCTCGAGCGGGAGAAGCGTTACGGCTCGGTCTATTTCAGCGCAACCCGTGGCGCATCCGGTAACTGATACCAGAGGTTTGTTATGGAGACAATCAACACCATCATCGGATTCTTCCAGACCGGCGGTCTGTTCATGTACCCAATCCTGTTCATCCTCGCCGCAGGGATCGCCATCGCCATCGAACGTTATCTCTTTCTCACCCGGGTCCAGAGTGACGTTCGCAAGACCTGGAAGGAGGTGGTGCCGCTGGTGCAGGCGAAAGACTACAAGGGGGTGGTGGCCGCCACAGGCAAGAGTGACAGCGCCCTGGCCAAGGTGCTCAACTACGGCTTCAACCGGGTGTTCACCTCCACCCGCCGCGACGACATAGAAACCGCGATGGAGGAGGGGCTGATGGAGGTGATTCCCGCCCTGGAGAAGCGTACCCACTATCTGGCTACCTTTGCCAACATCGCCACCCTGCTGGGGCTGCTGGGCACCATCATCGGTCTGATCCAGGCCTTTACCGCCGTGGCCAACGCCGATCCGGCGGAGAAGGCCAACCTGCTCTCCGCCAGCATCTCGGTGGCGATGAACACCACTGCGTTCGGACTCATCGCCGCCATTCCCCTGCTGCTGATGCACACCCAGCTGCAGACCAAGACCGCCGCCCTGGTGGACAGCCTGGAGATGGCTGCAGTCAAGAGCCTCAACATGTTGATGCTGGGTGCGGCGCAAAACCGGGCCGCCGCCCGCCCCGCCAATACCAACGGAGCCGCAGCAAAACCGAAAGCGGGCTGAGCCATCATGCGACTGATTCGCCGGCGCCGCCACCAGGAGGCGGAAGAGCTGAACATCACCTCGTTCATGAACCTGATGGTGATCCTGGTGCCGTTCCTCTTGATCACCGCGGTCTTTTCGCGCATGGCCATCCTGGAGATCAACATCCCTGCGGAGGGGGGAGAGAACAGCCAAAAAACCCCCGAACTGCAGCTGGAGGTGACGGTTCGCAAACAGGCGCTCCAGTTGCGGGACAAGGCATCGGGCTTCTCGGAACAGTTTCCCTTTGGTGCACGGACCGACTGGAAGCGTTTCAGCGATCGGCTGCTTGAGCTGAAGCGGCGCGCGCCGAAGATCGAGAACATCACCCTGCTGGTGGAACCGGACGTGGACTACCAGTCGTTGATCAGCGTCATGGACCGGGTACGGAGTACCACGATATCGGTCGGCCTGGCGGTGGAAGAGGTGGAGCTGTTTCCGGCCATCGCCATCGGTGACGCTCCGCCGGCTGCGCAGCAGGGGGACGGCAAATGAAGATGTCACGCCGGGCCAGGCGCATGGCGCGTCACCACAAACGGCGGAAGGTACCGGGGCTGAATCTGGTATCACTGATGGATATCTTTACCATCCTGGTCTTTTTTCTCCTGGTCAACTCTTCTACAGCGGTGCAGCTGCCCGGTGCAAAGGATTTCAAGCTGCCCCTCTCCAGTGCGGAGAAGAAACCGGAGGAGACCCTGATCCTGATGGTTACCTCGAAGGATCTCCTGGTACAGGGGCGCAAGGTGGCCTCGGTGGCCGAGATCCTCCACAGCGATGCAGCGACCATCGACGCCCTTGCCAGGGAGCTGAAGTTTCAGGCCCGCAAGCGACTGGTGGCGGGTGACGAGGAGAAAGAGGGGCGCCATATCACCATCATGGGGGACAAGGGGATTCCCTACCGCTTGCTGAAGAAGATCATGGCCACCTGCACCGAAGCCGACTATCGCAACATAGCGCTGGCGGTCTCCCAGAAGAGTCCCGGAAAGGTGGCCGGCGGAACATGAGCGTCGGTTACCTCGATCCACGCTGGGGGTTGTTCGGGGATCGGAGCGAAGAGCGTCGCTTCCGGATCATCGTCGCCGTCACCCTGCTGATCGCAGCCCTGTTCGGCGCCGTGGTGCCTTTCATCCATCTGCCGGAAGTGGAGCGGGAGAAGCGCGAAGTGATCCCGCCCCGTTTCGCCAAACTGATCCTGGAGAAGAAAACCCCGCCACCTCCACCCAGAGTGGAGAAACCAAAACCAAAGCCGAAACCGAAACCCAAACCCAAACCGGAGCCGAAACCGGAGATCAAGTCCAAACCAAAACCGCTGCCGGAGCCGGTGATCAAGCGCGAACCACCGAAGGTGAAGAAGCCGCTCACCGATCGCGAGGCCAAGGCGCGGGAAAAGGCACGTCAGACCGGTGTGCTGGCGATGGCCGATGAACTGACCGAATTGATGGATACCCCGGTGGCCAGTGAGCTGCTGAGTCAGCGGGTGACCAAAAGGAACGGTGCCGCCGGCAAGGTCGCCGCCCGGCCGGACAGCAGCGTGTTGACCGCCGGCGTGGCCAAGGGTAGTGGTGGGGTGAAGACCGGAAAACTGGACCGCGACGTCGGTACCACCGCCTTGCGGGAACGGCAGCGCAGCCAGCTGGCCAAGCGGGCCGAGCAGAGCGTGGCGCGGGAAAAGAAACGCAAACGCAGCGCCGGCCGGAGCATGTCGGAGATCCAGATGGTATTCGACAAGAATAAGGGAGCCATCTTCGCCATCTACAACCGCGCCCTGCGCCGGGATCCCGATCTTCAGGGAAAGCTGGTGCTGAAGATCACCAT